>Ga0157379_10001877_pt1 | contig 17378 bp, 17 predicted proteins | sample S25metaG_FD_121802 | JGI IMG/M metagenome (GOLD analysis project Ga0157379, IMG submission 121802) | Switchgrass rhizosphere microbial communities from Kellogg Biological Station, Michigan, USA - S2-5 metaG | ecosystem: Host-associated > Plants > Roots > Rhizosphere > Soil | place: USA... | reverse complement strand
CAGCAAGCCCCGATCGCCAAGCCGCGCGACGGGTTGCCGATGCGGTTCGAGCGCATCGCCTAGGCTGTTGACTGGATCGAGTCGCCCGCCTAAAGGCTGGCCCGGCCACCCCCTGGAAGGAGATCTCGCATGCGGTCGACCGCTCTGATCCGATCAGGTGTGACGCTCTGGGCTCTCACGGTCTACATCGCGTCCCCGGCCGCAGCGTCGCCGGAGAGCAGCCTGCACCACTGTCAGCAGACGGTGCAGAAAGCGGCGGCGAAGTTCACGAGCGTGAAACTCAAGGCCGTCGGCACGTGTCTCGACAGCATCTCGCGCACGATCATCCAAGACAACGCGCCCGATGCCTCCGCGGCCGCGCTCACCTGCGTCGACAAGCTCAGCAAGGTCGCGCCCGCCGAGCAGAAGATGATCGCGAAGATCACCACCGCCTGCGACCCGGCCGCAGGTGCGGCTCATACGCTCGCCGACATCCGTGGGATCGGTGCAGGGGTCAGCGAGCCGATCGCCACCCGCAACATCGACGTCTACTGCGCGACCTTCGGTGGCGATGGAGCGCTCGACACGATGGCGGAGTGGCTCGACTGCATCAGGGCCGCCAGCAACTGCGGCGCCGATGCGGCGACGGCGGCGCAGGTGCCGCGCGCGCTCGAATGGTTCGACCGCGTGCGGCCGGCGATGGCCGCTCTGGTGCCGACGCCCACGGCGGCGCTCGCCACCCTCGATGCCACCAACGCCTCGATCGAAGGCCGCGTCGACGACAATATCGTCGGCATCCGCTGCGGCCACAGCGCACTCGCCGCCACGGGTCAGCTGACGGCGTACAGCGCCGATACGAACGACGGCGTTCCGGGCGCGGTGGCAGTGCCCGACGACGGCACCCTGCACTTCGGGGCGCCGCTGCGCTTCGTCGACAACGGCGACGGAACGGTCAGCGACCTCAACACCGGGCTCATGTGGGAGAAGAAGAGTGACGACGGCGGTCTGCACGACCAGGACAACATCTACCGCTGGACGTCCGAGCTCGGCTTCGAGCAGGAGACGGTCTGGGATTGGGTGAACGACGTCAACACCGAAGGGGGGGCCGGATTCGCCGGCCGCTCCGATTGGCGAATCCCGAACATCAAGGAGCTGCAGAGCATCGTCGACTATGAGCACGTCACCCCGGCGGTCGTCACCACGTTCAACGGTGGCTGCGTTCCCGGGTGTAGCGCGCTCAGCTGCAGCTGCACGTCGGTGTTCAACTATTGGTCGTCGACGACGGCGGCGAGCAGCGCCAGTTTCGCGTGGGTCGTCGTCTTCGACTCCGGCGCGGTCGATTTCAACAGCAAGGAGAGCGAGCGTTTCGTGCGCGCGGTACGCGGCGGCACGTGACCGCGCGCCTTGAGCAGCTCACGCCAGCATCGTCTCCAGCCGGCTCCTGCTGATGTCGCTCTTGAGGCGCCCGCGCCGGACCGCCGCGATGAAGCTCGCGTAGTCGCGCTCGACCTGATCGGCGTAGGCGACGGCATAGACGCCGATCGCATTCTCGAACTGAGGTCCCTTGCCGAGATACCCCGCGATCATGGCGGCGTCCCCGGCTTTGGCATGCGCCCTGGCGAGCGCGAAACCGCAGAGCGTGGCGTAATCCCGCATCACCCCCGGCGTCTGGGACTCGACCTGGGGCGCAACCTTCATGTCCCGCAGTTGGCGCACATAGTAGTCGCGACCGTGGGGTCCTCTCGCCCAGCCCAGAAAGATATCGCTCGAGGCCTGGATCAGGCGTTGCCCGACGACGACCCGCTTGCCGTTCTGAACGACGCGCGCGCCCCTGACGTAGGGCGCCAGCACCGACGGGCGGGCCTCTTTAACCTGGAGGAACAACGGGTCGTCGGGCGCGGCAAGGAGCAGCACGACATAGCACCGCGTGCCGACGCTCCCGACCCCGACGACCTTCAGCGCTACGTCGACCGCCGTGAAGCGATCGAACAGCACGCGCCGCTCGTCGGGGAGTGTATCGCGATAGCCCTTCAGGAAGGTTGCAATGACGCGGGTGTTCACGTCGCGCGTGTCGGCGTGATAGATGAGTGGAGGCTGGTCGACGATGCGCGCTCGGCCCCTGGACGGGGCGGTGAGCTTGTGGAACACCTGCTCATTGGTGTGTCGATGCGCCTCCGCCATCCGCTTCTTGAGGAAAGCGCGCGAGGCCGGATCGCCGCGGACAATTGCGCGGACGTCGCCGAGAGTCGTCTGAGCGTACCATCCATCGAGGGTACCCGTCCCCGCACGCTCCCGCATCGACTCTCGATATGCCGAGACGACCCGGACCGCCATTTCCCTTGCCTTCGCTGAGCGGAATCCACGCCACCGCGCCGCAATGACGAAGCTCGCAGCCAGACGCTTCACGTCCCACTCGAAAGGGGCGGGAAGCGTTTCGTCGAAATCGTTGATGTCGAAGGCCAGGTTGCGCTCGGGTGTGGCGAAGGCGCCGAAATTCAAGAGATGACAGTCGCCGCAGGCCTGAACGACGATGCCGCTCGTCGGCGTGCCCGCCAGGTCGTACGCCTGGATCGCGGCGGTGCCGCGAAAATACGCAAAAGCCGACTGGAGCATCCGCCCGTGACGAATGGGAACCAGGTGCTCCAATCGATCTTTGTTTGATGCCTCGATGAGCGCGACGACGTCGCGCTTCCCCTGCCCGAGAACGGCCTTGCCCTGCGAGAGCCGGGGGCACTTGTCCCGTAGGGCCTTACCCGCATCCTGACGCTGTCGGCTCGTGCGAAGCGTCACCCTCGCCCTGGCCCCTGCTGACCGTGACGACGTCGTCGTGCGCGCTCGATCGGCTCTCATCAGTTGCTACCCGGCGGGGTTCTCCAGCTTCCGCATCGTCTGGGTGTGCACTATACGAATTGGACTAGTCCTATTTCCACCGGTCGCACAGCGTGCCCGTGCCATACGCCACGAGTGCACCAGGAGGTGAGCCCATGATCCTGCTGAACCCGAACGCGCCGGCCCGTCCCTACGCCGACGAGCGCTCCGCCGAGGTGATGCGCCAGACGATCGCGTTCTTCGAGGCCAAGGGGAAGACGAAGCTCCTCGCCGACTTCTACGACCGCGTCTGGTACCGCGACTTCCTCGACTTCGTGAAGGCGAACCGCATCTTCGCGACCATGTGTACGCCGGCTGGCGAAGGTGCCGCCGACGGACGTTGGGACACGTGGCGCATCTGCGAGTTCGCCGAGATCCTCGGCTTCTACGGACTCCAGTACTGGTACACCTGGCAAGTCTCGGTGCTCGGCCTCGGGCCGATCTGGATGAGCAAGAACGAGGCGATCCGGCGGCGCACCGCACAGGCGCTCGAGGACGGCGGCATCTTCGCCTTCGGCCTCTCGGAGAAGGCGCACGGCGCCGACATCTACTCGACCGACATGGTGCTGAAGCCGGACGGCGACGGCTGGCGCGCCAGCGGCCGCAAGTACTACATCGGGAACGGTAACGAGGCGGCAATCGTCTCGACGTTCGGTCGCATCGACGGCACCGAGGACTACGTCTTCTTCGCCGCCGACCCGCGCCACCCCAACTATCACCTCATCAAGAACGTCGTCGCGAGCCAGAACTACGTCTCCGAGTTCGAGCTGCGCGATTATCCGGTCGCCCAGGGCGACATCCTGCACCGCGGCCGCGACGCCTGGGACGCGGCCCTCAATACGGTGAACATCGGCAAGTACAACCTCGGCTGGGCCTCGATCGGCATCTGCACCCACGCGCTCTACGAGGCCATCACCCACGCCTCGAACCGCGTCCTCTACAAGATGCACGTCACCGACTTCTCGCACGTGCGTCAGAACTTCGTCGACGCCTACTGCCGGCTCGTCGCCATGAAGCTCTTCGCGCTGCGCGCCGCCGACTACATGCGCATCGCCTCGGCCGAGGACCGCCGCTACCTCCTCTACAATCCGATGGTGAAGATGAAGGTCACCACCCAAGGCGAGGACGTGATCAATCTCCTCTGGGACACCATCGCCGCCAAGGGCTTCGAAAAGGACATGTACTTCAGCCAGGCCGCCACCGACATCCGCGGCCTCCCGAAACTCGAGGGGACGGTGCACGTCAACATCGCGCTCATCGTGAAGTTCATGCCGAACTTCTTCTTCGCCCCGGGAGAGTTTCCGCCGGTCGCGACCCAGCGCCAGGCCGCCAACGACGACTTCCTCTTCCACCAGGGCGGCACCAAGGGTCTCAGCCAGATCCAGTTCCACGACTACCGGAAGGCGTTCGCCGGCGTCGATCTACCGAACGTGAAGCGCTTCGCCGAGCAAGCCGAGATCTTCCGCGAGCTGCTCGCGAGCGACCCGCCCGGTCCGGATCAGATGAAGGACGTCGCGTTTCTCCTGGCGGGCGGCGAGATCTTCGCGCTCGTCGTGTATGCGCAGTTGATCCTCGAGAACGCCCCCGTCTACGGGATCTCCGACGATCTCCTGGATCAGATCTTCGACTTCATGGTGCGTGACATGTCGAGGTTCGCGCTGCAGCTCTACAGCCAACCGTCGAGCACGGAGAAGCAGATGGCATGCTGCCAGCGCATGATCCGCAAGGCCGTGCATGACCAAGCACGCTACCAGCGGGTGTGGGAAGCAGAGGTCGCGCCGCTCAGCGGGGGGTACGAGATGCGTCGGTAGTCCCTCGCTGCAGTGAGGACGGCAAAAGGAGGCGGCGGAATCGAACCGAGCGATTCGGGAAATCGCGGGGGCTACGAGTAGCGGTCCGCGTCAGCTCGGCACCCTCGTTCGGCAACGCCCGACGAAAACACGCGCCTCGACAAGAGCCAGACTCTGGTCCCACCCGCCCTGCTTGCTCGACGCCGCCGCGTCTTCGAAGTCGCGTTCGGCACGACGGTCGGCGCCTAGGGCATCCGCAGGCGCCCGGCACGTGGCCGTGACGGCAGCCGAATCCAGTTTCTCGTGTCCTGTCATCCACGCGGTGAATGGAGCAATCGCCAAGAGTATCGCCACGAATGCAGCCACTCCCGGTCGCGGCTTTTCTCCTCCTTCTTCGACGAGCGCATCGACGTCGCGCACCGCCTCTCTGATCTGCGCCTGTTCGACATGCCCAGTCGCTTCGTGAAGCCCTTCGGCGATTGCGTCGCGCTCGTTCGGGAGCAGGGGAGTCCCGGCGTCTTCGGCCACCGAGATCATCCTCTCGACCCGTTCCACAGCCTCCTCGATCCGCTGATCGACGGCGTCAACGACGTGATCCGCCGTCCCAGGGTCGATTCCCATCCGGCTGCTGCGGGCGCGGAGACGGACACGCGCCTGATGCCCGAGCGCTCGGACGTGCAAGCGGAGCGCCGCGAACGGCCGCACCTCGACGCTCCGCGTGTCAGACAGGGGTTCTGCATTGATCAGCATCCGATCGACGATCACCTGGACGACGGCCGTCATCGGGATGGCGATGAAGACGCCGAGGACGCCGTACAGAGTACCGAAGGCGAGCACGGCGACCAGCCCGACCAATGCGCTGACGCCAACCGCGTGGCTCATGATGCGAGGGATGAGGATATTGTTCTCGATGATCTGCAACAGCGTCGCGAGCCCGATGACGAGGACGACCGTCGAGAGCCCGAGCGGCAGGGCCACGAGAATCGCAGGCGCCGCGGCCAGCACCGGCCCGAACAACGGCACGGCCTCGAGGAGACCCGCGAGCACGCCGAGGACGAGGACGTTCGGCAACCCGATCGCCGCATACCCGACGGCCGATGCAACGCCGATGGCGATCATGGCGAGTCCCTGGCCGCGAAGATAGGCGCCGAGCTTGGACTCGATTTCGTGCCACGTGGTGAGCGCTCGCGCGCGCCGGCTGACCGGCAGAAGCGACAGGATCAGCCGTTCGAGCCGGGGGACTTCCATCGTCCAATAGAAGCCCACGGCGAGCACGGTCACGAAGTATGCGAAAAGCCGCAGAACGCCAGTCGTGAATCCGAGGATCCCTTCGTAGAAGCGCGGAGAAACATCCATCAACGCGCGCGTGAGAACCTCGAAGGGAGGTAGCCGATGGCCGATCAACCGCAGCGGCGCCGTGTCACTCCCCAGCAGAGTCGATCGCAGGCGCGCGTAGATGTCGGGCAAGTCAGCCGCGAAGATGCGGACCTGTTCGATCACCACTGGGCCGACCAAGAGCGCAATCGAGATGAGGCCGACGAGAAAGAGGAGATAGATGAGGAGGACGGCCAGCCCCTTCGGAACTCCCCACCGGCAGAGATTGACGTGCCACGGCTGCAACGCCGCGGCGAGGACGACGCCGAGAAAGAGCAAGAGGAGGATATCGATCAGGAGATAACCGACGACCGCCAGCCCGATGATGCCGACCACGACAGCGGTGGCGGCCCCAACGTGCCGGAGGTCGATCGGTTCTCGTGTCGGATCCTCGTTGCTCATTCATTCTCGGATCAGTCGACTCAGTCGCCCGTCTAGCGAGTCTCGGTAGTCGTGGTCTTCTTTTCCACGACGGCCGGGGCCGCCGGCACCGTCTGCACCGACTCACGACGGATGGTGGTCGTCTCGTGGTGGCCGCATGCCGCCGCGATCATTGCGAGTGCGATGATGCCGGCGCACGAACCTATGAGTTTTTGCATGTGAATCCTCCTTCCCTCGCCGCTGAACTGTTCCTTAGCGCGTCTCCGTGTGCGTGGTGGTCTCCTCTTTGTGCATCACGGTAGCGGGCCGAGTCGCAACGACACGGGTGACGATCGTGCGATCGCCGTCCTTCGTGTACTCGACGGTCACTGGGGCGTTCCGGATCGTCTCATACGAGACGACATTTCCTTGCGCATCCACGAACGTGGTCTGCTTGGTGTAGGTATAGGTCACCGGAGCGGGAGCCGTTTCGGACTTGATGATCATCGTCGAGGTGGTCGGGTTGATCTCGGAGACCACACCCGAGTACGTCGTCGCCTTCTCGGTCGTAGTGACTGTTTCAGCCGAGCTGATCGCCACGCTCCCGAGTAGGCCGAGCGCCAATGCGAGTGAGAGAGTCGAAGTAAGACGCTGGGTATTCACACGTACCTCCTTGTTGAAGCTTCGCCTCGAGACGCACTCGAGATCGGTTTGGCTGTGGGAAACCAGCGCGGTCGGACACAGCTGATTTGGTATGCACTAACGCTACAAGGAGCGCGCCGATCCCGTAACCCGGGGTAGTACGCGTAGAGTTATACGCGCGTACTCGTACGTGCCTGACACGTTCCGAGCCGGACCTACTCGCGCGGAGATGGTCCTTCGCTTCCGAGAACACCATCCGGCAGCGCCCGTAAGCACTTGCGTACAGCGGCGTTGTCGTCCACTACGAAGACGGTAGCTTAGGTCGTCAGCGGGAGGAGGACCAATGCGCGCAACCATCGCGGTCGTCGTGAGATGAGCGTCGTCAAGATCGTCGGAATCGTGCTGATCGCGGCCGGCACCCTGGGGCTGGTGTACGGCGGCTTCAGCTACACCAAGGAGACCCACGAAGCCAAAATCGGCCCGCTCGAGCTCTCGGTGAAGGACAAGGAGACCGTCAATGTTCCGGTCTGGGCCGGCGTCGGCGCGATCGTGGTTGGCGGTCTCCTGCTGCTGGCGCCGACGAGGAGCTAACGCGGCGACCGCATGCGGATCGTGGCGTAGATTCCTCGTCAGCACGTAACACTACGCACGTGGTACTCCGGCTACCGGCGGGCCGTGGCCGCCCTGTACCGTTCGTGCCGCATGCCAAGGGCCCGATCCGGCGCTTCGAAGTCTTCATGCATTGTGATCCAACGTGGAGGGAATTGACGAATGAATCTGCGACGATTGTCTGTGGTGGGGGCGATGGTGCTGGCCCTCGGTTGTGGTGGCGGCGGAGGCGGACACGCCGGGCCGCCGCAGGAAGCCACCGTAGAATTTCGCGCGATCGCCGGTATCTCCATGGGCGCGTATGGGGCGATGAATCTCGGCACGAAGCATCCCGAGCTCTTCGGTACGATCGCCTCGCTCGGGGGTCCGGTCGACATGACGCAGCTCTTGCATGACACCGCCGCGGGTTTGAAGGTCGCGCCGCAGACCACGATTCCGACGACGATCGGCGACCCTACGACGTTCGACCATCAGCTCCCCTACCCGGGACGCGATCTCGTTCTTTCCGAGCTCAAGGATCTGACGCTGGCGTTCGGAAATCCCTTCCTGCACCATGCGGATCCCGCCCATCAGTATCTCGCCAGCGATTCGGAGCCCGCACGACTCCGCATGGACGACGTGTTCGGTCCGTTCACCATCCCCGGCGACGCGCGCGGATTCCTCGACGGCGGCGATCACAACACGAATGGCGTCCGGGAAACGTCCGAAGCGCCGACCGTCCCGACCGACGTCCTCTTGCTGGCGAGCGGATCGCTTCCCGCGATCGCCGGCGTCACCGGCACGCCACTCGGCGACCGCGCGCTCGCGGACCTCGACGGCGACGGCGTCTTCGACGTCGGCGACGGTGTCGTCACGAACGCCTCCGAGCCGTTCACGGACACGAACGGCAACGGCGTCTTCGAGCCGGAGCTCGGGGAGACCTTCTCGGATGTCGGGCTCGACGGCGTGGCCGGGACGGGTGACTTCGGCGAGGGCAATGGCGTCTTCGACTACGATCCGGACCGTGCCCATTGGCTCGCCGAGGACCCACTGTCGCGAATCACGGGAGAATCGGCGGCGCAAATTGCCGCGCAACGCATCTACATGGATGTCGGCACCAAGGACGAGTTCGGGTTCGCTCGGCACTACGCCAACTTCGTCGCCGTCCTCGAGGCAAAGGGCATCATGGTGAAGATCGACGACGGGTTCCCGGGCAACTGCACCGACCTGCCGAAGCTCAACGCCCCCTTTCGACTCGTTCGCTACGATGGGGGGCACGTCGGCTTCCAATCCGTCGATCCCGGGGATCTCCTGAACGGTGATCCGTGCGGCGACGCAACCGTCTGGCAGCGCATCGTCAGCATGCTCGCGTTCCTGAACGAGAGCTTTGCCGACGGCGCCTTCGGCATCGGCGGCAGCATCACCGACTTTCCGCCCCCCAGTCCGAGCGGCGACGTCGTGCGCGGGGATCTGCCGTCGCCGGCGCTCGCGGACGGCGGCCGCGCGACGCCGATGCGGCCAATCCTGGTCTACCGTCCGCCTGCCTTCTTCAACGGCAAAGGCCATTTCCCGATCGCGTACTTCCTCGGCGGCTACGGTCAGACGCCCGACGACTTCCGACAAATCCAGATCTTGCTCGATGGTCTCATCCTGAGCGGGCAGCTGCAGAACATGTTTGTGGCGTTCCTCCCCGGCGCCGGCGGATATCAGGGATCGTTCTACGTGAACCACGCGGTACCCGAGGCGCAGGCCCCGGGCGTGCCGGAGGTGACATCGGGCCGCTACGAGGACTCGATCCTGCAGGATCTCATCCCCGTCATCGAGCGCGATGTGTGCAAGGGCCGCGTGCGCTGACCGGCCATCAGGTGATTGCCAGCGGCCGCATGCCCGAACCTGCAAGACGACACGGAGACATTCCCCATGAAGGTTGAATACAGGACACAACGGCTGTTCTTATGGATCGTGGTTGGATGGCTGTGCGTTGTGGCGATTCCGGCCACGGCACAAGTGAATATCCAGGTCGAGATTCCACTGCCGCCGCCACTCGTATTCTCAGCCCCACCGCAGGTGGTCGTCTTGCCGGAGACTTATGTATATGCCGTGCCAGACATCGACGACGACGTCTTTTTCGTTGACGGGTGGTGGTGGCGTCCATGGCAGGGCCACTGGTACCGTTCCCGGTACTATGATCGGGGTTGGGACTACTATTCCAGCGTCCCGTCGTTTTATCGCGAGGTGCCCCAAGACTGGAGACATGAATACCGGGAGCATCAATGGCGAGGCCGGCCCTGGAACTACGAGATCATGCCTCACGAACAAGTCGAGAAGAACTGGAACACGTGGAGACGCGACAAGTATTGGGAACATCACCAGACATGGGGAGTCCAGGGGTTGAGACCGCAACCGCAAGGGCATGGTCACCCACCCCAGGGTGCGGAGTTCGAACACCGTGGTCGACAACCTCACGTTCAGCAGCAGGAAGGTCCTGGCCAACAGCCTCATGTCCAGCAGCCGGAACGCCATGGTCAACAGCCTCATGTCCAGCAGCCGGAACGCCATGGTCAACAACGTCCGCCGCAGCCGCCACGATCACAGCAACCGGATGAGCGCCAAGGACATCAGGGGCAAGGCCACCACGATCACGACCAAGGTCAAGGCCACGGTAAGGCCGCACACCAGCACGAAGGCAAAGGCGAGCAGTAGGAGATGGGACACGGCATGGGGGAATCGCGATGCCCAGTTTGCGCCGGACGCTGGTCTCGCTGTCGGCTGTGTAACGTCCGTCAACCCCTCGGCGAGGCGATTGCGTGCCCGGTTGCGCATCGCGATGATCCCTCGCCGCTCTATTGCCGCTGCGGAGTGATCACGGGGTCTAGTGTCGTTCAGATGGCGGCAGGCAAGCACTTCCAGTGACCTGCGACGTTGTGATGCTCCGGATGGCTCGTACGCGCGCCGCGCATCGGACCGCAAAACCCGAGCGTCCCTCAACCCGAGAACCCACATGTTCCTACCCGCAGCTTCACGAGGGGCCCCGATGAACCGCATGCTCGACGTTGCAAGCTCGATGTTCGCAAGCGTGAGCCGCCTCGGCGCCGGTGTCGCGGCGACACCTCCGGCGCGCCGTCCGGCGCAGCTCCTCGAGGTGTACGAGTTCGAGTCGTGCCCCTTCTGCCGCAAGGTGCGCGACGCGCTCACCGAGCTCGACCTCGAGGCGATGATCTACCCGTGCCCGAAGGGTGGCACCGTCTACCGCCCGAAGGCCACCGCGCTCGGCGGCAAGGCGCAGTTCCCGTACCTGGTCGATCCCAACACCGGGACGCGCATCTACGAGTCCGACGACATCGTCGCCTACCTTTTCACGACCTACGCCGGACGCGAGCCCGGGATTCTGGTGCGCGGGCCGCTCGCCACCGCGAGCTCCATGCTCGCCTCCACGTTTCGTCCGGCCGGCGGCACCCGCGCCCGGCCGTCCCGACGGCCGAGCCAGCCACTCGAGCTCTGGAGCTTCGAGGCGAGCCCGTTCTGCCGCATCGTACGCGAGACCCTCTGCGAGCTCGAGCTCCCCTACCGGCTCCACAACGTCGGCAAGGACGGCGCCGGGCGGCCGGCCTTCATTGCGCGCGCGGGGAAGATGATGGTGCCGTACCTCGTCGACCCGAACACCGGGCGTGAGATGTTCGAGTCGGCGGACATCAAGCTGTACTTGAACGAAACCTACGGCGCGTAGCGCGCTTCAGAAAAACGCCAGTCCCTCCTGAGTCACTGCTCAAACGCTTTGCCGAGGGCTTCCATCTCCCGGCCGAAGGCGGACCAGTCACCGGCACGGAGCGCGTCCAGCGCGGCACGGTAGTGCGCGCGTGCGGTGGCGGCCATTTCGGGTGGGGCCGCGGTCGCCGGCTCGATCACCGGCGATGTCGCACCGGGCTTGAACACCGCGGAGAGGGCTGCCTCGAGCGTCGACCCCATCGCCACCCGATCGCCGTAGGCAACGATCACGCGTTTCAGCTCCGGGATCTGCCCCTGGTCCGACCGCAGATAGAGCGGCTCCACGTACACCAGCGAATCCTCGACCGGGATCACCAGCAGGTTCCCGCGGATCACCTTCGAGCCCCGCTGGTTCCAGAGGGAGAGTTGCTGCGAGATCGTGGTGTCCTGGTCGATTCGCGCCTCGATCTGCTGCGGTCCGTAGATGACCCGCTCTTTCGGGAACTCGTACTCCACGAGCTCACCGTATGCAGGCGGATCGCAGCGCGCCGCCAGCCAAGCGACCATGTTGCTGCGATTGGACGGCGTCATCGGTTGCATGAGGATGAACTCCTCGCGCGCCCCACCCGGCAGCTTCATGATGACGTAGTAGGGCTCGCCGGCCGAGCGCGCTCCGCCGGCGGTTTCCGTTGGGCGGCTCCAGAGATCCTCCTTGTTGTAGAAGACGTCGGGGTTGGTCATGTGGTACGTGCGATAGATCTCCGCCTGGACGAGGAAGAGGTCCTCCGGATAGCGCACGTGGCGTCGGAGATCCTCAGCCATCTCGGTAAAGGGGTGGAAGAGGCCCGGGAAGATCCGGGCGTAGGCGGCGAGCACCGGCTCCTTCTCGTCCATGGCGTAGAAGGTGACCGTCCCGTCGTAGGCGTCGACCACGACCTTCACGGAGTTGCGGATGTAGTTGAATCCGCGTCCCGGCACCGGCTCCGCGTAGGGGAAGGTGTCGGCAGTCGTGTAGGCGTCCTGGATCCAATAGAGCCGGCCACCCGACACGACGACGTACGGGTCATGGTCGAGCAGCAGGAACGGCGCGATCGTCGAGATGCGTTCGGCGATCGAACGACGGAAGAGGATTCGGCTCTCCGCCCGGAGGTTCCCCGAGATCAACAGGTTCACGTCGCGGAAGCTCCAGGCGAAGATCGCGCGACGAAGCGCCGACCCGAGCTCGACGCCGTCCTTTCCGGCGTATGAGTTCGAGACGTTCTGCTCGCCCTTTGGATAGTCGAACTCCTCGGCCGCCGCGTTCACGATCACGTAGTCGTCGGTCTTCTCGCCGAAGTAGATCCGGGGCTCCGAGAGCTCGAGGCCGACCGGCGAGCGCGGCGGGATATCCTTCACGAAAAAGCCCGGCAGACCCTCGCCCTCGATTTCCGTGACCGGGCTCATCACGATGCCGAATCCATGCGTGAACTGCAGGCGCTGGTTTACCCACGTGCGCGCGTTCGGCGGTAGGAGCGACGGCGTTATCTCGCGCGCCGCAAGCATGACTTGCCGCCGGCTGCCTGCGACCTCGTAACGGTCGACGTCGACGTCGTGAAAGTCATAGTAGAGGCGGATCAGCTGCAGCTGACGGTAGGTGTCGAGGAGCGGCTGTGGATCCCACAGGCGGATGTTCGCGAAGGTGGCCTGGTTGCGCCCGAGGGCCGCCTCGTCGAGCGTCTGCGCCGACGGGAACGGCCGCGGCTGGATGGCCTCGAGGCCGTAGGCGCGACGGGTCATGGCGATGTTCTTCTCGAGATATGGCCGCTCCAGACGGAGCTCGTCGGGGCGCACCCGCAGACGCTGGAACACGTCGGGCAGCATCTCCGAGGCCATTGCGGTACCGAACACCACGACCACGGCCGCGACCGGGAGGCGCCAGCCCTGCGCGCGCAGGTTCGCCGCCGCGAGCCCGGCGCCCACGAGGGCCGCGGCCACCAGGACCCATTGGAATGGCAGCTTGAGGTGCGTCACCGTATAGCCGGCCCCGAACACGGCCCCATACGACTCGAGCAACAGCTCGTAGCGGCCGACCCAGTACCCAGCCGCCTTGACGAGCAGAAAGAGCGCGAGCACGAGCGAAAGCAGGCCGCGCGCGGCCGCCGGCATCAGGTGGCCGGGCCGGCGGAAGTCGATCGCGCCATGGAGCCAGAAGACCACGACGGCGAGCAGGCCGGCGAGCACCACGATCGCCATCGCCCCGCCGACGAGCGTCTGATACGCGGGCAAAGCGAAGATGAAGAGCCCGACGTCGTAACCGAAGGAAGGATCCTCGACCCCGAACGCACCACCGTAGAGCCAGAGCAGGTAGGTCTGCCAGCTCGCCGCCTGAGCGATCGCGACCAATGCCGCGATCACCGCGGTGGCAGCAAGCACCATGGCGCGCCATGGGAGGCGATCGGCGACCGGAGCAATCAGCTCGGGGAGCGTGGCCGGGCCGTTGCCGCTTTGACGGAACACGATCTGCACTGGGCCCAAGCTCCGGATGGAGCGGACGGCGGCGAGCCCGACCGCCGCGACGACCGCGTAGCAAGCGGCGAACGCAAGCGAGAAGCACACGAGCTTCGCGACCAGGGCGGTGCGGAACACCACGAAGACGCCGAGCTGACGGAACCACAGGGCATCGACGAAGAAGCCGCTGCCGAGCCCGAGCAACGCGAGCGCGATGACGGCGGTGATCGCAGTGACGATGAGAGAGAGTCTAGGCACGAGCCTCGGCCCTCGCGGCGATGTCGTGCACCATTTCGCGGACCACTTCGGGCGGGCACAGCCGGATGAACAGCCAGAGTCCGGAAAGCACTACCGCGACGTCGTCCATCTCGCCGATCACGGGAAGGAAGTCGGGGATGACGTCGAACGGCGAGATCACATAGACGAGCGTCAGCACGAGCAGCGCCTTGGGGAGGATCGATACACGCCCGTCGCGGAAGAGTCGCCAATAGAGCCGCGTGAAGCTCGGCAGGTGACGGAGCACCTGGAGGAACTGCCCGGTGAAAAGGTAGCGTGGAAGTGAGGTACCCGACAGCGCCACCCCCCATCGATGACGCGACTCACGAGGCCCGTCAATCGCACCCGCTCAGCGCCGCGACGCAGCTGATTTCGGACGCCCTGGCGGAGGGCGTCAGCGGACCTCGAACTCGCGGGCGCGGCTGCCGGCACCGTCCAGGGTGAAGACCGCTTTGTGCCGACCCTTCGGCCAGCCGCCGGGCGGAGCCAGGTGGAACTCGAAGTGCGTGGGCGCAGTCGGCGCGATCTTCTGCGTCTGCTCGGCGAGGACCTCACCGTCGGCGTTCGTCCAGCGGGCGGCGAGCGTTCCGGATCCCGTTCCCTCGACGCTGATCGACGCGTAGATCGTGTCCGCCGGGCCGTAGGTCTCCGACGACGACGGGACGCGGTTGTCGTCGCTCACGCGATGGCCGAGGTCGATCGCGGTGATCTTCAGGGGCTCGCCCGGCCCGCTGCATGCACCCGCCAGGAGAAGCCCGAGGATCGTCCGTGCAAATGTGGGTCTGCGCCGCAGTGTCGTCATCGGTTCACTCGCACTCGTACTCGCCTCCCGTGGACGTCGCCGAGATGGACACCGATGTCACCCCGGAGGCGAACCTGCAAGGATCGTGATAGGGAGGTCGTGTGGGTACGCTCGATCGGACGGCGATGCGGAGACTCCTCGGAGGCGTCGCCACGTGCGCGGCGCTTCTGCTGCTCGTCGCCGCGGCCAGGGCGCAGCATGACGCACCTTCCGCGACACTGAAGCTGACGGCCCGCTCGGTCGCCGTCGGCGTGGGCGTCAGTTGGGGAAGCGGCACCCTCACGTACCAGGGGAAGGACTACAAGGTCGGCGTGAAGGGATTTGCCGTCGGCGGCGTCGGCGTCACGTCGGCTGAGGCTGTCGGGAAGGTCTACAATCTCCAGAAACTGAGCGACTTCGACGGCAACTACACGCTGCTGAGTTCAGGCGTGACCGCGGGAGCCGGCACCGGTGCCATCGCGACGAGCAACCCGAACGGCGTGACGATCGAGCTCGTATCGAAGACCCAGGGCGTGCAGCTCAGCCTCGCGACCGGCGGCGTCGATCTGGAGCTCGAGAAATAGTAGAGCCGGGGGAATCGAAAACGCCGCGCTCAAGCGCGGTCGTCGTCTCGTCGCCTCAGTTCACTAGGGCACTACCAGCAGGCCGTCGGCGCGGGCGTGTTCTTCCCCAGGTACTCATCCGCCTCATTTTCGATGGGAGGGACGCTGAACCGTGCGCAGTAACGTTTCGTGTCGCTCGGTCCAACCGTCGAGAGGATGATCGCGACGTCGAGGTCGTTACCGTCGTCGTCGACGAAGGGAAGGCGAGTGTCGTAGAGGATGCGCTCGACAAAAGTCCGCACGACCACCGTAATGCCGTTGGGCTTGATCATCACCTTGGGAAAGAGCGGCTCCATCGCGCACTTGTACCCCCGCGATCCCGCGGGCCGGCCGAGACCCCGGCAACCGCTGGCGGTGAGACTGCTGTTGCCGTTGCCGGGTGGGACGGTGTTGATCGTGAGCGTGATGCCACCAGCGGTCGGGTCCGCGGCAGCCGAGGGCAGCGCGAACGTCGTGCCGTGCACGGGCTTGCACCGAAACTTGGTGAGGGCGTCGCCTCCGGAGGGCGGATACTCCTCGTCGTAGAAGCGTTTGCAGGGGATCAGCTCGTCCGGGTCGGCGGAGGCAACGGTAGGTAGCAGTGCAGCTGCCAAAGCAACGACGAACACAGTCTTCTGTGCCAACGTTCGCATGGACTCCTCCGAAATCTGGATCGCGTTGGCATGCTTGTACAACGTCGACAGGAGCACACGTCAAGGAAAACGTGAACCGACGCGGTGCATTTTTTGTATGACTCGTCGCCGATGATCGATGAGTGCGCGCGAATCGTGGGCTTGACGGATCGCTCCACGATGTCACTTCGGCCAGCGAATCGACGTTTCCTCGAGCCGCCAGACGGGTCCGTTCAAGAACATCGCGCCTTCGAACTTCGCGAATGCCGGCACGTCACCGGCGACGAACCAATAACGCGTGTCCGGCGGCTCTTTGCCGATCAGTGGCGCAATGACGCCTGTCAGGCCGCCGAGTTCGAGCCTCACGAGATAGCGCACCACCTTCTTCGGCTCGCCGCCTATCGTCACCTGGTCCTCGCCCTCGGTGCTGAGCACCGTCTTCACGAGACGCAACTTCGGCGTGAACACCGCCGTCTGCACGGTCGCGACGGCGCCTGGCGACAGATTCTTCGCAAGGATCATCGGGAGGCCGTTATACAAGTCGGTGGGCGCCTCGAGCCGCCCACTCGCGTGCTTCTCCGGATCCCCTTGCTGCTGTTGCGCCGTGGCGTCGTAGCTTCCGCGCATGCGGTCTAAGGACGCCTCGAGTGTCGGGAACGACGGGCCACGCTGCACGATCCGATATCGTTCCAGGCGAAAGACCTGTCCTTGCGAGAACACAGCCAGCTCCTCGCGCCGCGACCCGTCCTTGAAATTCAACGTGAGGCGGCTCTCGATCAGGCCGCGGCCCATCGGCCTTTGCCGCAGCTCACCGAACGCGATCTCCTCCTCGTTGGCCGATCGGAGGACGAGAAAGGCGCGGGCGTTCCCTTCCTGCAACCGAACCCTTACAGGCGCTGCGCCGGCCGTCGAAACCGCTGTCAGAAGCGAAAGGATGATGACGATCGGGCGGATGCGCCTTCGCCTTCTACCTGTCTCGAGCACGCTTCTTGTCGGCCGCCTGCTCTGCGCGGGCCGCGCCGATCGCCGTCTTGACGTCGCTCTCTTCCTCCGGCGGCGGAAGCACCGCCTTCATTCCGAGCGAACCGATCCACAGCTCACGGCCGCCGGTTTTGGTTCCGTGCTGACATCGCGAGCAAGAGGCATGCCCCTGCCCACGTTCGCCGGCAGCAGCCCCCGTGATGGGATTGCGGCACGAGCGGCCGCAGCGGGGAGAATGGATGGAGAAACTACAAGCCGCCGCGCGCAAAGTTTGCCCTGGCGCTGCCGGCGCTAGCATCGTCGACGTCGGCGT
>Ga0157379_10001876_pt1 | contig 17378 bp, 18 predicted proteins | sample S25metaG_FD_121802 | JGI IMG/M metagenome (GOLD analysis project Ga0157379, IMG submission 121802) | Switchgrass rhizosphere microbial communities from Kellogg Biological Station, Michigan, USA - S2-5 metaG | ecosystem: Host-associated > Plants > Roots > Rhizosphere > Soil | place: USA... | reverse complement strand
GCCTGGCCGATGGAGCGTTCGCGGGCGGACAGCTGCTGCAGGTCGAGCTGCCAGAGCAGGTGCTCATGCAGGCTCCCGCCGCCGGCCTCGGCGAATTCCTGCGCGCGCTCATCATCGCCAGAATTCCAGGGGTTCTCGGCCGGGCTGGTGCCAGCCCCGCTCCAGCCCTCGTCGATGACCTCGACCTCGGCTTCGGGCGCCGCGACCACGCTTTCGCCCCCCATCTCGGTGGTGGCCAGCGGCTGAAAGGTGGCGGTGTCGGACTCCTCGTCCAGCTCGAGCATCACGTTATGCTCGAGGGCCTCACGAATGTGCGCTTGCAGCTCGATGGTCGGAAGCTGCAACAGGCGTATCGCCTGCTGGAGCTGCGGCGTCATCGTCAGCGACTGACCCAGGCGGAGCTGGAGGGACGCTTTGAGCAATTAACGAGCCTGATTACGTCTTAAAGCTGAAAAGTGTCGCCCAAGTACACCTCACGAACCTGTGGGTTGGCAAGCACTTGTTCCCCAGAACCGGAAGCGATTACAGTGCCCCGGTTGACTATGTAGGCGCGTGCGCACACCCCCAGGGTTTCGCGCACATTATGGTCGGTTATGAATACGCCGATCCCGCGGCCTGCCAGATCGCGGATGATGTGCTGGATGTCTGCCACCGCCAGCGGGTCCACGCCGGCAAAGGGCTCATCGAGAAGGATGAAGCGCGGCTCGGCCGCCAGTGCGCGGGCGATCTCGACCCGCCGCCGTTCCCCGCCTGAGAGCGACATGCCCAGCGTGTCGCGCACGTGCGTGATGTGCAGCTGCCCGAGCAGCTCCTTGCAGCGCCGCTGCCGCTCGGTCTTGTCGATCTTCGGGACCAGCTCCAGGATCGCCATGATGTTCTCGGCCGCCGTGAGCCGCCGGAACACCGAGGCTTCCTGCGGCAGGTAACCCAGACCCAAGCGCGCGCGCTGATCGATCCCGAGTGAGGTCAGGTCCTGCGAATCGAGCTTGATGCTGCCGGCATCGGCGCGCACCAACCCTACGATCATATAGAAGGCCGTGGTCTTGCCGGCCCCGTTGGGACCTAAGAGTCCCACCACCTCGCCGGTATTGATCTCGAGCGAGAGGTTCTGCACCACCGCGCGTGCGCCGTAGGACTTGCTGAGCTGCGTGGCGGTAAGCGTGCTCACGGTGAGGGCGGGCCCGATCCTGGGTTCGCCTGCGGCGAGGGCGGGGTGCCTGCGGGCGTCGTGGCGCCCTGCGGCTTGCACCCGCGCTGGAAGGTGCCGTGCACGCGCTCGCGGGCCGTGCCTGCGGCCGGCTCAATGCTCTTTAGGCTCTTGAGCGCGAGGTTGTACACAAATCCCTGGCCGTGAATCTCCTTGCAGCCGTCGTAGAGCTGCACGTCATCGATCATCTTGACCTCACCGCCCCCGGCGGCGGTGTAATCGATGGTCTTGGCGCTGCCGTGCACGTTGGTGACCGACGCGCCGGGCTTGGCATTGAGCGCCGCGCTTTCCTCGAAGGTGGCCGGCGCGCCATGAAAAGTGGCTGTGGCCAGATCGCCCTTCTTGATGTGCACCACGGCGTTGTCGGCGTTGAGCGTTCCTTGCGCCAGGCGCGAGATGACTCCGCCCGAAAGGTTCCAGGTGCTGTCAGTAAAATCAATCGAGGGCGTCTCGGCGTGCTGCGCACGCACCTGCAGAGGGCTGCCACCCTGGTAGAGCACCACATCGTTCAGCAGCACCTTGTCGGCGCGGTACTCGACGTCATCGGCCGCGCACAGGCACAGGTTCCCGGTCTCGCACACCGGCCAGCTCGCCTGGTTGGCCGAATCACAGTCCCCCTTGGCTGCCCGCGTCATACCCGGCCATAGAGCGCAGGCCAGGGCGAGCGGCAGCAGGGTAAGGGCAGGGGCGCGGCTAGTCATCGGCGGCTGCGGGTGAATTCGCCATAGACGGGCGATGTTAATCTGAGGTGGTTGGTCTGCATATCGGCGTGCATGCCCTTGGACCAGAGCTTGTTAGTGCCCCAGTCCATGGTGACCGGATCGTTGGTGTCCGCGTGGCGCGTGGCCATGTCGACATCGAGCGTGGCGCTCCGGATGTGCAAAGGTTCGGCGCCGGTGCGCACGCCTTCCGCGTAGACATCGCCCGACAGACTGATCTGCTGCGCTGAGGGCGGTAGTACCCCCAGCTTCGCCGTCAGGGTCCAGACGGTGCTGCCCTGGTACATGAACTGCGGCGCAGTCAGCTCGATGTTGGCGGTCGGGTCGGGCTGCACGATGCGATCGGCGAACAGCCGGTAGAGCGGTTGTCCGTCATTGTCGGTCTCGAACAAGATCGCGCCGGTGGCGACATAACCTGGCTCGGTGGCGCGGCCCTCCTGAGGCGCGGTGGTGTCGGTCACTTCCTCGCGCGGCGAGCGCCACAGCCACAGCACCAGTGCGGCGGCAAAAGCGATAAGCAACCAGGCGCGACGCATGGGTTAGCAAGTCCTCATCAGCGCCCGGCGCGCTTGCGCGCGGCCAGCAGCCAGTCACAGACCTCGCGCACCGCGCCGGCCCCGCCCCGAAGCCGCGTGCGCCGGTGGGCAATGCGGCGGGCGTCGCTGTGCGCATCGGCCACGGCCACGGCCAGCCCCACCTGTCGCATCATCGTCACATCAAGCGTGTCATCGCCGATGCAGGCGCACTCGTGCGCCGCGAAGCCGAGCCGGGCGATCAGCGCGGAAAAAGCCGCGCCCTTTTCCTTGATGCCCTGTTGCACTTCGAGGATCCCCAAGTCGGCGCAGCGGCGCGCCACTGCCTCGGAGCTGCGTCCCGAGATCAGCGCGATCATCACGCCCGAGGCCGCCAGCATGCGGATGCCGTAGCCGTCGCGCACGTGGAATACCTTCTCGCGCTCACCGTCCGGCCCGTAGATCAAACGCCCGTCGGTCAGCACGCCGTCCACGTCCAGCACCAACAGTCGGATGGCCGCAAGCGGCGTGGCGCGCCGTGCCATGGCCTAGACCACGCCCGCGCGCATCAGATCGTGCACGTTGAGCGCGCCGATCAGGCGCCGCTCGCTGTCGACCACCAGGAGCGCCGTCACACGGTGCTTCTCCATCAAAAGTGCCGCGCTCGCCGCCAGATCGCGCGCGCTCACGGTGCGCGCATCCGCGGTCATTGCCTGGCTCATGCTCGTGGTGTGCAGGTCCGTGTGCTTGTCGAGTGCGCGGCGCAGGTCCCCGTCCGTGAACACGCCCAGCACCTTGCCATCGCCATCGACTACGGCAGTGAGTCCTAGGCCCTTGGCACTCATTTCCACCAGGCCTGCGGCCAGCAGCGTGTCGGGGCCCACGCGTGGCAGGGCTGTGCCGGTGCGCATGACGTCCTCGACGTGCAGTAACAACCGGCGCCCCAGCGCACCGCCCGGATGGCGGCGCGCGAACTCCTCGGCCGAAAAGCCGCGCGCCTCGAGCACGGCGACCGCGAGCGCATCGCCCATCGCTAGCGCTGCGGTGGTGCTAGTGGTGGGCGCCAAATTGTGCGGGCAGGCTTCCTGCTCGACGCTGACATCGAGTGCGATGGTGGCCGCGCGTGCGAGCGCTGAGTCGGTGCGGCCGGTGAGTACGATCAGCGGCACGCCGAGTCGCTTGACGTGCGGGAGCAGCAGCAGGATCTCGGCGGTCTCGCCCGAATTGGAGAGCGCGAGCAGCAGGTCCGGCCGCGTGATCATGCCTAGGTCACCGTGCCCGGCCTCGGCCGGGTGCAGGAAGAAGGCAGGAGTGCCGGTGCTGGCGAGCGTGGCGGCGATCTTGCCGGCGATGTGTCCCGACTTGCCCATGCCGCAGACGATCACGCGCCCCTCGCAGGCGATGAGCGCGCGGCAGGCGGCGGCGAAGGGGGCGCCGAGCCGGCCGCTCAAGGCCGCGATTCCCGCCTGTTCGCTCTCAAGCGTGCGCCGCGCCGTCGCCAGCAGGGCGGAATCCTCGAGCGCTGTGCCGGAAACCTTGCTCATCCGTGCCATCATGATAGCGCGCCAGCAGGGTATTGTAAGATGTGTCCAGTCGTAACAATTCCTTCTTAAGATGCTGCATGCACCCCACCAAAGTCGCTGACCTGATCCGCGCCTCGCTCCCCGGCGCCGAAGTGCTGGTGGAATCGCCCGATGAGACGCACTACAGCGCGCGCATCGTCAGTCCCGCGTTTGCGGGCCTGCGCGGCGTGGCGCGCCATCAGCTCGTGTACCGGGCGCTCGGCGAGCGCGTAGGCCGCGAAATCCACGCGCTCTCGATCGTGGCGCTCACGCCCGAGGAGTCCGCGGCCGGCGGATCCTGAAGCATGGACAAGCTCCAGATCACCGGCGGTGTGCGCCTCGACGGCGAGATCCGCGTCTCGGGCGCCAAGAACGCCACGCTCCCGGTGCTGGCCGCGGCGCTCCTGGCTGACGGGCCGGTCAACATCGGCAACGTGCCGCACCTGCACGATGTGACCACGATGATCGAGCTGCTCGCGCGCATGGGCGTGACGGTGACGGTGGACGAGCGCATGCGCATCGAGGTCGATCCGTCCTCGATCAAGGAGTGCTTCGCGCCCTACGAGCTGGTCAAGACCATGCGCGCCTCGATCCTGGTCTTAGGTCCCCTGGTAGCGCGCTACGGACGAGCGGACGTCTCGCTCCCGGGAGGCTGTGCGATCGGCGCGCGTCCCGTCAACATCCACGTCGCGGGCCTCCAGGCGATGGGCGCGGACATTCATATTGAGGGCGGCTATATCCGCGCGCGCGCTGACCGATTGCACGGCGCGCACCTGGTGCTCGACACGGTCACCGTGACCGGCACCGAGAACCTGATGATGGCCGCCGCGCTCGCCGAGGGCGAGACGGTTATCGAGAATGCCGCGCGCGAACCTGAAGTGGTGGACGTGGCGAACTTCCTGATCGCGATGGGCGCGCGCATCCAGGGCGCGGGAAGCGACAAGATCGTGATTCAGGGTGTTAAGTCGCTCAAGGGCACCGACTATGAGGTGCTGCCCGACAGGATCGAGGCGGGCACTTACCTGGTCGCGGCCGCAATCACCGGCGGGCGCATCCGACTTAAGAACGCCAGGCCCGATCACCTGGATGCGGTGCTGGCCAAGCTCGCCGAGGCGGGGGCCAAGGTCGGCAGCGGCACCGACTGGGTCGAGATCGACATGGGCGGACAAAGGCCCAGATCCGTGGACGTGCGCACCGCGCCGTACCCGGCGTTTCCGACCGACATGCAGGCGCAGTTCGCCGCGCTTGACACCGTGGCCAATGGCGTAGGCACGGTGGTCGAGACGATCTTCGAGAACCGCTTCATGCACATGCTGGAGATGCGCCGCATGGGTGCGGAGATTAGGCTCGAGGGCAACACCGCGATCATTCATGGCGTATCCGAGCTGACCGCAGCTCCGGTGATGGCAACCGACCTGCGCGCCTCGGCCAGCCTGGTGCTGGCGGGCCTGGTGGCCAAGGGGCGCACCGACATCGAGCGCATCTACCACATCGATCGCGGCTACGAGGCGATCGAGGAAAAGCTCGCGCAGGTCGGTGCGCAGATCCGGCGCGTGCCGAACTAGGGCCGCAGCCCCCTATTCTAAGAGAAACCCGCCGCGCTAGATCTGGCTCGGCCGCTCCACCACCTGGCATTGGAGCTCCAGCACCTTAAGTCCGCGCTGCAGGCGCAATTGCACGCTCACCCCAGGCTTGTGGTTCGCGAGCTGCGCGAGCGCGTCCTGCGCGCTTCGCACCTCGTGCCCGTCGATCGATATCAGGATGTCGCCGGCACGCACGCCGGCGATCGCGGCCGGGCCGTTGCGGTACAGATTGGTGATCACTACGCCCCCGTGCGCCAGCCCGTACTCGCCCGCCTGCTCGTTGCTGAAATCATCCGCCACGATTCCGCTCCAGCCGCGCACCACGTGGCCGTGGGCGAGGATCTCGCGCATGACGCCGCGCGCCAGGTTGACAGGGATCGCAAAGCCGATGCCCTCAACGCCCGTCGCGTCCATATTCTTGGCGATCACCGCGGTGTTGATGCCCACCAGCTCGCCGGCCGCGTTGATCAGCGCGCCGCCCGAGTTGCCCTCGTTGATTGCCGCATCCGTCTGGATGAAGTTCTCGAAGGTCGCCACGCCCAGCTGCTTGCGGTCGATTGCGCTCACGATGCCGTGGGTCACGGTCTGTTGCAATCCTAATGGGTTGCCGATCGCCAGCACCTCATCGCCCACCTGCAACCGGTCCGAGCGCCCGAGGCTCATGACCGGAAGCTTCGGCAGCTGCACCAGGAGCAGTGCCAAATCGGTGTCCGGGTCGCGCCCCACCACCTTGGCCGTGGCGCTGCGCCCGTCGGCCAGCTGCACCTTGATGCTGGTGGCATTGGCGATCACGTGATTGTTGGTGATGATGTGCCCGGCCTCATCGACGATCACGCCCGAGCCGAGCGCGCGCTGCACGCGCTGCTGAAGCCTGGGTCCGTACTGGCCAAAGAGCTGCTCGAAGGAACTGGGCTGCACCTGCTCGGTGACCACGCGCGCGGTGTAGATGTTGACGACCGCCGGTGCCGCGCGGTGCACGGCGCCGGCAAACGAGTGCAGGGCGATGCCAAGCTCGCCGGCCTTGAGCGCATCGCTCCCCGTCAGGCTGGTGGCCGCAGCGCTCGCCGGCGTGGCCGGCGCCTGGGCGGCCGGTGCGCTCCTCGGTGCCGGTGGCGCGGTGCGCACCAGCAAAGCGGGCTTGAAGAACACCACCAGGAAGGCCAGTGCCAGTCCGCCGATCGTGGCGCCGGTCAGGAACACCAGTCCTTGCCCCAGTTTTCGCAGGCTCATGCGGACTCCTTAAAAGAAAGCAGCGGCGAGCTTGCAAGCTCAACTCACCGACCGTGCGAGCGCTGCCCGGAGGGCGCTGCCGGATGTGTATAATGCGACACTTCCCGGGACAATCGTGAGCCTCGCCTGGTGCCCGCTGGCCATATAGATAGAGCGGTGCTTGTAGTGCAGGCCTTAAGGGCAGCGGAGTAGCGACAGATGACGGATGCCGTAGCGACGGGCGATGACACCAATGAGGTGGACCAGGGGCGCCGCAAGTTCCTGACGATTGCCACCACCGCCACCGCCGCGGTCGGCGCGGTTTTTACCATCAGCCCGTTCGTGGCCAGTTGGGAGCCCTCCGAGCGCGCACGCGCCCTGGGCGCGCCGGTATCGGTGGACTTGAGCAAGCTGGAATTGGGCCAGATGGTCACCTATGTGTGGCGCCGCCAGCCGATCTACATCTTCAAGCGATCGCCGGAAATGGTGCAGAGTCTGGCCGCGCATGACAACCGCCTCAAGGATCCCAAGTCCAAGGAATCGGACCAGCCCGCGTATGCCAAGAACGAAAGTCGCGCGCGCCGCCCCGACATCGCCGTACTCATCGCCACCTGCACTCATCTGGGTTGCCTGCCCAAGCAGCGCTTCGACAAGGGCGATGCGCAGCTCGGCACCGACTGGCCGGGCGGCTTCCTGTGCCCCTGCCACGGCTCGCGCTTCGATCTGGCCGGCCGCGTGTTCGACGGCTCGCCCGCCTCGGTGAACCTGCGCATCCCGCCCTACAGTTTTCCGACCCCGACGACGCTCCTGATCGGTCAGGATGAAACCAGCGCCAAGGGAGAGGCGTGATGGCCAGCAACGACACCCCCGCCGCGCCCGGCTTCATGGGCTGGCTCAACAAGCGCCTGCCGGTGCAGCAGTTCGTGCGCGAGCAGCTGCTCGAGTACTACGCGCCCAAGAACTTTAACGTCTGGTACTTCTTCGGCTCGCTGGCGCTCGTGGTGCTGGTGATGCAGCTGTTCACGGGCATCTTCCTGACGATGTTCTACAAGGTCGGCGACACCAGCGCCTTCGACTCAGTCGAATACATCATGCGCGAGGTCGACTACGGCTGGCTGATCCGCTACCTGCACTCGACCGGCGCCTCGGCGTTCTTCGTGGTGATCTACCTGCACATGTACCGCGCGCTGATGTACGGTTCGTACAAGGCGCCGCGCGAGCTGCTGTGGATGTTCGGCATGTTCATCTACCTGGCGCTGATGGCCGAGGCCTTCATGGGCTACGTGCTGCCGTGGGGCAACATGTCGTACTGGGCCGCGCAGGTCATCATCAACCTGTTTAGCACCATCCCGGTGGTAGGACCGAGCCTGGTGGAGTGGATCCGCGGCGACTACGGCGTGGCCGATGCCACGGTGGACCGCTTCTTCGCGCTGCACGTGGTTGCTATCCCGCTCATTCTGCTGCTGCTGGTGGCATTGCACCTGGTGGCGCTGCGCCAGGTCGGCTCGAACAACCCGGACGGGATCGAGATCAAGGAAAAGCGCGGCGCGGACGGCCGACCTATCGATGGCATTCCGTTTCACCCGTACTACACGGTCAAGGACGTGGTCGGGATCGGTGTGTTCCTGACGGTGTTTGCGATCGTCGCCTTCTTCGTTCCGACCTTGGGCGGATTGTTCCTCGAGGAGGCGAACTTCGAGCCCGCCAACCCGCTCTCGACGCCTGAACCGATTGCGCCCTCCTGGTACTTCACGCCCTATTACGCGATCCTGCGTGCGGTGCCGAACCAGCGACTCGGCGCGCTGCTGCTTCTGATCGCAGTGCTGGCCTTCTTCTTCCTTCCGTGGCTCGACCGCTCGCCGGTCAAGAGCGTGCGCTACCGCGGATTGCTGTTCAAGTTCTTCCTGGGCCTGTTCACGGTTTCATTCCTGACGCTGATGTATCTGGGCATGAAACCGGCGACCGGCGCGTACGTCACGGCTGCCCGCCTGGCGGCGGCGGGCTACTTTGCCTTCTTCGTGCTCATGCCCTGGTACTCGCGAGCCGATCGCACCAAACCCGTTCCCGAGAGAGTCCGCTTCCATGCGTAACGCCGTTCTTGCCGTCATGGTGCTGGGCGCGGCCCAGCTGCTGCGACCGGCCCTGTCTGCCGAAGAGGCGCACCATCCTCTGGACTGGGAGAACTGGCACGCTGGGAACGAGGTAACCAACACCGATTCGCTCCAGCGCGGTGCGCGCAATTTCAACAACTACTGCTCTGCCTGCCATTCGCTCAAGTACCTGCGCTACTCGCGCATGGCCAAGGACCTCAAGATCCCGACCGAGCAGCTCAAGGCCAACCTGATGCCGCCGGGCGCAACTCCCGCCGACTACATGCAATCGAGCCTGCAAAGCGCCGATGCGATCGCCTGGTTCGGCAAGGAGCCGCCCGACCTCTCGCTGATTGCACGTTCACGCGGGCCCGACAAGGTCTACAGGTTTCTCAAGACCTTTTACCTTGATCCCTCGCGCCCGACCCGCGCCAACAATCTGGTGCTCAACAACCCGGCCATGCCGCCGGTGCTCTCGGCCCTGGAAGGTGTCAAGGCCGCGGTCTACACGACCACGAAGAGCACCGTGGATGGCAAGATCGTGGAAACCAAAGTCTTCGATCACTTCGACACGGTGGTCCCCGGGAGCATGAGCGCCGAAGAATTCGACGGCTTCGTGCGCGATACGGTCAATTTCCTCGATTACGCCGGGGAGCCGGCCCAGGCCGACCGGCGCAGCATTGGCGTGTGGGTGGTGTTGTTCCTGCTGACCTTCACCTGGATCGCATTGTTGCTCAAGAAGGAATATTGGAAAGACGTCCATTGAAGTGGCGCCTGTGGCCATGACGCCTCGGCAGCAGGGCGCCTGAAGTCATGGCTAGCCGCCGCTCGGTCATGACGCTGTTTTCCTCGCCCAACGAACCCCAGAGTCACCGGGTGCGCCTGGTGCTGGCCGAGAAGGCCAACGAGATCGACATCGTCAGCGTGGTCCCGGGACGCTACCCGGAGGACCTGCTGGACCTCAATCCCTACCGGAGCCTGCCCACGCTGGTCGATCGAGACCTGGTGCTCTATGACGCGCGCGTGATCATCGACTACCTCGATGAGCGCTTCCCGCACCCGCCGCTGATGCCGGTCGATCCGGTGTTGCGCGCGCAGTTCCGGCTGGCGATGTACCGCGTGGAGCGCGACTGGTACGGCCTGGCCGAGCAGATCGAGCGCGAGAGCGACCGCAAGAGCCAGGCGCGGCTTAAGAAGGAGCTGCTCGACACCATGCTTGAGGGTGCGGACCTGTTCAAGATCAAACCGTTTTTCCTGAGCGATGAGTTCTCGGTGGTCGATGCCACCATCGCGCCGATGATCTGGCGCATGCGCCGCTACGAAATCGAGCTTCCCGCCCACGCCCAGGCGATGGTCAAGTACGCCTCCACGATCCTCGCGCGTCCCTCAATGCGCGCCAGCCTCTCGGATGTGGAACTGGAGATGGGAGGAGGATGGTGAGCGGGAGCGAGGAGGGCGCCGGTGTATTGTCACGCCGTCCCTACCTGCTGCGCGCAATGCACGAGTGGATGGGCGATGCCGGGTTCACGCCGCACATCATCGTCGATGCGGGACGGAGCGGCGTCGAGGTGCCCAACGCTTACATCAAAGACGGCAAGATCGTCCTGAACGTGTCGCTCAATGCCACGCAGCGCCTGCAGTTGCTCAATCACGGCATCGAGTTCGACGCCCGCTTCGCCGGCGTTGTTCACCACGTGCGCGTGCCGATGGTCGCAGTCTTAGGCATCTACGCGCGCGAGACCGGCGAGGGAATGGTGTTCAACGAGAACGAGCCGGACTCACCGCCCCCCGAGGCCGGTACCCCGGGAACTGCGCTCAAGGGCGAGATGCGCCGGCCCAAGCTGACGGTGGTGAAATAGCGCCAGTTTCGGGCGCCGGCGGCCTCAGGGGCTGCCGCTATCGCCGCTGCCCACCTGCAGCTTCAGATCACCGCTCCGGCTGATGCGCGCCCAGGCGGGCTCGCGATGCACTCGGCCGTCCGCGCCCACGGTCAGATCGCCGGTGAGCCCGGCCACGTGCACCTGGTGGGTGTTCCTTCCGGCCGCGACGATGGCGATGGCCAGCTGGCAGGCGTCATAGCCGAAGGCGTAGAGCCCGGACTGCCACACCGTGTTATCGCCCATCTGCGCGGCCACAGTGGTGCGCAGCGCCGCGGCCGCGCCGCTGTCGGGCACCAGCCAGGGCATGGCCGGGAGAATCAGACCGTCCAGATCCTGATTGGCCACGCCCCCTTCGGGCGCGTAGGCATCGCTCGTGGCATAGACCGGGACATCGCCGGCGTACTGGAAGCGAAGCTGCGGGCGCAGCAGGCGCGCCTGCGTGGCCTGCGCGGCCAGGAAAATAAATTCAATGTCGGCGCGCGGGCGCGGCTCGAACTCAAACTTCTGGCCCACCACGTCCTGCACCCGCGCACGCCGTGAGTAACTCTGGTCCGTCCCCAGCACCGAGCGAATCGGTGTCTCGAAGTCGTGATCGTTCGGTATGTATGCGGCCTGCGCGAGCAGCGTGCCGCCGCCGGCGAGCAGCTCCTGCCTGAAGGCGTTGAACACCCGCGTGCCCCATTCGCTCGTGGGGCTGAGCGCGACGCCGCGCTTCTGGCCCGCAGCCAGCAAGCGGCGCGCGATCTCGCGCGCCTCATCTTCCGGCGAGAGCGCGAACTGACTCATGCCCGAGGCCGCCACGTGGCCGGTGCTCAGGAAATTAAGAGCCAGCATCGGCACGCCGGGGGAGGAGGCCGCCGCGATGTCCACTTCCTGGCGAGTCAGCGGACCCACCACATAATCGGCGCCCTCGTTGCGGGCATTGCGCAGTGCCTCATCGACACTCAGCACCCCGGTGTCGTAGACCTGCACCTGCGGGCGCGAGTCGGCCGGGAGCTGTTGCAGCGCGTAGTCGAAGCCGGCGTGAATCGTGGCCGCATAGCCTGCCGCCTGCCCGCTGACGGGCAATAGCAAGGCGAGCTTGTGCAGCTGCGTGGCCATCGGAAGCCCGGCAGGAAGCGCGGCTGCGAGCAGTTCGGTGGCCGGATGGTTGGGGTAGCGCGCGCGCCAGCGCGCGGCATCCGCCGCGCCATTGAGCGAGGTGCCACCGCCTGCGACCGCGATCGAGCCCAGCTCGATCCAGCCCTTCACGACCGGGTCCTGCGCGGATTCAGGCTCAAGCTTGACGCCGCGCGAGCGCGCATCGCGCAGGAGCGACAGCAGTTCCTCGCGCAGCGCGCGCTTGGCGCTCGCATTGGCGGTGAGCGGCTCGGCCGCCATCTCCGCGCGCACGCCCTCGACGGGGCGCCCGGCGGCGAGCGCGATGTGCATGCGGCTTTCGAAGTACTGCAGGGCCGCCGGCGTGCCGGTGGGATCGGGTATCGCGCTGATCTTCTGCCACGCGCGCTGCGTCTGTCCGTTCGCCAGATCGATGTCCGCCTCGATCGTGCGCCGCTCGGTGAGCTGCGAGGCGCTCAATGACGCGGTGATGGCGCGCAGCGCGCGCGCGGCTTCCGCCGGACGCTCGGCCTGGAGCCAGGCGCGCGCCGCCTTGAGCTGGAGACCTGGCTGATCGGCGGGGCTGGCCTTGCGCGCGGCCTCATCGAGTGCCGCAGCGGCGCGCTCGCGCGCATTCGCAGGTGCAGGGGAGGTGCTCGGTGCGGGTGTGGCACCCGGTTTGGCCTCCGGAAAGGTGGCGGGCGGGAAGCTCGAGCAGGCCGCGAGCAGCAAAAGCCCTAAGAGCGCGAATCCGCTTAGGAGCGGGGAGGCTGTATATGGCCGTGTTTGCATCAATGGCACCGCGCCCGGCAAGCTAGGCGAGCAACTTTGAGGCTGGAGATTATAGTGGCTGGCGGCGCGGGAAGGCTTGATGTCGTGGCGACGCCGATTGGCAATATCGGCGACTTAAGCCCGCGTGCTATCGCGGCCCTCAAGGCCGCCGATCTGGTGTTGGCCGAGGACACGCGCCGCACCGCGACACTGCTTAACGGCTGCGGCATCTCCCGCCCGTTGCTTTCGCTCCACGATCACAACGAGAGCGAGCGCATCGCCCCGCTGCTTGAGCGGCTGCGGCGCGGCGAGGTGCTGGCGCTGGTCAGCGATGCGGGCACGCCCTTGCTTTCAGACCCCGGATTCCTGCTGGTGCGGGCAGTGGCGGCCGCAGGCCTGAGCGTGCGCGCGATCGCCGGACCCTCGGCATTGACCGCGGCGCTCGCTGTGGCAGGGCTGCCGACCGATCGCTTTGTGTTCGAGGGGTTTTTGCCCGCGCGCGGTGGCGACCGCAAGGCGGCGCTGGCTCGTTTGGCGCTCGAGACGCGCACGCTCGTGCTGTTCGAGGCGCCGCACCGGATCGGCAAGACTCTGCAGGAGATGGCCGCGGCCTTTGGCGATGAACGCGCCGCGGTCATCGCGCGCGAACTGACCAAGATCCACGAGAGCGTATATCGCGGCAGCTTGAAGGAACTCACCGAGCGCGCGCAGCATGATCCGGACCTGGCGCGCGGCGAAATCACTCTGGTAGTGGCCGGTGCGGCGGCGATGCCGGAGGGCGATGCGCAGCTGCTGGCGCGCGCGTTGCCATTGCTGCTGAAGGACCTGACGCCCTCGCGCGCGGCCGCGATAGCGGCGCAGCTCTCCGGGGTGCCGCGAGCGCAGGCCTACGAGCAGGCCCTGGCCCTATCGCGCGATAAGGCTGCAGATTCCGATTAGAGGCCGTATCGTGGGCGCTGGAGAGCCGGCCAGGCAATCGCTGTTTCCCGCAAGGGGAATGGAGGAAAGTCCGGGCTCGGCGGGTCAAGGTGCCAGGTAACGCCTGGGGGGCGCGAGCCCACGGAAAGTGCAACAGAAAGTAAACCGCCGAAGCGCCGCAAGGCGCTGGTAAGGGTGAAAGGGTGCGGTAAGAGCGCACCGCGTCGGTGGCAACATCGCACGGCACGGCAAACCCCACCTGGAGCAAGGCCAAATAGGGAAGTAGCGGTGGCAACACCGCAGCGCCGGACCTGCGCGCGCTTCCGGGTAGGCCGCTTGAGGCCCACGGTGACGTGGGTCCCAGAGGAATGATTGCCCTCGACAGAACCCGGCTTATCGGCCGGCTCTCCTTCTTTTTCAGGGACCTGGGCGGACTGCCGCTGATGGCCGGCCAACGTGCTGCGCGATCGATTGCAAAAAATTCCTTCTGTGGGCAAAAGCGCGGTCTGCTTTGCTCAACTTAAGTGGAGATTATTTGAGCAACTAATTGATCGATAAGATCGACCTGCAACATTTGTGCGGCTGCACCTCCGAGCGACCGCCCGATTGGGGCGTAAGTCGTTGTGCCTAGGGAAAAAAATCGCTGTAAAGGCATTGACATGAGAGCCCGGCGATTTCTATAGTGGCGCCAAGTGGGAAAAAGTGGGAGCAGATGGGCGCTTGGGGCCTATCGACGACATGTTTCGCGGCGCAACAAAGCTCACGGTGGACGATAAGGGCCGGTTGGTCATGCCAACCCGGCATCGCGACCGGCTGCGCGAGAGTTGCGGGGGCCAACTGGTCATCACCGTGGACCGCGACCAGTGTCTGCTGATCTACCCGCTCCCCGAATGGGAACAGATCGAACGCAAGCTCATGTCGCTGCCGAGCCTGCAGCCGCAGGCGCGGCGCTTGCAGCGACTGATGGTCGGTCACGCCACCGACATTGAACTCGACGCGCACGGAAGGCTGTTGCTTCCCGCGGAGCTGCGCGAATTCGCCGGCCTACATCGCTACGCGATGCTGATCGGCCAGGGCGCGCGCTTTGAGCTGTGGGACGAAGCACGCTGGATGGAACGGCGCGACGTCTGGCTCAAGAGCGAGGACTCGACCGGCACGCTCCCGGGCGATCTCGATTCCTTGTCGCTCTAGAAGGCCCTAACTCAAGTGACACATGGGGGGGAATTTGGATGTGCACAAACCGGTGCTTGTCGATCAGGTGCTTGCAGCTCTTGCCGTGCGCCCTGCGGGCCACTATGTCGATGCGACGTACGGTCGCGGCGGACACAGCGAACGCATCCTCGCTGCCCTCGGTCCGCAAGGACGCCTCATCGCAATCGACCGCGATCGCGAGGCCATTGAGGCGGGCCGCGCACGCTTCGCATCGGAAGGGCGCCTTACGCTTGTGCATGGAGCCTTTGGCGAGCTGGCGGCGCTGCTGCGCGCGGCGGACCCGCAAGTCTCCGTGTACGACGGCATCCTCATCGACTGCGGCGTCTCCTCGCCACAACTCGACAATGCGGCGCGCGGCTTTAGCTTCCAGAAGGACGGACCGCTTGACATGCGCATGGATCCGCAGCGCGGCGAGCCCGTCAGCGAGTGGCTTGCTCGGGCCACGTTCGAGGAAATGCGAAACGTGATCGCCAGCTTCGGCCAGGACCGCTTCGCGCGGCGCATCGCCAGCGCCATCGAGCGCGAACGCGCGCGCGCGCCGCTGACGCGCACCGCGCAACTGGCCGAGGTGATCAGCCGCGCAGTGCCGGTGCGCGAGCCCGGCAAGCACCCGGCGACCCGTACTTTTCAAGCTTTGCGGATGATGATTAACGATGAGCTCGGCCAACTGCTACGCGCACTCACGCACGCCCTCACGCTGCTTTCGCCCGGCGGCCGCCTGGCGGTGATCAGTTTCCATTCCCTGGAGGACGGCGTGGTGCGCGAGTTTTTTGCCGAGCACAGCAGCATCGATCCGAAGCTGGCGCGCCTGCCGCAGATCCCTGAGGGCGCGCTGCCGAAACTCAAACGCATCGGCCGCAAACAGCGCGCCAGTGCCGAGGAAGTGGCCGCCAATCCGCGCGCGCGCAGCGCGCTGCTGCGAGTCGCGGAGTTCACAGGTCCGGTGGCGGCGTGAAGCCGGTGCCGCGCGCGTTGGTCTGGGTCGGCATGCCGCTGCTGTGGGCGAGCGTGCTGGGATCGGCGACCGCGGCCATCTACTGCAAGCATCGCGCGCGCGAGCTGTTCGTCGAGCTCGAGCACCTGAACTCGGGGCGCGATGAGCTCGAGGCGGAGTGGGGGCGGCTGCAGATCGAGCAGAGCTTCTGGTCGACCTACGCCTACGTGGAGAACGTCGCCAGCACCAAACTCAAGATGCGCATCCCCACTTCCAACGATGTGGAGATCCCCGCGCCATGAGCCGCTTGGGCTCGTTGCGCAAGAGCAGCCACGCCCGTTCGGATCGCAGCGCGCGGCCGATCTCGTTTCGCATGCGCCTCGGAGTGGTGTTCTTCGTAATGCTCACCATCGGCGCCGCGCTCGTGGGCCGCGCGGTGCAGCTGCAGCTGGTGCAGCACCATTTCCTGGCGAGCGAGGGCGCGGCGCGCTTCACGAGAGTGGCCGCGATCGTCGCGCACCGCGGCACCATCACCGACCGCTATGGCGAGCCGCTCGCAGTCTCAACGCCGGTCGATTCGGTGTGGGTCAACCCGCGCGAACTGGCGGCCAACACCGAGCAGCTGCCGCGACTGGCCAAGGCCATCAACGTCAACGCGCGCGATTTGGTGGGTCGGGTCAGCACCGGGCAGGACCGCGAGTTCATGTACGTAGCGCGCGGCCTGCAGCCCTCCGAGGCGCGCAAGGTGAACGCGCTGCACATCACCGGCGTCAATTTGGCGCGCGAGTACCGGCGCTATTACCCGGCCGGCGAAGTGACCGGTCACCTGCTCGGCTTCACCGACGTCGATGACACCGGCCAGGAAGGCGCCGAGCTCGCCTTCGATAACTGGCTCGGCGGTGAGGACGGCGCCAAGCGCGTGATCCAGGACAGCCAGGGGAATCGGGTCGAAGACGTCGAGAGCATCCGCGCGGTGCGACCCGGGCGCGAGATCAAACTCAGCGTGGACCTTCGCATCCAATATCTCGCCTACCGCGAACTGAAGGCGGCGATCCGAGACAACCGCGCGCGCTCAGGTTCGGTGGTGGTGATGGACGTGCGCACGGGCGAAGTGCTGGCGATGGTCAATCAGCCCGCCTTCAATCCCAACGACCGCCACCAGCTCAATCCGGCCGCTTACCGGAACCGCGCGGCCACCGACCTGTTCGAGCCCGGCTCGAGCATCAAACCGTTCTTCGTCGCGGCCGGACTCGCCTCCGGGCGCTACCAAGCCAACAGCATCATCGACACCAGCCCCGGATACATCCAGGTCGGCACTTCGATGATCCACGACGAGCACAATTTCGGTCCCATCCCGCTGGCCACGGTGCTCGCCTACTCATCCAACGTCGGCATGGCGCACCTGGCGCTCTCGCTGGAGCCAAAGCAGATCTGGAGCACGCTCGATGCCTTCGGCTTCGGTCAGGTGACGGCCAGCGGCTTTCCGGGCGAGTCGGCCGGTCAGCTGTCCAACTACTCGCACTGGCGCAGCGTCCTGATCGGCAACATGTCGCACGGCTACGGACTCTCGGTAACGCCACTGCAGCTGGCGCAGGCGTATTCGACGCTCGGAGCGCTGGGCATGCGTCGCCCGGTTTCGCTGCTGCGCGTCGATGGGCCGGTGAGCGGCGAGCGCGTGCTGTC
>Ga0157379_10001874_pt1 | contig 17397 bp, 20 predicted proteins | sample S25metaG_FD_121802 | JGI IMG/M metagenome (GOLD analysis project Ga0157379, IMG submission 121802) | Switchgrass rhizosphere microbial communities from Kellogg Biological Station, Michigan, USA - S2-5 metaG | ecosystem: Host-associated > Plants > Roots > Rhizosphere > Soil | place: USA... | reverse complement strand
GTGATTGCGGATAGGACTTCGTCAAGGGCTGCTTGTGGTATCTCGTGGCTAGGGTCCGTCGTCGCCGTCGCTGGTGGGTTCTCGTCCACATCCATATCTTGCCCTTCGGATTCAGACGTTAGAATGGGGTCTGGAGATGTAGATACATCTGTCAAGAGATCCTCCAATATTTGCAGTAGTGTTTTTTTCTCCATTCCCTCCGCCATGTGAGAGCTGTGGCTGCAGGGGATGACTAAGCAGCTCGGAGCGGCGAAGAATGCAATTGCGAACTCAGTTTTAAAGGTCTGTGTTTCGATTTATATCTATAGCTTGTTCTTGAAGCAAAGCGCAGCGATGAGAAGGATGCTGAGCACCGTGTACATATTGTAGACGTGTGCCACGTCTTGTGATGGAGTGGCGTATAGCGATTGTATTGACGTAGGTTGCGGCGTTGCAAGACTGGCGCGTCGATGAGCTTGCGGTCAAGGAGCGTGAGACCCGGGCCAAGTTAAGGAAGGTATGTGTCGCTCTGCAGATCCTGATACCTATGTGTTCGGTCAATAGAAGGAAGCCAACGAAAAGAACGAGGTAATAATCCCTACCTTTTGTATTAATGGTCAAGATCCTGGCGCAGCTGCCAGGCTGAAGAAAAGGCCGAAGAGTGCTGCCTTCCCTTAATTCATTTATTTAGTGACTCATGCCCCACGCAGAAAAAGGCCAAGGAAAAAGAGCAGCCAAAACCACTGAGACTTCCTCATCAGACACGCAGGTCGAGTCCGAATGCCTCTCCTCCCCCCGCTGACACGGCTGTAACACCTAGTGAGCCTACCACCCCCGCAGTTCCACCACGCAATCCTTCAATTCCATGCCCCATACGTAGATTCTATCTCTTCTTTTGCGGCTTCACGTTATTTTTCTCTTCCTGTATATAGTGTTTGTAGATGTAGGTGATGAATGGAAATATTACTCAAATATGTCGTCCTGTGTGGGGCAGGAGATTGGAGAAGAAGCGACCGAACCAAATGGCCAACAGTAACATAAATTTTCCCGTTGTCTCCCAACTAAGACTTGGGGGGAGGTCATGACGATATGTTCCTGATCACCGCTTTTTATCAACTTGTCTTGCAAAATGCATAGTGTTTATCCTGAGGGTCTTTGTGCTGCACCCATGATGATTCATGGTAGAGAGAGCATCGTCAAGTGCCAACTGAGTGGCATCGGGATATCAGTTCCACCGCAAACTAACTCAGAAAGTGATTCGACCCAAGTCATCAATTTCCTTTCAAAACCGTCAAGATGCACTCACATTTTACTTTCATTCACCTCCAAGCCCTTCGCTGAAGCGAGTTCTGCCCGACTTCCTACAGCGAGTACCGAAGAAAGAGTCCACGCAAAGGACCTGGAGCTTACTGAATCCTGGTTGTAGAATACAAAAAAAAATTGAATGTATTCGGTCTCTGAAAGCTCCACTTCGGATGCTACCAGCTGAGGCACTTTTGGAGATATTCTTCTGGTGTATTATATTGTATTTATTCTGTTGGATTCTTAATTCAAGCAGTGCACGGCGCAAAATAATTTCCGTTACGCAGTTTCATTCTGGCATAGCCGCCCTATGCACAGAGCGGTGGAAATCTTTGTTAATTCATTAATTCTCCCTTTCCTTTCCTTTCCTTTCCTTTTTTTTTTTCACAATTATTTCTCTGTTCGGAACATATTCTTGTACATAAATACTAGCTACTGTAACTGGAAATCCTGCGCGATTGCGAGGGTCACTGCTAAATTCCCGGGTGAGCGACAGAGTCACGCTTATTTCAACATATTCCTGATCATTGAGTTCGATGGCAGTACTGAATTGGGGTGGATTGAGATGAATCACCGGTGAACGAACGTCTTTCCTCAGTGCTCCTTCGGGTGTGTTACAAATGACGAGAGCCTGAGGTAGCATTCGCAGCCCCCTATCTCTTCAGCAGATTGTCATTGAGATCTACTTCCAAGCAAGACAAGTTTTCCATCTTTCTATTTCTAACTCTGGCATGCTTTCTCTAAATATATTTATCTTGGATCTTTCGGAGATATGCGAAGCAGCCGAGAAATTCTTGTGAGTTGCCCACCAGCCAGCTATATTAGTGATTCAACATTACTCTTTTATCGAGGAAATGTCCGAAGAAAAAGACTATGGTCTTCAATGTCCACGCAGCGAAATATTACGAGATGAGGGAAGTTATTAAGCCTCGCGATCAGGGAAATTAACAATATTCGGTTCCAACCTCACTTGATAGGACTCTTGTTGCTAGGTCACCTTTGGGGAATGCTGAAATTTTCTGCGTCAGTGTCCATATCTAGAGCAGTATGCAATGACATGTATAAATAACGAGACAGAAGAGAAAGCGGGCCCTGAGGCGGGTCTTTTGGAACTTGAGGACTTGGGATGTCGTTCTCCGGTTTCGATTCGTCGAACCTTGGCTACCAGATGCGGCTAACGAAGGATATTGAATCCTATCTTCCTTGTCAAATCTGTGACGAATAGAGGTCTTGATTTAGTAGAATATTCCCTTGCTTTTTGGCATTTGCTTTTCTTTGTATCATGTAATTTTCTCCGCCCTCCCTCATGTACATAGTCCCAATTGCGCGAATCAACCTTATACGTAGATATTTCCCCTCTTTTGCGTTTAGTTGTCTCTTCCCTAGTTTTGTAGATATAGGAATGGAAATATTATTTATCCGTGTTGCGATGTGTTGCAAAGAAAGTTAGTGATGCTACCTGCATCTCCACCAAAGCAAGCGTCTTCTACGATGATGGATATTCCTGTGGTCCCAAGCCGGCAAGCTACTGCCATCACACTACAATCGGGTCCCCAAAAGGAAATTCATGTACGGGTCCTCGTCTCGCTCTCAAGTGTTACCTTTGTAACCGGAATACCTTTGTGACTGCACTAATGTTACCTGAAGTGTAAGTTTTCCCTAATTAACCGTTTTTGCTGCACAATTCACCGTAAAAGAGGAATGGTGGTTGAGTGGTGTCGGAATATCCATTCCGCCATGAGCCTTCCAAAAAGGTTCTGCCGGAGTCATCTTCAGAACTATCAAGATGAAATTTCACTGCACGTTGGTCGAACTTCAAGTCCCTCCGTGGCGGATTCTATCCGTCTTCCGAAAGTGACATTGAAAGGTTGAAGAATTCGGAATTCATCTGCACTAACCTGGTCAAAGATAAAGAAAAACTTGAAAATCGGGTATCCTTGGGGGAATTGGAGCTTTACGAAACATTAGCCACAGGCGCTAAGCAAAAGGCTCAAATGCATTCGGTCACTGCGAACTCCAGCTCGGAAGATATCATCCGAGATGCTTTCAGAGATCTTTTGCTGGTGTCTTACACCATTTCGGCCAGCATTGTCAGTCTGGACGATGAAGTTGTTGTGGGTGCACATGACACCTCATTTCCTTGGCTGCTCCTTCGTGTGTTACCGGTGGCGGCAGGTTGCACTCACAACCCCTTATCTCTTCAGCCATATTTCAGCTGAGTGTTACCGCGAATGTCGAGCGAAGAAGTTCTTCGTTGCTTTATTTCCAAGTCTGGTGTACTTCCCCTGGACATATACCTGAAAATTCCGGTGGTGATATCGTTCCCAAGAACATTTGAGGAGCTCATCAATCAGCTATCCAGGTCCGGACATTCGTGGTCCAAGTCTATTGCTGTGTCGATATCAAGAAAATATTACCAAAAAAAAAATAGCCTCGGACGTCCTTCCTTGCAGTATTTCGGCATCCACAGAAATATGAGTTGCAGATGTACAGACAACCTAATATTCGGTTCCAATCTCACCTGGTACAACTTTCGTGGCCAAACGCTCGCCATTGAGGAACACTAGAACCTCCTGTCTCATTGTCCAAGCCTAGATAATTGTGCTCTGACATGCACAAAAAACATTCAGAAGACAGGGAGGTACATGGAGTATCACTGATCACCCTGAGGAAACTCAAACCTCTAAAAGTCTGGTGGGACTTCAACGTCGGCATCCGGGACCTTTGCTTGCGAAACTCCTTGTTCCAGCTTTGGAAAGTCTTTCGCTCGAACCTTCAGAAGGTTTTAACCTGGGAACCACCAAAATACCGATAGAAATTCAACTTTGCTTACGGGCCTCTAGATCCCCGTACGATCGTTCACGTGGGGAGTGAATACAGAAAACGAAGAGGAACTTATTGGGGTGCTCAAAGCAATGCCTTCACTAGAGAGTCTTGGTTGGATATGTATGAGGGTGGGGGAAGTGGAGGTCCGAGCTGGGAATGTTGGTTTGCAACCAGATGTTTGTCCTAATCTTCGGAGCATCACCGTCGATGTAACGGATGTGTCCCGTCCGATGGCTTTAGTTGATACCATTCGGAGCAGTACTAAACTGCTGCGTGTGTGATATGGAGACTCGGAGTCGTTACATCTTGACTTGAACCGTACATTTGGGATCGCATCAAAGGCTCGAGAATCATGTCGTCCGAGTTGTTGAACGAACGGGAGCATACCAGTTTTGATTCTTTTCAAGTCTTAGTATCTCACGTCCCAAAGTGTATCCTTTGAAGCTCGACGAACTTGATAGATCAGTCTTCGAGCTTGGGAGACCGAGTGGTAACTAGTACGGGAATTGCCAAATAAATATTAATATTCAGCAGGGAGAACGGTTAAATAATCACCTTTAAATACAAATTATAAAATCCATAATCCGTGCTTCATATAAATGTGCTGATTCCGTATATTCTCTCTTGTTGATTGCCGTGGGTTGCGTGTGCACTTGGTCCACTCAGCTGTTGGGACGCAGACAAGCATGGAATGTGCCCGGTACTGGAAGCTTTGTTTCATGGTATATATAGTGATAAAATGGCATAGAGGAGGGTCTTGAATCTACGTCATAGAGAGCTTCGAATAGGTTTCATTTCCTTCATGATTTACAGGCTTGAGGGTATTGCGGTGACGCATTTACTGCCATCCGTCTGATACCGCAAAGCTTGTCACTTCCTATCTTTATGCAGGTCTGAGATACTCAAGTGACGCACTATCTGGATGCCTTTCATGATAATAGTGAGATGTTATAGAAAAGAAAGGTCCAGAAGAAAACTGCGCTCGACACACAGTTGTATTCTCATGACGATCAAAACATGAGAGAATTCTATGGGAGAAAGAAGAACTTACTTAGATGGTATTGAAGTGATTTTACTTGGAGAACAAGCACAGAAGATGGTAGGGGTGAATTTATGGAAGAGATTATGTGAGACGTGGTGGTCGAGCGGGGTTTGAATTGCAGTCCAAGACTCGATCTGTTCACACTTGCAACATGACCCTCCCTGGCTCGGGTCCTCTATCCCCAAAGCCAATATACGGACAACAGTACAATAATCTGTACAATAATCCCTCAAGACTCCAGTTCTCCACCCCACCCCCTCCTCTCCACAACCACGTACAAACATCTAGCTCTGCGTTCCCGACCAGCATTCTTGGAAATGGCCTTCTGAACAATGGCCTTGCCAACACGAACGGGCCAGCTACGACTGCTATGCACTTGGCCGCTCAAGAAGAGAATAAGATTTATACTCTTGTGACCGAGCTGTTGGATCCGAACACTCGTGAGGGCGCTCTGCTTGAGCTGAGCAAAAAGCGAGAGCAATACGATGATCTTGCCTTGTTATTGTGGCATTCCTTTGGTGCATATTGCAATTGAATCGATTTACCTTCGGTTTCTTACCTGAACATATAGGTGTCATGGCAGCTCTTCTTCAGGAGATCGTTGCCGTCTATCCACTGCTGTACCCTCCAGCATTAACCGCACAAGCTTCCAATAGGGTCTGCAATGCTCTCGCTCTTCTCCAGTGTGTTGCTTCACACTCCGAGACCCGTCAGTTATTCCTCACTGGTTCGTTAGCCCTGCCATCCACCGTCCCTAAACGTTTCTGAATATCAACTAGCCCACATACCCTTATTTTTATACCCTTTCCTCAATACCACCTCCAAAACCCGTCCTTTTGAATATTTGAGGTTGACTTCGCTCGGTGTTATTGGCGCCTTGGTCAAGGTACGCATGGTGTCTTCTCGCAGTGATGAATGTTGACAGTTCAATAGCAAAACGACAACAATGCCGTTATACACTTCCTTCTCTCCACAGAGATCATCCCTCTTTGCCTCCGCATCATGGAGACCGGTTCTGAACTCTCCAAAACCGTCGCGATCTTCATCGTTCAGAAGATTCTCTTAGATGAAACTGGCCTCACTTATATTTGCCATACTTATGAGCGGTTCTTTGCCGTTGGTACCGTTCTCAGCAGCATGGTGAACCAGCTTGTGGAAACGCAGGCTGTCCGACTCCTCAAGCATGTCGTCAGGTGCTACCTAAGATTAAGTGATAATTTACGGTATGTATATTTTATTTCACATTTGCAGGATGATTGATCTAATATTTGTACACAGCGCCCGTGAGGCGCTGAGGCAATGCCTCCCGGATCCTCTGCGAGACAATACGTTTGCCAACCTTCTTAAGGTATGTCGTCACAAATTCTTATTCGCTGCCATTGCTAAATCGCATTTAGGGCGACATGGTCACTAAGAGGTGTCTTTCCACTCTTCTTGCCAACCTCGCCCAACCCGATGGGACCCAGTCATGACCCCCAGGCTCAGTCACCAACCAACTTCGAAATGACCATCACGAAGAAATACCATGTGTAATATTAATTTCTTGCCCGCAATTTGCTGTGTTTAAAGTATCCAAAATCCTTTTCTAAATGGGCGATGGGCCATTCTTACTTCTGTTGTTGCTGCATGTAATCGAAGGCTACTTGTATTTTCGGTGCATCTTACAGTCATTTGTACTTATCTAGTCCGTAAATCTTAAAATATATAAATTCCCTGCATGAAGTTGAAGTTTGGTCTGGTTTGCTGGTTCGGGCGTTCTATGGATGTTCTCCACGAATACTGACGGGAAAATACGTATTGCGAGAAGATGTGGAATACATATGGCGGGCGAGTGCAGTTGTTCCTATTCATTTATTTCTTATCAAGCCTCAAGTAATACATACGCTATAAGAGCAATAAATCGAGCGACCTGATAATACAATACAAATACACCATCTTAACCATATTTCATCGGCGACTTGACATTTATATTTTCTTAGGTATTTCTCCGGGTGGTATAATTTCAAGGGAGTCGTCGACGAAGTCATTCTCCCTTGAAGATGTATGGCGTTGTACCCTCGGTCCCAAACTTGTCGACTTCAGAGCTTTTAATTCCTGAACAGCTGTGTGATACTCCACCAGGGTTAGCATGTAATTATAATCCGAGTAAAATGAATTCACCTTCTTTTCATACCTGGCTGCTCGAGATTTTTGATCCTGCAGCTCTGCCTTAAGTTGTTCTAATTCTGCTGTAGAAATCATTTGGTTTTGACGTTCTTGAGCCTGTTGGGCTTGAAGGTCAGAAGTCGCTTGCTTGATCCGTTTGGCTAATTTCTTTTCCGTTCTTGAACCATCCGTGATAGTTTGTTGTAGTTGTGCTGTTAATTTCTGTAATGTATCTCTTTCTTCCTTCAGGTATTCGACTTCGGTTTGAAGACTATTAATTCGACTGAATAGTTGAAGTCTCTAAATTGGGTCGTTAGTCAGGAAGGGCAGCAGACAACTATAGGCCCAACCTTTCTCATTCCCTCAAGGCTTTCCGTAAGCGACTTTAGAAGATCCTATAATTATCATATTAAGAAATACCTTCTGGGGTGGTTGAATGGCATACCTCGACATCACTTTCTCCGTGAGATTGATACAGGTCAACGACAAGCTTCTCTGCACTGCCCGAGAGTCAGTTAGATAACACCTCCTTTATCTGATAACTCGCCGCATCAAAATATCCTTCACTTCTTCTTCATTGACTTCCTCTCCAATTTCATCGCAGGAGGCGGTTATGTTCCGCAGTTTCACACGTTGATCTTCGTTGAGAGGCGGTGAAAGCGCTCTTGAAGGCGAGTGAGATTCTTCGACGAACAGCTTTATAGCATTGGAAATAGGAAATTGAGATCGACAAATGGCACAGTTTGTGATATTCCGCGACTGGGAGATCGTTGAGATACAGCTACTGCAATAAATGTGCTATGGAGTGATGAGTAGCAGTAAAATAACCAGTATAGGATGCTTACTCCACATGGTGCAGTGAAAGGCTGTCGGATGCTAATGCGAAGGATGTCAAGACAGATAACACACTTGAGAGACAACATGAGGGAGAACGCGACGCGTAACACGTGACTATTCACGTGCCCAGGTGGAGCTAAAATAGGTTGGAGTGGACGCCCAGCCTGGTAACCGATGTGCTGTAGGGCAATGTCAGTAACAGATAACGATTTCTTGTATTTTCGGATATTACTTTTGTGAAATACTTGGGAATAAGAAAATGGTTGTTGCCTTTGGATAGCCTGATTTTTTGCCACAAGGGTTCCTAATTAGTGCCTTGGCCTTTGTAGCAATATGGCGGAGTCTGAATCGACTTGGATGCGAAGTGCTATATCCAGGTTGACCTCTCACCCCATCCTCCTCCTTCCCGTCGGCCTTCCCGTTCTCTAAATCGCCCCAGCCAGTTCTGGAGTCCCTTCTCTAATCTCTCCCCTTCTTCTAGAAGTCATTTGTTGTTCTGGACTTGAAATATCCAATTTTTTTTGGTCCCGATTCTTCATGGGAGCTTTGTGTTGTCGTCCAGAAGTACGTCTGTTCCCTTCAAGAGTTTAATGTCACTCATATCTCCCCTCAGCCCGTTGACTTTGACGGAGATGTCAACCTATTCCATTTTGTCCTTCTCCGTAGTGTAGGTAAAGGGGCATTTGGCAAAGTATGGCGATAAACTCTCCTCTCACCAAAGTCCCTCTCACATGCATCGCTAGGTCCGCGTCGTTCAACACAAACAAACTAGGGATCTTTATGCACTTAAATATATAAACAAGTCAAAATGTGTCAAGATGAAAGCGGTTGCGAATATTATTCAGGAGCGTCGTTTATTGGAAGAGGTGCGTCCCGGATCTTCATTTATCCGATCAATTTGCAACTCATGCCTGTTTAGATTGATCATCCATTCGTTGTCAATATGAGATATGCCTTTCAGGACGATGAAAACTGTTTCTTCGTGCTGGATCTGATGTTAGGTGGTGATTTACGATGTGAGCAGCACCCTATCCTCATACAGATAAGCTTTAACAGTTGTATTCAGTCCATTTAGAACGACTTGGGTCTTTACCTGAAGGAACCGTGCGATTCTACGTGGCAGAGCTGAGCAGCGCCATTGCTTTCCTTCACGATAAGAAGATAATTCACCGAGACCTGAAGCCCGATAATATTCTCTTGGATGAGCGAGGTCACGCGCACATCACAGATTTTAACATTGCGGTCCATTATTCAGACCGTCGGTTGCTCACAGGGGTTGCTGGTAGTATGGCGTACATGGGTTGGTGACCAATCTTCTCCTTTGCGATTTCTATCTTATTTTACTCATAGCACCTGAGGTACTTGCCAAGAAGGGATACACATATACGATTGATTGGTGGTCTCTGGGCGTATGCGCCTATGAACTTATATTCGGCCGACGTCCTTTCCGAGGGAAGACTAATTCAGACCTCACTCATTCCATCACCAGGGAACATCTCAAGTTCCCTGAAGATGCTGAGACCAAGTGCTCGTGGGAGGGCATGCATGCTTTGAAAGCAGTATGTGTTCTTTCAACTGAGATTTATGTCAACACTGATCGCTTCTAAAGCTCTTGGATAGAGATCCCGTTCGACGGCTAGGATGCCGACCAAATGGAGAGGGAATGGGGGATGTTAAGCGACACCCTTGGTTTAAAACCATTGATTGGGATACACTCGAGACCAAGGAAATCGAATCGCCGTTTGTTCCTGACGTATGTCATGTCTCACCCCAGTTCAAATTTCGCTGCTAACTAGATGCGCAGTCCAAGAAGGCAAACTTTGATGCCACCCACGAGCTAGAAGAACTGCTTCTGGAAGATAATCCTCTGAAGGCACGGAAGCGCAATCCAAACCAAGATATAAGCACTCTAAGTGCTGAATATCGTCAGATGGAAGAGCAGTAAGTTGGTGGAGACCATTTATAACGTTCACTTCTGACAAATAACAATAGATTTACTTCATACGACTTCCGGAAGATGCAGCGACGGTCTTACTATCCCCTTAACCCACAACTTGTTTCATCGGTTACGGCAACGTCATCCACCGGGCTTAGTCCGTCGAGGCCCACAACCCCTGCTGTAATGGATCGCACAAGCGTCGAGCCTCTGCGTGTTGAAGAACCGTGGCATGGTTATCAGAACAATGGACTTCAAAACCACGAGCGATCGCGAGACCACCCTCAAATGATGTCTGAAAAGGACTACAGCTCATGATATTACCAGGCTTGCAGATCTTCCCTCTCCATCCGTTGTAACGATGCTTTACGATCCTGATACCTCCTGCGTTTATTCGCTTTATTAATATCACAGTTACCCTGCGTTCCCTAATCCAGTCTTTCCTCACCCGGTTACCCCATTCTTTATCTCTTTTTGTTTTCTCAGCTCTCAATTTATTAGGCTTTGCTTTCTGGCGGGGGATTGCTATTTCTTCATGTTTATGTGTTTCTCCATTCTTTTTTATGCACATGAGGTGACAGTGTAATTGACCAAGGCTACCAAATCTGAAAGGAATAGGAAGAAAAAGCAAGTGCTTACATCTTATCACCCGCAGCTAAGTAGGAAGGAGCCCATTTGAGGACGATCCAGACGACCCATCGCCGTCGTTCGGTTTCGTCCTCGTCACGGTCAGGCTCCCATGGTCGTAGCGATTCTTGTGGAGCATCAGAGTCGAACACATTATCGGCTTTCCTTTCGTAGACTTCATCAACTTCAAGACTAAACGGCGTGAGCTTCTCCAGGAATCTTTGGACAGTCCAGCGACCAGTATGGAGTCCCGCCACGAGATATATACGAGCATCGGACGTACGACGGAGGACACACGACAAAGTGTGACAGAATGAAAGATGGTGCTCGGGATTCCACAGCGTGTCAGCAGCCAACACGACATCAAAGATACCAAGTTGCGCTGTATCTTCGCCCCAAGAGTGACCCACGACTCTCATATTAGCCAGGTCATTACGTTTGATGTTCTCTTGAAGAACGCGAAGGATAGCATCGTCAGGATAATCGCTGAGAGTTACAGCCGCTCTGCCTTGACTTCGTTGGGCAAGTACGATCCCAGGGATCCCAGAACCCGCGCCTAACTCCAAAACGTTGTGATCGTCCTCTAGCCGGATGTCAGCAAGATGATTTGCGAGGAAGATGGCAGCAATCCAGATTGAGGAAGCGTGAAGACTCCAGTTGGATGGAGCAGGATTCGATATTCGGAAAGTCAGCCCGGATGCCTTGTGCACAAAGATGTCTCCAGAGAATGTTATTGGGTTGTAAGAATATAGAGACTGCAACGAAGATGAGAGAATGTCCTCGGGATCCATCATGTTAAGACCAGCGGCAATTTGAGCTCAGCACCTCGCATCAGTAACCTACCTGATATATATGCTCCCAAGGCGCCCCCCTCTCCTGCTATGTTTGCCCTTTGTTCTTTCCCTCTATCTGGTTTGTTTTCTTTTCCTACCCCCCTCTTCTATCCTATTCTTACTGTTAGATAGACAGGGGTTTGAACAGCATTTCCAACGATCCTCCCCGCTCCTAGCTGTTCACAGCCTCAAGTCGGACCCTATCATTCCTTCCCGCTGAAACGCCGAAGTAGCTGCTCCAATTACTGCTCAGTTCTATCCTTCCGCGCCATCCTTAAGCCACGATGGGCAATGCCCTTTGCCGAGCAGATGTATGACAAGTCCATTGCGCTCGTTGACATGTAACTCACTCGTAGCCTTCCTAGCCCGTTGATTTCGATGGAGATGTCGATCTCTTTCATTTTGTCTTGCTTCGTAATGTCGGAAAAGGTGCCTTCGGAAAGGTTCGTACCTCTGCTTCTTTTCCATCCAAATTAGGTCACATACTTTATTTATCAGGTGAGGATGGTCCAGCATAAACAAACGAAAGAGCTGTATGCTCTCAAATATATCGACAAATCCCGGTGTAGCAAGATGAAGGCCGTGGCTAATATCATTCAAGAACGACGACTCCTTGAAGAGGCATGTCTGTTTGACCCTCTGTTTCATCTGATACTAACCGAGCCTTCCCGCAGATTGACCATCCTTTCGTTGTCAACCTGCGATATGCCTTCCAAGACGATGATAATTGCTTCTTTGTGCTTGATCTCATGCTTGGCGGGGATCTCCGGTGTCCGTACGTTCTTTGTCAAAGAATTCGCTCACTAATCCCTTCCATAGTCCATCTCGAACGTTTACGGACATTACCAGAAGCCACTGTTCGCTTCTATGTTGCTGAGCTCGCTAGCGCATTAGCCTACCTTCATGAAAAGCGAATAGTGCATCGAGATATTAAACCTGACAATATTCTTCTGGATTCGCAGGGACACGCCCATATCACTGACTTCAATGTCGCAGTCTATCATCCAGTAGAAAGAAATCTAACTAGCATCGCGGGAAGTAAGGCGTATATGGGTAAGTTTGGCTTTTATAGTCGTAGACTTCGCTCCTTACATGACGCTAGCCCCCGAGGTGTTATCGCACAAGGGATACACATATTCGGCCGATTGGTGGTCTCTAGGCATCACTGCATATGAATTGGCGTTTGGGCGACGGCCTTTCCACGGACGCAAAGGCCCCGACTTGGTCAATGCCATTTGTCGTGGCACATTGAAATTCCCACATGATGCTGAGGAACGATTTACTCGCGATGGGCTAGTAGCATTGCGGGAGGTGAGGGTTTATAATCTGCTGGTGTTTATATTGCTGACTAGTTTTAGATGCTGGAACGAGACCCGAGCAAGCGTATAGGTGCTAAACGAGATACTGAGATGGGGGAGTTTAAGCGTTTGTCATGGTTCAAAAATATGGACTGGGAGCTATTAGAGAGTAAGCAAATGACGCCTCTGCTGATACCAGATGTGCGTACTGTTTCAGGGCATCGAGCGGTCTTATCCCCAGTTCGATTATTAACCCAATTTCCAGTCCGAAAAACCGAATTTCGACTTGTCACATGAGCTTGAAGAACTGTTGTTGGAAGATCATCCTCTTAAGAAGAAAAAACGAAAAGCCAACATGGATATCAGCAAACTAAGCCCTGAATTCCGACAGTTGGAAGAACAGTAAGTTGATATTCCCTTTATCTGATAATACGCTGATTGCCACCCAGATTTACTCCGTATGATTTCCAGCAAATGCGCCGCCGAACGTACTATCCGCAAAACCAGCAGATAATATCAACGGCGACTTCTGGTGGATCTGACGTAGACCTTTCCAGACCATCATCCAGACCTAATACACCAGGTCCATACTTGGATGCGGACGCATTCGCAATGCGTAATTTACCAAACAAAGAACTCAGATCTAGCGAAGACACACATGTGCAAGTGCCATCTTGACATGGGGAAGGTATGAAACTCGACCCGTGATTATATCCTCTCACAAGTGTACACTATAAGTCTGCTGGCATTCTGATGCCTCTATTGTAGCTATGTTTTTTAATTGGGGTTATTAGTAGTGCACTTTTCATATTACTAACCAAGCAGGAATTTGTCTTTGATTCCACCGCTTAGTATGTACAATTTTTGGCTATGTAATGTAATTCATATGCTAAAACTGTGCAGAGCTTCTGTAAATAATAAGTGTTGAATAATCGGTACGTGTGGTGCTGAAAAAGAACAAATACAATCATGATAGCTTTTATGGAGGATGCAAGAAGTAAAGGATGCAAGGTTTACCACTCAAACTCTCTACAAAACGTCATATGAAAAGTCAGAAAATACAAGTTTCAAGGAGTAAAGGGTCCATACCCCGTGCATTTGGCGAAGAGATAGTCCTTCCCATTAATATGCACCATGCCGTCCTTCAAGACGCACTTCCATTTATTTTTCACTCGAGCAACCTAAAATAATTTAGTGATTAATCAGCAATCACATACCCTACATACCTTGTCATAAGTGCAGAAAACGATATCTTGCTCGGGACCTCCTGCATCAGCTTCTTCTCCCCCTTCACCTTCCGAATCTGAATCGTCCAGGTCAGAGTTGATTTCTTCGGATGGTCCCCCTGGGTTCCCCGAAGCACCAGCAAGTCCGGCTCCTGGCGGAGGCGTTGAAGAGGAAACTGACGAACTCGTGGAGGAAGGCCCATCTAGCTGGGGGATCAGGGGTACATCGTGCTGACGAGCCTTTCCTCTGGCGACTTCTGTCGAAGGTGGTTGACCTCCAGCTCGACGTGGTTGCTGTCCTGATTGGTAAGGTGGCAAATTGCCATTCGGAGGTGCCTGCCCTGCCGGTTGCGTTGGTGGAGGGTGAGGATGTGCAGGAGGTGGGAGTGCATAAGGTTGCTGCATTTGCATCGCATGACCCATAGTAAGGGGATAACGGGGTTCGTTGACTCCAGGTTCCGCCTTTACTGAGATAGGAGGGAGAGGGCCATTGGTCGAGTACTGGGGATGTGGAGGGTGTGGAGGGTGTGGAGGGTACGCTGCTGGGTGATGGGGATATGATGGCGGATGAGGTGGTGGTGGTGGTGGAAATGCTGCCTGAATCGGAGGAACGGAAGGGTTAGCGGCATGTGGCTCTGCCCCCTTCGTCTCTGGCTCGAAATCTGCCACATTCGAGGAAATAATTTTTGCTTCCCAGCGCTGCAATAAAACGTTGTCAGAGAACCCTTCAGAACCTTTGGTTGCAACTCACAGACTGTAGATCGGCAAGAACATCTTCAGATACACCATATTCATCAAATTCACTTCTAATAGATTGTATCACATCGTCAATGACTGTTCTGTACGTCTGAGGCTGTAGGGAGAAATAGGGTTAACCAAACCGACGCTCTTTGTTGTTGATATACTGACCACTAGCTTATTAGACATCTATAGAGACGGACAGGCACCAAATGGACAAGATGCAGTCAACGTCGAGGTGGTTTGCGCCAGCCACTGCAGACTTTGAACTCCGACGCGTCTTAGCAATAAGGTCAAAGTCATGAGCGACTTCAGCGACTTATGGACATCTTCAAATCCTTCGGAGACTCAAAAGCCGACGCTCAGTACCCTGGGGGCAACTGCTGGGCCCATCAATTCTAGTGGCTCTCGAGGATCGACTCCCGATACCTTCAACTTGCTCGCTTCTGCACGGTCGTCTCAGCCAAATAGCAGGCCTATTACACCAGCTGTCCCAAGACCCTCCAGCTCTGCACTGAAGCCTTCTAATACCACTAAGGATGCCTTTGGAGAATTGTTGTCTCTGGGGAATGGTTCCTCTCGTGACGGAAATCTGACCATAGCGGAGAAGGCCGCACGCGCAGAACAGGAACGCAAAGCAGAGCAGGAACGCAGACAGAATTCAAGGCAGGACCATACTGCATTTAACTCTCATGGAGCTTTCTGGGACCAGTTTGATGCAACCCCTGCTGCGAAGAGCACACCAAGTACAAGCGCACAAGGCGACCTATGGGATCTTGGCCTACCTGCTACAGTATCTTTCTCAACTCGGCAACCAAGGCCTGCAACAGCACCTTCCAGTGATGATGATTTATTATCCGATTTTGGTTTTTCTTCTTCCACTGTTCAACCATCCACATCGAAGGTTGAAGAGCAGCTGTTTCCCATGGCTTCGACGTTGGTCCCTGCTGGACCATCTCGAAGTAACACTCCCGGAAGCTTTGACTTTGGAAATCGCGAGGACTCATTACTTGGCTCCCATGCTGTAGACAGTGACAATGATGATATCTTGGGAGAGTTAAGCAGGCCGGTTGATGCTTTCAAGCAACCAGTATGTCTGTTTTCTAATGTTGTTAAGATGTCTCACACAATATCTTTGCTTTCGTGACAGGTTGCATCTGGAGCGTGTATCTCTTCAACTTCTGTGGCTCCCTCTTCACGGCCATCCAGTCCTCCCCCACACATTCTCGGGCGAATCGTGGAGATGGGATTTTCGGTTGAGCAAGCGAGGGTCGCTTTAGCTGCGACGTCGGATGGTCTCAACGTTGACGCCGCCTTGGAGATCCTGTTACAGAATAACACTGCAGACTTTGAGCCACCTAGACCAGAACGACGGACGAGGGTTGATTCAAATCAGCCTACGAGATCCTATCGAGAAACACCAAGTCCCGTGTCGGGCTCATCTTCAGTTCAGCAGAACTTCCCACAAGCTGACAAAATCCTTGCGCAAGCTTCTTCAATCGGTTTGAACATGTTCAATAAAGCCAATGCACTGTGGAAAGAAGGACGGGAAAAGGTTGTGAAGGTGTATGAAGAGCAACGACAGTCAATCAATGAACCTGATACAACGAAGGTTAAGTCCCGTCCAAAATGGATGGATTCCTCATTAGAAGAGGAACCTATTTACCAGTCACCTTCCCGCCGACGTCCACTGCCACAAGAAGAGCATGCTGCTGCCGCCCCCGTTGCTCCTCCTCGTCAAGCAGCTACGGAACCTGACGCATCCAACAGCAAGAATCGTCCGAAGTGGATGGATTCTTCACTGGATCAGGAGCCTGTCTACCAATCCCCTTCTCGCCGACGTCCTTCACCCCAAGAACATACCCGCTCTCCAGCAAATCGTACTCTCCCAGTCCCCGTCGCTGTCTTAGACTCCCAACTTTCTCGGCCACCATCGATACCTCTTATAACTCGTCCTGTGATAGCAGTGTCACCGTCAGCGGTATCTGCCAGCAATACTCACAAAGAGCAAGGTACCGCACACTTCAAACTGGGGAGATTCGGAGAGGCGGAGGTCGCCTATTCGCTAGCCCTGCAATCCCTCCCTGCCTCCCACTTACTCGGAGTCCCGATTCTTAACAACCGAGCACTCACGCGATTAAAGACGGGGGAATACAAGGGCACTATCGAGGACACGAGCGAACTCCTCCAGCTGGTGACCCTTGATCTTGGGCCTGCGTGGCATCCTGGTCGGGAGTCCTCCAGCAGCGAGATTAACTTAGGAGATGCTGTGGCCAAAGCTTTGAGAAGGAGGGCGGAAGCGTTCGAAGGTTTAGAGAAGTGGAAAGAAGCCTTTTCGGACTGGGAACGTCTCAACGGTGCCTCTTGGGCTCACCAAAGCCTGAAGACGGATGCAGTCAACGGACTTGGAAGGTGTAGGCGAATGATTTCTGAAAGGTCGGCGCTGAAAACCACGCCGAAAGCACCTGTATCGCGTCCGACGCCCAAGCCGAGGCCTGCTGCTCCGGTGGTTCAGTCTGACGAGGCATTATCCCGAGTTCGCGCCGCAAACCAGGCCCAAGAAAAAGAGGATCAACAGCGACTAGAGCTCAAAGATGACATCGATGCC
>Ga0157379_10001873_pt1 | contig 17397 bp, 13 predicted proteins | sample S25metaG_FD_121802 | JGI IMG/M metagenome (GOLD analysis project Ga0157379, IMG submission 121802) | Switchgrass rhizosphere microbial communities from Kellogg Biological Station, Michigan, USA - S2-5 metaG | ecosystem: Host-associated > Plants > Roots > Rhizosphere > Soil | place: USA... | reverse complement strand
GTGGATCGCACCGTGGACGAGCTCACGATCGTGTCGAGTGGCCTCAAGCCCGGTGAGTCGGTGGTGACCGACGGGCAGCTTCGGCTGAGTCCCGGCGCCAAGGTGGTCATCAAGAAGCCGACCGCCCAGGGGGCGGCGGCGGACGCGGCCCCCACGGGGGAGCGCGCGGACCGATGAATCTCTCCTCCATCTTCATCCAACGGCCGGTCATGACCACGCTCGTCATGATCGGCATCTTGATCTTTGGGATCATCGGCTACACGCAGCTTCCGGTGAGCGACCTCCCGAACGTCGACTACCCCGTGATCTCCGTGAGCGCGAACCTTCCCGGCGCGAGCCCCCAGACCATGGCCTCGGCGGTGGCCACGCCGCTCGAGAAGCAGTTCACGACCATCGCCGGCATCGAATCGATGACCTCCACCAGCACCCAGGGGTCCACCTCGATCACGCTCCAGTTCGCGCTCGACCGGCAGATCGACGCGGCCGCGCAGGACGTGCAGGCCGCGATCGCGAAGACTCTCCGCTCGCTTCCGACGGGCATCACGCCTCCGTCCTATCAGAAGGTGAACCCGGCCGATTCGCCGATCCTCTTCCTCGCGATGACGTCGGAGATGCTCTCGCTCTCCCAGCTCGACGACTACGCCGAGAACGTGATCGCGCAGCGCCTCTCGACGGTGGACGGCGTGGCGCAGGTCTCGGTCTTCGGCGCCCAGAAGTACGCGGTCCGGATCCAGCTCGATCCGCGGGCGCTCGCGTCGCGCGGCATCCCGATCGGGGACGTCACCGACGCGATCGACGCCGCGAACGTGAACCTCCCGACCGGGATTCTCTGGGGACCCAACCGCACCGCCACCGTGATGGCCGGCGGACAGCTCCAGAGCGCGGCGGAGTTCGGCGACATCATCGTCGCGGTGCGGGACGGAGCGCCGGTCCGGCTCAAAGATCTAGGCGTGGTGAAGGACGACGTGCAGAACAACCGCGTCGCGAGCTGGTATCAGGGGCAGCGCAACATCACGCTCGCCATCCAACGCCAGCCGGGGACGAACACGGTCGAGGTGGCCGCCGCGGTCCACAAGATGCTGGACACGCTCCGCCCCCAGCTCCCGGCGTCGGTCGGAGTGCACGAGCTCTTCGACCGCTCCGAGGGGATCCGGCACTCGGTGCGCGACGTCCAGTTCACGCTCCTCCTCACGCTCGCGCTCGTCGTGCTCGTGATCTTCCTCTTCCTCCGGAATCTTCCGGCGACCGTCATCCCGAGCCTCTCCTTGCCGCTCTCGCTCGTCGGGACGTTCGCGATCATGCACCTGCTCGGCTACAGCCTGGACAACCTCTCCCTGATGGCGCTGACGCTCTCCGTCGGGTTCGTGGTGGACGACGCCATCGTGATGCTGGAGAACATCCACCGGCACATCGAGATGGGGAAGACGCCGATGCAGGCGGCGTTCGAGGGCTCGCGCGAGATCGGCTTCACCATCCTCTCGATGACGCTCTCCCTCGTGGCGGTGTTCATCCCGGTGCTCCTCCTCGGCGGGATCCTGGGCCGCCTCTTCCACGAGTTCGCGGTGACGATCAGCGCGGCCATCCTGGTCTCCGGCTTCGTGTCGCTCACGCTGACCCCGATGCTCTGCAGCCGGTTCCTCAAGGCCGAGCACGTGGAGCAGCACGGCCGCGCCTACCGGACCATCGAGGATCTCTACGACCGGATGTTCCGCGCGTACGACCGCTCGCTCATCTGGGTGATGGACCACCGCCGCGCGACGATGGCCTTCTCGCTCGCGATCCTGGTGGGCACGTTCGCGCTCTTCAAGATCGCGCCGAAGGGCTTCATCCCGAGCGAGGACACGGGACGCATCCAGGCGAGCACCGAATCGGCCCAGGGGACGTCGTTCACGGCGATGGTCGAGAAGCAGCGGCAGGTGGCCGCGATCATCGCGAAGGATCCGAACGTCGACGCGTTCGCCTCCTCGGTCGCGTCGGGGGGAGGCGTCTCCGGGACCAACCAGGGGCGGTTCATCATCCGGCTGAAGCCGCGCAACCAGCGCGACAAGTCCGCGGACGAGGTGATTCGCGCGCTCCAGCCGAAGCTCTCGCAGGTGCCGGGCATCCGCGTGTTCCTCCAGAATCCCCCCGTCATCAACGTCGGGGGACGGTTCTCGAAGAGCCAGTACCAGTACACGCTCCAGAGCGGCGATCTCGAAGATCTCTACGACGCCTCGAACGCGCTCACGACCAAGCTCCAAGATTTGCCGGGACTCACCGACGTGACGAGCGATCTCCAGATCTCGAACCCGCAAGTGAACGTGGCGATCGACCGGGACCGCGCCTCGCAGCTCGGCGTCACGGCGCAGCAGATCGAGGAAGCGCTCTACGACGCCTACGGCTCGCGCCAGGTCTCCACCATCTTCACGTCCAGCGACCAGTACTGGGTGATCCTCGAGCTCCTCCCCGAGTATCAGCGCGACCTGACCGCGCTCCAGAGCCTCTATGTGGGATCGAAGAACGGCACCCTCGTGCCGCTCGGCTCGGTGGCGCGCATCCAGTCCGGCGTCGGCCCGCTGAGCGTGAACCACCAGGGGCAGATCCCCTCCGTCACCATCTCCTTCAACCTGCGCGAAGGGGTTTCGCTGGGGACGGCGGTTGGGGACGTGGAGCGTGTGGCCCGAGAGACGCTTCCGGCGAACGTGACGGGGAGCTTCTCGGGCACGGCGCAGGTCTTCCAGGCGAGCCAGGGGGGACTCCTCGTCCTCCTCGTGCTCGCGATCTTCGTGATCTATCTCGTGCTCGGGATCCTCTACGAGAGCTTCATCCATCCGATCACGATTCTCTCCGGACTTCCGTTCGCCGGATTCGGCGCGCTCCTCACGCTCGTGATCTTCCGGACCGAGCTCAGCATCTACGCGTTCGTCGGGATCATCCTCCTGATCGGGCTGGTCAAGAAGAACGCGATCATGATGATCGATTTCGCGCTCGACGCCGAGCGGAACGAGGGGAAATCACCGCGGGATGCGATCATCGAGGCCTGCCGCGTCCGCTTCCGCCCGATCATGATGACCACCATGGCCGCCCTCATGGGCACGCTCCCGATCGCGATCGGGCTCGGCACGGGGTCCGAATCCCGCCGCCCGCTCGGCCTCGCTGTGGTGGGGGGACTGGCCTTCTCCCAGCTCATCACGCTGTACGTCACTCCCGTGATCTACACCTACCTCGATGCCTTCACGCAGCGGGTGACCCGAAAGAGCCGTGCGAAAGCGCCTGCCCGGGCACTCGATGAAGGGGGCGCCCTCCCGGTATCCTCGTGAACGGGGCCCCGCGCGGGTGCACGCCGCGGATCGCGGGGCCAACGGTCGGCGGGTCCCGGATGTAATCCCGTACGAGCCCTGACCCCGCGGCCACGAGATCCATGGCGGAGGAATGGCGTGGGGGAGGAAGTCGAGGCTCCGGAACCGGCGCTCGTCGCGCGCGTGCGCGCGGGAGAATCGTCGGCGTTCGACGAGCTGGTCCGGCTGCACGTGGGACGCGTCTTCGCGATCGTCCTCCGCGTGCTGGGCCAGCGCGAGGACGCGGAGGACGTGACGCAGGAGGTCTTCCTCGCCGTCCTCGAGAAGCTCGGCAGCTACGACCCGAGACGTCCGTTCGCGCCGTGGCTCTACCGGATCGCCACCAATCGCGCGCTCAACGCGAGAAAAGCGCGTCAGCTCCGGCGCATGGAAGAGATCCCGGAGTCGGCGCCTGCGATGGGCGACACGCCGGACGTCGCGACGGCGAAGGTGGAGGAGCGGGAGCGCTTGGCGCGAGCCATGCTAGAGCTGCCCGAAAAGCAAAGGCTCATCGTCAAGCTGTTCGAACTCGAAGGATTCTCGAGCGTGGAGATCGGATCCATGCTCGGCATGGCGGACGGAACGGTTCGCTGGCATCTGTTGAAGGCGCGAGAGCGGCTGCGCCGCGCGCTCACGCCGATGGAGGAGAGGCACCCATGAACACGGAACCCGAGCGCGATCTCGAATTGGCCGCGGCGCTGCGCCGCCTCGAAGGGGGATCGCTCCTCACCGAGGTGGAGCAGACCCGCATCCAGAACGCGATCCGGATCGGCGCGCGTGAAGCGCTCGCGCGCCTGAGCCGCACCCCGCGGACGCCGCTCGAGGCCATCGGCGGATGGTGGAGGGCGGCGCTGCCCGTGGCGGCCGCGGCCGCGCTCATGCTCGCACTGGTCCAGCCGTGGCACGGACGTCCCGCTCCGGAGGAAGCAACCGCGCGCTCCGGGCTCGCCCTGGTCGTGGCGGGCGAGGCGGAGGAGCACGACGTGGCGCGCGCCATCGTGGGCAGCCCGTCCGAGGATCTGTGGGTCGCCGACACCGGAGGGAACGGACCGTGAACGGAACGCCGCGCCAGCCGGCGCGCGTCCCGCCGCGGGTCGCCGCCGTCCTTCTTCTCACAGGAATGTTCGCGATCGGCGTGGTCGCCGGCGTCGCGCTCGAGCGCGCGCGCGACCGCCGTGGGCGGGAGCCGCACCGCGTGCGCGACGGCGTGCCCGTCTGGGCGCTCCCCGAGCGCGACCAGCGGCGGCACTGGGCCCGCGTTTCCGATCAGCTCGCCCTCACGCCCGAGCAGCGCGCGCAGGTCGATTCCATCCTCACGCGCCGCGCGCGCCAGCTCGATGCCGCGCGCGCCCAGGTGGAGCCGACCATGAGCGCGATCATGTCGTCCGCGCGGAGCCAGATCGACAGCGTCCTGACCCCCGATCAGCTCGCGCGCATCCAGGAGATGCGCCGTCAGCGCGCGAAGGAGCGTGGCCAGTGAGGATCCTCGCGACGTCCTTCCTGGCCGCGTTCGTCAGCTTCGTTCCGCTGGCGCCCGCCCTTGCGCAGCCGGCGCAGCCGGACTCCGTGCCGGCGCCCGATCTCGCGCCGCGCGATCCGCTCCTCGCGTCCACGGCCGAGCCCAGGCCGATCACGCTCGTCGAGGCGGTCGATCTCGCGCGCCGGAACTCACTCATCCGCGTTCAGGCCCGCGGACGGTCGCGCAACGCCTCGGCGGCCGTGCGCTCCGCGTATGGCGCCTACGTGCCCACGCTCAGCATCACGGGTGGCGGCACGCGGCAGCTTCCGGAGTCGGGAGACCGCACGCGGATCGACAACGGGCAAGTGATCGTCCTGCCGGCGACCCCGTGGTCCTACAACACGACCATCTCCTCCAGCCTGCAGCTCTTCGACGGCGGGCGGCGCCTCTACGAGCTCCATCAGGCGCACGCGGAAGAGGACGCGTCGGAGACGAACGAGAACCAGCAGCAGTTCCAGGCCGTCCTCGAGGCGAAGCAGCAGTACTTCAACGTGCTCGCCTGGCGGGAGTCCGAGGTGGCGGCCATCGCCCAGCTCGACCAGGCGCAGCAGCAGCTCAAGGCCGCGGTCCTCCGGGTGCGCGCCGGCAACGCGACCCGCTCGGACTCGCTCCGCTCGGTGATCCAGGTCTCGGACGCGCGGCTCACGCTGAGCGAAGCGAGGAACAACGTCGTTGTCGCGAACGCGTCGCTCACGCGCGCCGTCGGGTCCGATGTGCCGGTGACGGCCGCCGGCGAGGACTCGACCAGCCTGATCGGGATCTCGGTCGGCGAGGCGGATCTGGTGAAGCTCGTCGAGCAGAGCCCCTCGGTGCTGCTGGCGCAGGCGGAGCTGGACGTGGCGTCGGCGGGGCAGAAGGTGGCGCGCACCGGATACATCCCCACGGTCAACGCGGCCTACAACTACTCGGGGAGCGGTACCGAGCGGCCGTTCGCTTTCGGCACCGAGGACTTCGACTACAACGGCTCGCTTCGCCTCTCGTTCAACATTCCCATCTTCGACCAGTTCGTCCGCGAGGAGAGCGTGGTCCGGGCCAACGTTACGAGGGACATTGCCGAGGCCGCGCTCCGGGATGCGAAGCTGGCGGCGCATCAATCGCTGGCGCAGAGCCTCGCCGATTACCGGAATGCCGAGGAGCGGGTGTTCACGCAGACCGCCACGCTCAGCACGGCGGAGGAGGACTACCGCGTCCAGCAGCGCCGCTACCAGGTCGGAGCCTCGACCCTGCTCGATCTCCTGACCTCGCAGACCACCGTGAATCAGGCGCGCCAGACCCTGATCCGCGCGCGATTCGACCAGCGCGTCGCCAAGGCCCAGCTCGAGGCGCTCGTCGGGAGGTCCCTGTGAGCCCCGAGAACGCGGGCATGGTGGCGCCGAAGCCCGGGAACGAGAGGAAGCGCGGCGGCATGAACCGCTGGATCACGATCGGCGCCGTGGCGATCCTCGCCATCGTCGCCGTCATCTTCATCACGCACCGGAAGAAGACGACGAAGATGGTCATCGAGACCGCGGCGGTCGATCGCCAGGACATCACCGTCACCGTCGAGGCGAACGGCTCCATCGAGCCCATCAACGTCATCGAAGTAAAGTCAAAGGCGTCGGGACAGATCATGAAGATGCCGGTCGACGTCGGCTCCAACGTGACGCCGAACCAGCTCCTCGTCCAGATCGACCAGCGCGACGTGAAGAACCAGTTCGATCAGGCCCAGGCCGCGCTCCGCGCCGCCCAGGTCTCGAACGAGGTCGCGCTCGCGCAGCGAAAGCGCTCCGACCAGCTCGCGTCGGAGGGCGTGATCACGGCGACCGAGCACGAGACCGCGACCCTGGCCTACGAGAGCGCGCGCTCCGCGCTGGTGCGCGCGCGCACCGATCTCGACATCGCGCGGCAGAAGCTCGAGGACGCGACGGTCCGCGCGCCCTCGGCCGGGACGATCATCGAGAAGCCGGTCTCGGTGGGGACCGTCATCTCGTCGGCCACTTCCTCGGTGAGCGGCGGGACGACGCTTCTCAAGATGGCCGACCTGAAGCAGATCAGGCTCCGCTCCCTGGTGAACGAGACCGATATCGGCAACGTGAGGCCGGGGCAGCAGGCCACGGTCGTCGTGGACGCGTATCCCGATCGCCAGTTCCGGGGATCGGTCGAGAAGATCGAGCCCGTCGCCACCGTGGATCAGTCCGTGACGCAGTTTCCCGTCCTCATTTCGATCGCGAACGAGGATAAGCTCCTCATGCCGGGCATGAACGGCGAGGTGACGATCCTCGTCGAGGAGCAGGACGATGTGCTCGCGGTTCCGATCGATGCGATCCGGACCACGCGGGAAGCGGCCGAGGCGGGGCAGGCGCTGGGCCTGAAGCCGGACGACATCCGGAATGATATCCGCAAGCAGGCGCAGACGCGCATGGCTGCGGCTGGCGGGGGCGGAGCCGGTGTCGCCGCCGATCCAGCCGCGGCCGGCGCTGGACGCGGCACCGCGATGGCGCAGCCGGGCGGCGCCGACAGCGCGCGCGGCGCGTGGCGGCGCGGACGAGGCGACAGCACGCCCGCGGGCGGCGGCGGGCGCGGGTGGGGTGGCCGGGGTGGACGCGGCGGCTTTGGTCGGCGTGACTCGGCGTTCGCGCGCGGCGGTAGCAACGGCGGCGGTGGCAGTGGTTCCAGCCGCGGCGGCGGTGGTGGAGGCTTCGGCGGCGGAGGAGGCGGTGGCGGCCGCGGTCGCCAGATGCGCGTCGCGTTCGTGAAGCAGGGAGACACGTACGTTCCGCGCGTGGTCCGGATCGGCGTCTCCAACTACGACTACGCCCAGGTCCTCTCGGGTCTACAAGAAGGAGAGCAGGTCGCCCTCTTGAGCGCGGCCACGCTCCAGATGCAGCGCGAGCAGAGCATGCAGAACATCCGCCAGCGAATGGGCGGCGGCCTCGGCGTTCCGGGCACCGGAGGCGGCGGAGGCCGCGGCGGTGCTGGTGGTGGCGGAGGCAGCGGTGGCGGTGGGCGCGGGGGCGGCGGAGGAGGGCGGTAGCATGATCGTCCACGAGATCCTCGCGGTCGCGCTCGCGGCGCTCCGCGCGAACAAGCTTCGTTCGTTCCTCACGATGCTCGGCGTCGTGATCGGCGTGGCCGCGGTCATCGCCATGGTGGCCCTCGGACGCGGGGCGCAGGCCTCGGTGAAGGCGCGGATCGCGTCCCTCGGCACGACGCTCCTCACCGTCATGCCCACGTCGGCGCGCGGCCCCGGCGGCATCGCCTCCGGCACGGATCGCTCCATCCTCACGATGGACGACGCCGACGCGCTCGAGCGCCGCTCGACGGTTCTCGGGGGCATCCAGCCCGAGATGACCCGGCAGTTCCAGGTCCAGTACCTGAACCAGAACACGAACACCTCGATCTCCGGCGTGACCGCCAACTACCCCGAGGTCCGGAACTTCACGATCGGCGCGGGCGCCATGTTCACGGACGCGGACAACGACGCGCGGCGGCGCGTGGCGGTGCTCGGATCCCAGGTGGCGAGCGATCTCGGCATCACGGCGCCCGAGGCGCTGATCGGCGAGCCGGTCCGGATCGGCAGCATCCAGTTCACAGTCGTCGGCGTGCTCGCGTCGAAGGGGACCGGGGGCGGGTTCAACAACCCCGACGATCAGGTGCTGATCCCCATCGAGACGGCGCGCTTCCGGCTCTTCGGCACCGACCGCCTGCGCTCCATCAACGTGCTCGCTCCATCGGAGGACGAGATCCCGAACGCGATGGCCGACGTGCAGCGCATCCTCCGCCGCGAGCACCGGCTCCGCTCGGGGGCCCCGGACGACTTCGTGATCCGGAGCCAGGCCGACTTCCTCACGACCCTCGGCGAGACCACGCAGGTGTTCACGCTCCTCCTCGCCGGCATCGCCGCGGTGAGCCTCCTCGTGGGCGGGATCGGCATCATGAACATCATGCTCGTCTCGGTGACGGAGCGGACGCGGGAGATCGGGATCCGGAAGGCGCTCGGCGCGACCCGCGCCAACATCCTCCTCCAGTTCCTGATCGAGGCGGTCGTGCTCTGTCTCCTCGGAGGCATTGCCGGCATCCTGCTCGGCGCCGGCATGGCGACGATGCTCCGCGTCGCCTTCGGCTGGACCACGTCGGTCGATCCCTTCTCGATCGTGGTCTCGTTCATCTTCGCCGCGGCGGTCGGCATCCTGTTCGGGGTCTGGCCCGCGCGGCGCGCGGCGAGCCTCGATCCCATCATCGCGCTCCGTTACGAGTAGAGGACGTCCCGCCTCGCGGCGTGACGCCCTCGTTGTCGCGCGCGGGCCCTCCGGCCCGTGCGGGCTTCAGCGCGGCCGGCTCATCCTGCCCAGACCGACGCCTTCTTGGTCCACTCGCTCTCCGGATACCGATTCATGAGGAACTCGGCGGTCTCCTTGAGCGGCGATGGTTCGTGCTTCTCCTTGTACTCGCTGACACCCCGCCAGTAGCAAGCCTCCGGCGCCGAGGTGGCCTCCGGGTGCTCGCGACACACGTTGAGGAATCGCTGCTCCGCTTCGCCGAAGCGCTCGCTCTCGAACGCGAGCCGGCCGAGCGCCATCTTGAGCTGGGCCAGAAAATCCTCGGCGGGCAGGAACCCTTCGATCCGATAGCGCTCCTTGCCCGACTCGTCCAGCACGAGCTGCGTCGGGGTCCAGGGCGCGCCAAACCGGCGGAAGGTATCGGGCTGATCCTTCACGTGGGCCTTGGCGGGGATGAAATTCTCGGTGATGAACCGCGCGATGCGCTCATCGGGGTAGACCTCGGCTTCCAGCCGGGCACACCCGCTTCACATCGGTGCGGCGCTGAAATCCAGGAGAACGGGCTTCCCTTCCGACACCGCCTTGGCGAGTGCGGCGTCGACGTCTCGGATCCATGGAATCGTGGCCATGACGACCTCCCATCCAGGCTGGCGCTCCTTTCAGCGTACGCCCTTCGGAGGCGAGCGCAAGACCGCCTTTCCGTGTATCCTCCTCGCTTCCATGTGCCCCCCACTCCAGGACGGCAAACCCGCTCCGCTCCGCCTCATGGCGGTGCTCGCGCATCCCGATGACGAGTCGCTCGGCGTGGGAGGCGTGCTCGCGAAGTACGCAGCCGAGGGCGTGGAGGTCTCCCTCGTCACAGCCACGCGCGGCGAGGGGGGGCGATACCACGAGCATCGGGAGGGCCCCGGCCACCCCGGACGGGAGCGGCTGGGCGAGATCCGGGAGGCCGAGGTGCGGTGTGCCGCCCAGGTGCTCGGGATCCGTGGACTGTGGCTCCTCGGGTATCACGACGGGGCACTGGACCAGGCGGACCCGCGCGAGATCGTGGGCCGGATCGCGGGACGCATCCGCGAGGTGCGGCCGCACGTCGTGCTCACGTTCCCGCCCGACGGCGCCTATGGCCACCCGGACCACATCGCGATCTGCCAGTTCACCACGGCGGCGGTCCTCGCCGCGGCTGACCCCGCGCACGCGACGGATCCAGCGGGCGCGCCGCACTCGGTGTCGAAGCTCTACTACATGGTGAACTCGCCGGCGCGCTGGGAGGTTTACCAGCACGCCTTCAAGCGTCTCGCGTCCACCGTCGACGGCGTGGAGCGCGTGGCGCACGCATGGCCCGAATGGGAAATCACGACGCTCGTCGACACGACGAAGCACTGGGAGGTCGCGTGGAAGGCGGTCTCCTGCCACGATTCGCAGATCGCGGTCTACGACCAGCTGAAGGACCTCGACCCCGAGCGCCACCGGGCGCTCTGGGGCACGCAGGAGTTCTATCGGGCGCTCAGCACCGTGAACGGAGGCCGCGCCAAGGAGCGCGATCTCTTCGAGGGACTTCGATGACCGTGAAGCGCGACGATCCAGGGCCGCGCCGCGACGCGCCGCTCGCCATCGACTCCGCCACGTTCCGGAGCTGGGGACACGCGCTCGTCGACCAGATCGCATCGCTCCTCGATTCGGTTCCGTCCCGTCCGGTGACGCCGGGCGAGACGCCATCCGAGGTGCGGGACGCACTCGATCTGAACGGACCGCTCCCCGAGGCGGGAATGGACGGCGGCGCGCTCCTCGAGGAGACGGCCCGAGGGCTCTTCGACCATTCGCTCTTCAACGGCCACCCGCGCTTCTTCGGCTACATCACGGCCTCGCCCGCTCCCATCGGAATGCTCGGCGATCTCCTCGCCGCCTCCGCCAATCCGAACGTCGGGGGCTGGGTTCTTTCTCCCGCGGCCACGGAGATCGAGGCGCAAACCATTCGCTGGATCGCGGAGCTGATCGGATTCCCGGCGGCCGAAGGAATCCTCGTGAGCGGCGGCAACATGGCCAACATCGTCGCGTTCTACGCCGCGCGCGCCGCGCAGGCGGAGTGGCCGGTGCGCGCCAAGGGCGTGGCGGCGGGGCCGATGCTCCGCGTCTACGGATCCGCCGAGACACACACCTGGATCCAGAAGGCGGCCGATCTTTCCGGCATCGGCGAGCAGGCCGTTCGATGGATCCCGGTGAAGCGGGACCAGACCATGGACCTGGACGCGCTGCGCGCGCAGGTGGACGCGGACCGGGCCGCGGGGGACAAGCCGTTCCTCGTCGTCGGCACGGCCGGATCGGTGAGCACCGGCGCGATCGATCCGCTCCCGGAGATCGCCGCGTTCTGCCGCGAGCGGGGGCTCTGGTTCCACGTCGACGGCGCCTATGGCGGATTGGCCGCGGCGCTTCCCGATGCGCCCGTCGCGCTGCGCGGGCTCTTCGCCGCGGATTCGATCGCGGTGGATCCGCACAAGTGGCTGTACGCTCCGCTGGAAGCGGGATGCACGCTGATCCGCGAGGCAGGGCGGCTCCGGAGCGCGTTTTCGTATCGTCCGCCCTACTATCATCTCGACGAGGAAGCGATCAACTTCCTCGATCTCGGCCCGCAGAACTCCCGCGGGTTCCGTGCGCTCAAGGTGTGGCTGATGCTGCGCCAGGCGGGCGCCGCGGGCTACCGCCGCATGATCGGGGACGACATCCGCCTCTCGCAGCGGATGGCGGAGGCGATCGCCCGGCGCCCCGATCTCGAGCTCACGACGCAGGTCTTGAGCATCGCCACCTACCGCTACCTGCCCGAAGATCTCAAGGCGCGCGCGCAGGAAGAGGATGTCGCGCGGTACCTGGACGAGCTGAACCAGGCGATCCTGGAGCGGCTGCAGGAAGAGGGGGAGATCTTCGTCTCGAATGCGATCGTCGAGGGACGGTACGTGCTGCGGGCCTGCATCGTGAACTTCCGCACGCAGACCGCCGACGTGGACGCCGTGCCCGAGATCTCGGCGCGCGTGGGAGCGGAGGTCGATCGCGCGATGCGCGCGAAGCTCAGGCCACCAGCACCTGCCGCCTAGCCTGCGCGGGAACGCGCGGCTCGGGAGTCAGGATTCCGTCCAGGTTGAGCGGGTCGGCCGCGGAAACCACGAGCCCTTTGCCCCGGTCCGCGCGCTCGCGCCTGAGCCGGCGCATGAGGTCCACGGCCTCCGGCAGCGCATACTGCTCGCCCGCGAACCGCTGCACGAAACGTCCGCCGCGCACGTCGCCGCGCAATTCCCGGAGCCGATAGACCCGCACGAGATCCCGCCAGGGGACCGGAATCCGCTCGCGATCGAGCACGCGCCGGAAGACCACGCCGTAGCGCGCGAGGAGCTGCGTCGCCGTGAACTCGACGAGCGCGGGATCCACCGCTCTCGCGGATCCGGCCATCGATCCTCGGAGGCGTGACCAGCGGCCCGAGGGCGTGAACGCGGCGTGCTTCATCACGCCGCGGCGCCGGCTCGGCGGCGTGACGAGGCGCCGGATGCCACCAAAGGAGTCGCACGTGATGGCCCCCGCCGCGATCAGCTCCGCGAGCCCCATCGCGACGTGGGATGGGAGCATGCCGGAGCGGCGCTCGAGATCGCGCGTGAACATGGAGCCGCTCCGGTCGAGCAGCTCGAGCAGCACTTCCGCGTAGGACGACCGCTCCGATCCATCGGGCTCGCCCTCTTCTTCGAACGACGGCTCGGGCGCCGCGATCCCGGATGCGAGCGCGAGCCAGGGATCGAAGTCCTCGCGCGGCACGAGACAGAGGGGCGTGGTTCGGATCGGAGAGCGCCCTCCACCCCAGAGGCGTCCCCACGCGATCTCGCCCGAGAGGGTGACCTGGTCGAGCCATTCCTGCCGGTATCCCTGTACGCGGGCCGGAAGGACGCTCGCCTCCCACTCGGCCGCGGCGATCTCGAATCCCGCGAGCTGCCGCACGACCTCGGCGACCCCGCGCGGTCCCTCGAGACGATATCCGTCGGCCGCGTGCTGCCAGCACGTGAGGAAGCGCCAGAACTCGGCGGCGGTGACCGGCTCGATCTCGCGGCGCAGCTTCTCCAGCGTGTCGCGATGGATGCGCGCGAGGAGCCGGCGATCGCAGAACGCGCGCCTCGCTTCGATGCGGCACCGGAGCACCGATCCCTCGACCTCGAGCTGGAGGAGCGCCGTCTCGGCCTCGCGCGGGAGGAATGGAACCGCTCGCGCGCCCTCCTCGGCTCGGCGGGGGGGCGCTTCGCCTTCCGCCAGGATCACCACCGGGCCGAGCGCTTCCATGCGTCCCCGGATGAGTGCCACCGGATCGACCGCCGTTTCCACCGCGCGCCAGGCCGGCCCCTCGAGGCTCTGGAAGGGCACGACGCGCCCTCCCTCGCGGAGCGACTCGATCCACTCCGTCCAGCCCGAGTCCTCGGCTTCCGCTTCGGTGACGTAGCCCATCCAGAGGAGGGCTTCGTGCGTCTCCTCGTCGCTCTCCGGCTCGGGCCAGGCCTGCTCGCGCACCCGCGCCACCGCGTCCGGATCGAGCGCGCCGAGCGTGTCCGCGATCTGGGGATCGAGACCGCGCCGCGCGCTGACGGCCTGGGTGCGCCGCTCCTCGAGCGGCGCGTCGTCGAGGAACCCGTAGGGCATCACGTTCAGGATGCCGCGCGCGAACGGCGAGGGCTCGCGCGTGTCGACCGCGTGGCGGCGAATGCGTCCGTCACGGAGGCCGCGCAAGACCTCGAGGAATCCGTCCACGTCCATCGCCTCGTGCAGGCAGTCCTCGATGGTCTGCCGCACGAGCGGATGCTCCCACGGCACTGGGAGGTCGCCCGGGGGCATCGTCTCGGGGCAGGCGAGCGCGCTCGGGAAGGCGCGGACGAGCTCGTCCTCCGCGCGCATCCGGATGAGCGGGGTGGGGACGCGCTTGCCGCCTCCCTGCGTGCGCGAGACGAGGAGCGAGCGGGTGAGGTTCCAGCGCCAGCGCGTGCCGAACATGGGCGCGTCGAGAAGCGCCTGCACGAGGAGATCGCGCGCCACGTCCACGTGCAGGAACTGGAACACGTCCTCGAGCGGGAAGCTGTGCTGGGGTCCGAGCGAGATGACGATCGCCTCTTCATTGGCCGCGGCCTGGAGCTCGAACCCGAAGCCGCGGCAGAAGCGCTTCCGGAGGGCGAGCCCCCAGGCGCGATTGATGCGGCTCCCGAAGGGAGCGTGCACCACGAGCTGCATGCCCCCCGACTCGTCGAAGAAGCGCTCGAGCACCACGCACTCGGGGGTTGGGATCGCGCCGAGCGCGCGCGCCGCCTCCTCGAGGTACTCCGCGAGCTGGGTCGCGGCAGCGGGAGCGACGCCCGCCTCCTCGGAGAGCCACCTGAGATCGCGCCCCTCCTCGCGCACGCGGCCCACGGCCGCGGCGAGCTCGTCGGTGCGCGCGGGGCCCTCGCCGAGCCAGAAGGGAATGGTCGGCGGGGCGCCGCGCGCGTCGGAGACGCGCACCACGCCCGGCTCCACGCGAAGGATCTGCCACGAAGCGTTTCCGAGCTGGAAGATGTCGCCCCCGTTCGCCTCGACCGCGAAGTCCTCGTCGAGCGATCCGACGAGCGTTCCTTCCGGCTCGAGCACCACCCGGTACTGGCCGGTGTCCGGGATCGCGCCCCCCGAGGTGAGCGCCGTGATCGAAGCGCGCTTGGTCGCGCGCAGCCGGTCGTTCACACCGTCCCGGTGGAGGAGCGCGGCGCGCCCCTGCGTGTGGAGGCGGACCACCTCGTCGAACTCGGAGCGCTCGAGCCGGCGATACGGCCACGCGCGCCGGAAGGTCTCGTGGAGCGCCGCTTCCTCCCAGGTCTCGGCCACGCACGCGGCCACGATCTGCTGGGCGAGGATGTCGAGAGGGCGATCGGGCACGTGGAGGCGGTCGAGCTCGCCGCGTCGCACGGAGTCGAGGAGCGCCGCCGCCACGACGAGCTGGTCCTGCGTGAGCGGGAAGATGCGCCCCTTCGGCGTCCGTCCGAGCGCGTGTCCGCTTCGTCCGACCCGCTGGAGGAGCACCGAGATCGACGATGTCTCGCCGATCTGGACGACCAGGTCCACGTCCCCGATGTCGATCCCGAGCTCGAGCGATGCAGTCGCCACGAGGGCGCGGAGCTCGCCCGCCTTGAGCCGACGCTCCGCCTCGAGCCGCCGCTCACGCGCGAGGCTCCCATGGTGGCTCGTCACCTTGTCCTCGCCGAGAACGGCGGTGAGCTTGGCCGCGATCCGCTCGGCGAGCTTCCGCGTGTTGACGAAGACGAGCGTGGTTCGGTGCGCCTGGATCAGCTCCGCCGCGCGCGCCACGATCTCGTCCCACTGCTCGTGCGAGCAGACGGTGGCGAGCGGCGACTCCGGAACCTCGATCGCGAGATCGAGATCGCGCCGATGGCCGATGTCCACGATCGAGCACTCGCGGCCGACTCCGGCGAGCACGCGTGCGACTTCATCGACAGGCTTCTGGGTCGCGGAGAGGCCGATGCGTTGCAGCGGTCCCTCCACCAGAGCCTCGAGACGCTCGAGGGAGAGCGCGAGGTGGGCCCCCCTCTTGTTGCCCGCCATCGCGTGGATCTCGTCGACGATGACCGTGCGGACCGTGCGAAGCATCGCGCGGCCCCCCTGGCTCGTGAGGAGGATGTAGAGCGACTCCGGCGTGGTGACGAGGATGTGGGGTGGCTTTCGCGTCATGGACGCGCGCTCGCTCGCCGGCGTGTCGCCCGTGCGGACGAGCACGCGGACCGCCGCGAACGAAGGATCGCGCTTCTCGAGCTCCCGCAGCGGCGCGTCGAGATTCTTCCGCACGTCGTTCCCGAGCGCCTTGAGCGGCGAGACGTAGAGGACGAGGGTCTGGTCCGGCAGCGCAGCCCCCTGCCGGAGGAGACCGTCGAGCGCCCAGAGGAACGCCGCCAGCGTCTTTCCGGTGCCGGTGGGGGCGGCTACGAGGGTGTGCTTCCCGCCGGCGATGAGCGGCCATCCCTCCGCCTGCGGCGGGGAGGGGGTGCCCACTCGCTCCAGAAACCATTGACGTACAGCCGGATGGAAGAAGTCGAGCGGCATCGAATGAGCTCTCCGAATCGGGTCCTGGGACACGGCCATTATACCCCTGCCGGCCGAGCCGGCTCCGGGGCACTCCCTGTTGGATGCGTCGATCCGTCGAAAGCCTTAAGTCCATGTGCCCGAAGGCCGATGCATGATCGACGGAGCCCAGGAGGGCTCCCCGAACTCCATTCGTCGGGGATTCACGCCAGTCCATGCGCCATCACGCCATCGTGACATTCGTGCTGCTCCTTCTCGCGACTTCCTCCGAAGCGGCGACGATCCGGGGGGTCGTCCGCGTGCCCGGACCGGGCTCGGGCTCGTCGTCGCCCGGACCTTCGAATCCGTACCCGGGGCGCGCATCGTCGATGCGCGCGTCGCCGGTGAAGCGCGGCGCGGTCACCGACGCGGTCGTCTCGATCGCGGGCCCCGCGCCCGGTCTCTGGCAGGGTCTCGCGAACGACGCGAGCGCGAGCGCGCTCCGCGGCGGACGCCTCGCGCAGAAGAACCAGGGCTTCGTGCCGCGCGTGCTCCCGGTCACGGTGGGCGCGAGGGTCGACTTCCCGAATCAGGATCCGATCTATCACAACGTGTTCAGCGTCTCGCCGCCCAAGCGCTTCGACCTCGGCAAGTTCGGACAAGGCAAGTCCAAGTCGCTCGTGTTCGACAAGGCCGGGCTCGTGAACGTCTACTGCGACATTCACTCCAACATGGAAGCATTCATCGTCGTGCTCCCGAACGCCTGGTTCGCGCAGCCGGACGCGGAGGGGAAGTTCACGCTTCCGCCACTCCCCGCCGGCACGTACACGGTGCGGGTGTGGCATCCGGATCTCGGCGACCAGACCGCTTCGGTCACGGTCGGCGAGAACGAGACTCGCGACGTCGAGCTCTCCCTCGCGCCATGAAGGGCGTCCGGCTCCACTGGAAGATCCTCTTCGCCACCGTTCTGCCTCTGCTCGCGCTGACGTCTGCCGTTCTCTGGACGGTGAACCAGAGCATCACCGAGCAGGCGGAGCGGAACGTGCGCGAGGATCTGATCCGCGCGGCGTCGATCTTCGAGGACATGCTCGGCGCGCGGTCGGAGGAGCTCGCGATCGCGGGGCAGGTGATCGTGCAGGATCCGAAATTCTTCTCCATCCTCACGCTCCCCGGCTCGGCCACCGATCCCCAGGTCAGGGCCACGGCGGAAGGCGTGGCCGCCGACTTCAACGCCATCACCCGG
>Ga0157379_10001872_pt1 | contig 17407 bp, 13 predicted proteins | sample S25metaG_FD_121802 | JGI IMG/M metagenome (GOLD analysis project Ga0157379, IMG submission 121802) | Switchgrass rhizosphere microbial communities from Kellogg Biological Station, Michigan, USA - S2-5 metaG | ecosystem: Host-associated > Plants > Roots > Rhizosphere > Soil | place: USA... | reverse complement strand
GTCAAGCGCACCGGCGGCCTGGTCGACGCGCTGCTCGCCGACCACGGCCTGTTCCATCTGGAGGCGGATCTGCGGTGGATCGAGCTGACGTCCGCCCGCCTCGACGCCCTCGCCGCGGCGGTGCGGTCATGACCGGGACCGTCATCGAGACGCGCGATGTCGTGCTGTCCTTCGGCAACACGCCCGCGCTGCGCGGCGCCGATCTGGCCGTCCGCGCCGGGGAGATCCTCGCCGTCATGGGCCCGAGCGGCTCGGGCAAGTCGACGCTGCTGCACTGCCTGGCCGGCATTCTGGTCCCCGATCCCGGCGAGGTGCACTTCGACGGGCGGCGCATCGACAACCTCGGCGAGACCGGCCGCAGCGCCCTGCGGCGCGACCGCTTCGGCTTCGTGTTCCAGTTCGGCCAGCTGGTGCCCGAGCTGACCGTCGCCGACAACATCGCGCTGCCGCTGCTGCTCGACCGGGTCGGCCGCAAGGAGGCCTATCGCAAGGCGCGGGGCTGGCTGGGCCGGCTGGAGCTGGACGGCCTGGAGCAGCGGCGGCCGGGCGAGCTGTCCGGCGGCCAGGCCCAGCGGGTTGCGGTGGCCAGGGCTCTGGTCATCCGGCCCGAGGTGATCTTCGCCGACGAGCCGACCGGGTCGCTGGACTCGCTCGCCGGGCTGCGGGTCATGCAGCTGCTGACCGGCGCGGCCCGGTCGCAGGGCGCCACGGTGGTGCTGGTCACTCACGAAGCCCGGGTGGCCGCGTACTCCGACCGCGAAGTCGTGGTCCGTGACGGCCAGGTGACCTCGCTAGCGGCCACGCCATGACCGGCCCCGGTGCAGTCGGCGTGACCGGCCCGGGAGGAGACGCGATGAGCGGCCCGGGCGCGCGGACCAGGTGGGCCCGGCAGGTAGCGCTGGCCGCCCGGCTGGCGCTGGCCGGGCGCCGTGAGTCGGCCGCCCGGCTGGCTATCACCGCGGTCGGGCTCTGCCTAGCCGTGGTGATGCTGCTGTTCGGGGCGGTGGCGCTGCCCGCGCTGCACGCGCACGCCGCGCGGAACGCCTGGACGAGGACCTCCGCGCACAACACGGCTCCGGCCCCGCACCCGGCGGGAGCCAGCCCGGTGCTGTGGCAGCTGAGCCAGGACCACTTCCGCGGCCAGGACATTACCTGGGTGAACGTGGCCGCGCTCGGCCCCCGGCCGGTGCTGCCGCCCGGGCTGAGCCGCCTGCCCGGCCCGGGGCAGCTGGCGGTCTCCCCCGCGCTGGCCCGGCTGCTCGCGGCCACCCCGGCGGACCAGCTCGGTGACCGGTTCGGCGGCGGCCGGGTGACCGGCACCGTCGGCGACGCGGCCCTGGTCAGCCCGGGCCAGCTGGTGGTGTTCCAGGGCTGGCGGCCGGATCAGCTCCGCCACCGGCCCGGCACGGACACCGTCCGCAGCATCGAGACCTCGACCGGCGGCGGCCTGGCCGCGACCGGGTTCCTGCGGCTGATGGTGCTGGTTGGCCTGGCCGGCCTGCTGGTGCCGGTGATCGTGCTGGTGCTGACCGCGACCCGGCTGGGCGCGGCCCGGCGGGAGCAGCGGCTGGCCGCGATGCGCCTGGCCGGCGCCACCCCGGCGCAGGTCAGCGGGATCGCCGCGGCCGAGGCGGTGACCGCCGCGGTGGCCGGCACCGTAGCCGGGTTCGCGGGGTTCCTCGCGCTGCGCCCGCGGGCGGCCGCGGTCCCGGTGGACGGCTCCCCGTTCTTCCCCGGTGACCTGCGGCTGTCCGCGCTGGCCGCGGTGGCCATTGCGCTGGGCGTCCCGGCCCTGTCCGGGCTGGCCGCGGTGGCCGCGCTGCGCCGGGTCCAGGTGTCCCCGCTCGGCGTGGCCCGCCAGGCGGTGCGCCGCCGGGCCCGGCTGCGGCGGCTGATCCCGCTGGCCGCTGGGCTCGTCGGCTACGGGCTGGCGGTGGCCAGGGTGGCCCAGACGCAGGGCTCGAACAACTCCCCCGTGTACCTGGTCGCGCTGGCCTTCGTGCTGGTCATCGTCGGCCTGGTGATCGCCGGTCCGGTGCTGACCAATCTGGTCGCCATCCTGATCCGGAGGCTGACCCGCCACACGCCGGGGCTGCTCGCGGCCCGGCACCTGGAAGGCAACCCGGCCGCCGGCTTCCGGGCGATCAGCGGCCTGGTGCTGGCCACGTTCGTGGCCACGGTGATCGCCGGGGTGACGCCGGCGACGCTGGGCGCGACCAGGACCGGGTACACCGCCTTCCCGGCCGACCTGGTGATCCAGCAGTTCACGCTCCCCCCGCCCCAGCCGGAACGCTCGCCAGGAGTGCGTGACGTGTCCCCGGCGGTGCCGGGACTGAGCCCGGCCGAGGCCACGGCACTGCTCAGCCGGCTGTCCGCGATCCCCGGCGTCCGCGGCGTCACTGCGCTGCGCCAGCCCCCGGCCGGCTCCACCCGCCTCGGCGCGGGCACCTACACCGGCAAGTTCGCCCCGTACCCGGTGGTAGCCAGCTGCGCCGCCCTGGCCGCCGCGGGTCTCGCCCACTGCAGCCCCGGGCAGACCGAAGCCGTGATCGACGCCAGCGCCCTGACCAGCGGCACGATCGGCGGCCCGCACATCAGCCTGCTCCGCCCGCTCCCCGCCGCCCAGCTGGCCACCCGCCCGCTGGCCGCCGTCGCAGTGGTCACCACCGGCAGCCCCGCCACGGTCGAGCAGGTCCGCACGATCCTGGACGCCGGCCGCCCCGGCCTGCTCGGCCCAGCCGAAACAAGCGCCGACATCAACGCGGCCGCGAACCAGAAACTGGCCCATCTCAGCGAGCTGGCCGACGCCGCCCTGCTGATCACGCTGATCATCGCCGGCTGCAGCCTGGCCGTCGCGGTGGCCGGCGGCCTGCTGGAACGCCGCCGCCCGCTCACCCTGCTCCGCCTGGCCGGCGTCCGGCGCTCCGAGCTGACCCGCATGGTCCTCGCCGAGTCGGCTCTCCCCCTCCTGGCCCTGGCCGCGGTCAGCGTCGCCCTGGGCCTCGGCGTCGCCGCCGGCCTGCTCGTGGCGGCGGGCTCCGGCAGCAACGTCCCGTGGAAACCCCCGCAGCCCCCGTACTGGCTCTCCCTGGGCGCCGGCCTGACCCTCGCCGTCCTGATCGTCGCCGCCACCCTCCCCCTCCTGCACCGCCTCACCGCCCTCGACAACGCCCGCTTCGAGTAACCCGCGCGGGCCGGGCGGGTCAGCTGAGCAGGAGGACGGCGTAGGCGGCTAGCCAGTGCTCGACCATGTAGTGGCTGCCGACCACGTGGGGCAGGGACGCGTCGGCGTGCTGCCAGGCGGCATCCAGGGCCACCGCGGCCCGCGAGTCGCCGGGCGGCAGCGACTCGGCGATCCGGCGCCAGCACCAGGCCCGGCTGGCGTTCAGCCCGTGAAGGTGCGCGATCTGCCCGTCCGAAGGGTCGGAGACCTCCGCCGGGGTGAACAGCGCGGCTGGCTCTCCCCTGGTCAGGCCGGGCAGGAAGGCAGAGAGCCAGCCGGGGAACTCCGCGGCCGGCAGGACGCACGCCATCAGCTCGGCCTCGGCCAGCGCCGGGGACAGGAAGTCGTGCCCGGACGGCTCGTACTGGCCGGGGTAGCCGGTGTCGCCGCCGAACCAGTGCAGGACCCTGGCCGTGATCGCGTCCCGCAGCTCCGGCTGGCCGGCCGAGGCCAGGTGCCGTGCCCACGGCAGCGCCCGGGACAGCCCGAACGCGCTGTTGCCGTGCACGCCGTGCCGGACCGGGTAGGTCGCCGTACCGAGCCAGTCCAGGAACCGGCCAGTCAGCACCGCGGCCAGCGGCGCCAGCGCGTCCGACCAGCGCCGCGCGTCAGCGTCGTCCCAGCCCGCCAGCTCGTCAGCAAGGGTCAGTGCCCAGCCCCAGCCGTACGGCCGCTCCCAGTTGGCGCCGGAGCCAGCCGCCCACTCCGCCTCGGCCGCCAGGCCTTCCGGCGAGAACTGCCGGTCCAGCGCGGCCCGCACCTCCGCCACCGGAACCCCGCCCGGGACCACCCGCAGCAGCCGCACCAGCAGCCAGTGCATCTCCACGCACGAGTGCCAGTCCAGGCTGCCGAAGAAGACCGGGTTCTGGTCCCGCACCCGCGGCGGCGCATCCTCAGGCCCGTCCTGCAGGTGGATCACGATCACCGGGAACTCGCGCCCGATGTTGGCCAGCGCGACCTGGGCGTACCCGGCAGCCGCCCCGGCCAGCACCTCGCTCCAGGACCGGCCCTCCGGCACCCCGGTCACAGGTCCACGCTGGTGCCGGGCTCCAGCCGGGCGTACTCCGCGCCGTCCGGCTGCGCCATCCGCAGCAGATTCGCCATCAGCCCCAGCCCCCGTTCGTTCAGCAGCCCGTCATGAATGGCGTACGCCCGCGCCGGCCCGACCGCCCGCACGTAGTCGATCATCTCCCCGACCTTCAGCCACGGCGCGTTGTACGGCAGCATCAGCACCGGCGCCGGATCCTCCGGGATGGTCAGCGCGTCCCCGGGATGGAACGCCGCCCCGTCCACGAGAAACCCGGTGTTCGGGATCACCGGCACCGACCGGTGGATGATCGCGTGCTCGTGACCGTAAGCGTGCACGCTGAACCCGGCCACCTCGAACGCATCGCCGCCGCGGACAACATGCACCTGACCAGAACCGGCCGCGGTCAGATGACCGGCCACCGCCTCGTTGGCCCACACCCCAAGCCCAGGGTCGGCCGCGAGCGCGGCCAGCACCGCTTCGGTATCCAGATGATCCGGGTGCTCATGGGTGATGAGGACCGCGCTCGCCCCGTCCAGCGCGCCCGGGCCGCTCCACACGCCCGGGTCGATCACCAGATTTGACCCGTTTTTTGCCAGCCGCACGCACGCGTGCCCGAGCTTGGTGAGCCGCACGGTTTCCCTCCTTAAAAGCGCAGGACAGCAGCGGAAATGGCCTGGCGCGACCCTATCCCGGCACCCCCGCCGCCGCCGCCGGGGGTCCGTCCGCCGCCCCTGGGTGGGTCTTGACCATGATCGAGGCCAGCGTTACGTTCCGGGCGGGCCGCTGGCAGTTTCGCTGAGGGGCCACTCAGCGGTGCGCCGATCCGTCCGCGATGGCGCGGGCGGCCAAGCGAGAGGCGGAACATGTTCGGTAACGGACGCAGGAAAGGACACGGTTTCGGATTAAGAGGCCGCCGGCTCGGCTGGGCGCTCATCCTCGCCCCGGCCCTGAGCGTGGCAGGCATCCTCGGGGTGGCCGCTCCGGGCCAGGCGATGACCACCAGCGCGGCACAGCACGCGGCCACCGCCGCCGCGCACCCCAGGGTGGTGAAGCCCAACAAGGTCAACATGCTCGACTGCAACGGCTACAGCTCCAGGTACAAGTCAGTGCGGCCGGGCGGCAAGGCCCTGTGCACCGACGTCTTCAACCGGCACGATGAGAAGGTCAACGGGAAGTGGCGCGCCGGGCGGTTCGAGGACAACGGGCACTACATCGGCCACGACGAGCCCAGCGTCAAGTTCATCTCCCACAAGCCGGGCTCCGGCAACACGATGAGCTACCTGGTGAAGCTGCCGGTCGACCCGAAGAAGGCGGCGACCCCCGACGGCAAGGTCACCAAGTACGGCGAGCTGAGCATCGCCCCGTGGTTCGGGCTGCCGATGTGCGACCCGCAGTCCTACCCGCAGAACCCCTGCACCCCGGACAGCGACACCAACACCGGGCTCGGGGCGCCGACCGACGCGGGCTCCGCGTTCATGGAGCTGCAGTTCTACGCGCCGGGCTTCACCCCGTTCGCCAGCAACATCAGCTGTGACGTGACCAAGTGGTGCGCCAGGCTGACCATCGACAGCCTCGCGGCCACGTTCAACTTCGCGTTCATCAACCCCGCCTGCACCGAGCCGGTCAACGCCGCGTTCCTGCAGCGCAACGGCGTGCCGACGGGCCCGCCCAGCCCGCAGCTGTCGGACCTGAGCTCGTTCACCCCGAACGCGCAGACGCTGATGATGAACCCGGGCGACGTGCTCAAGGTCTCCATCACCGACCCAGCGGCCGGCTTCACCACCCGCGTGACCGACCTGAACACCGGCCAGACCGGGTTCATGACGGCCAGCGCGGCGAACGGCTTCATGAACACCAACGTCCAGACCTGTGACGGGACGCCGTTCACGTTCCACGCCGAATACAACACCGCGGCGCAGGAGAACCAGGTGCCGTGGGCCGCGCTCGAGGGCGGCGTGCTGATGCAGCAGGAGATCGGCCACTTCGAGACCTGCAACTCGGTCGCCAACCAGTTCCCGATCAGCTTCCCCGGGTTCTCCGACCCCCAGGTGTTCCAGACCTGCATGGGCGGCTCGGAGGGCAAGAACGCCACCGGCGAAGGACCGTGTAATCCCAATACCGGGATCTGCCAGAACGCCACCACGGAAGGGGTGAACGGCCCGGTGGCGTGCCCGACCAACGACGCCGGCAGCGGCGCGCTGTGCGAGTTCTCCGACGGTGAGTGCATCAACGCCGGGACCCGGACGGTGCTGGAGAACGGCGTCGCCACGACTGAACATATGGCCGTCACCGGCTGTCTCGACAACCTGTTCCAGAACGGAGACCTGGACTTCGACGGCACCGACTACCAGGCCAGGAGCTGGCCGGACGGGAGCGCTAATACACCAACCGCCTGGCAGTACCTGGGGCCGTTCGGGCCGGACGGGAGACTGTACCCGCAGATCCAGTTCGAGACCAACGCGCCCGCGTCGGAGTCCCTGTGCAACACCACGACCGGCGTGAACTGCGTGGTCAAGCCGCTGGGCTCGGACTTCTACCCGTTCTGGTCGATGAACAACAGGCAGTTCGGCCAAGCCTGCACCTGGAACTTCGGCAACGTGCTGCCGGTCACCAGGAACACGTTCGGCAAGACCGCCCAGTACGGCACCCCGGACCTGGCGCGCTTCGGCGGCACGCTGACCAGCCCAGTCCAGACGAACCCGGCACTGCAGCCAGGCTGCGGCACGGGCCACAGGTAACCCGCCGTCAGGGCTTTAGAGCCCATTAAGGAGTACGGCTGTAGCCCGGCTGGCCCCGGCCACGCGGCACCCGCCGCGGGCCGGGGCCAGCCCCTGCCGGGAGGTCAGCGGCTGAAGTCGACCGCGGTGGTGTTCGCCCCGCTGACCACCACCGCGACCCGCTCCCCCGGGCCGGGCACGTACCGGCCGGACAGCACGGCGGCCAGTGCCGCGCACCCGCCCGGCTCGGCCACCAGCCGGAACCGGTCCCACAGCCGCTGCTGGGCGGCGATGATGTCGTCGTCGCTGACCAGCACCATGCTGGCCGGGTAGCGGGCGAGAACCTGGTGGGTCAGCTGGCCGGCCTGCCGCGGGGCGAGTGAGTCCACCGCGACGCTGCCGACCGGCGCGTCGACCGGCTCGCCGGCCTTGAGCGCGTAGGTCATGGTGGGCGCGCCCTCCGGCTCGGCGCCGACGACCCGCGTGGCGCCGCCCAGCGCGGTGCAGATCCCGGCGAGCAGCCCGCCGCCGCCCACCCCGGCCAGCACCGTGTCCAGCGGGCCGCCGGCCTGGCCGGCCAGCTCGGCGCCGGTGGTCCCGGCCCCCAGGATGGTCTCGGGGGTGTCGTAGGCGTGCACCCGCATCGCCCCGGACGAGGCTTCCCATTCCTGGCTGAGCTTGAACGCCTCGGTGTAGGCGGCGCCGCTGACCACGAGGTCGGCGCCGTAGGACCGGATCCTGGCCACCTTGGCCGGCGAGGACACCTCGGGCACGAAGATCCGGGCCGGGACCCCGAGCTTGCCCGCCGCGTAGGCCACCGCGGCGCCGTGGTTGCCGCCCGACGCCGCCACCACGCCGGCCGCCGGGATCTCGCGCAGCAGCAGGTTGGCGAACGCGCCGCGGGCCTTGAACGACCCGGCGTGCTGCAGCTGCTCCAGCTTGAGCAGCAGCGGCCCGGCCGGCAGCCCGAAGTCGGCCAGGTCCACGCTGATCACCGGGGTCCGCCGGACGTGCGGCGCGATCAGCGCGTGGACCTCCCGTACCGCGGCCGCCGACAGCTCGCGCGTACCCGTCATGCTTGTCTCCCTGTTCGCGTTACCGTGATCGCGTTCCCGTGCTGGCGTTACCGTGCGGCGAGGCCCGCCATCAGGCAGTCCACCACACGGCCCGCGTGCCCCGGCTCCACCGGGTCCCCGTAACGGCTGCGGGCCATCACCGAGCCGACGAGCATGTACAGCGCCGACTCCACGTCGGTGTCCTCGCGCAGCTCGCCGGTGACCACGCCGCGGCGCAGCACGGACCGGATCACCTCGCGGCGCGGCTCCACCCAGGTCTGGGTGTAGCGGTCCATCAGCCGCGGGTACCGGCTGCCCTCGCCGAGCAGCAGCGCGAACTCGCGGGCCCGGGCCGGGTCGGCGGACTGCTCGGTCAGCGCGTCCAGCAGCGCGCGCAGGTCCTCGCGGACCGACCGGCCGCGCGGCTCGGGCAGCGGCGCCTGCATCGACGCGATCGCGGCCAGCAGCAGGTCCTCCTTGCCTGGCCAGCGCCGGTAGATCGTGCTCTTGCCGACCCCGGCCCGGGCGGCGACCTTCTCGATGACCAGCGCGTCGGCGCCGGACTCGGCGAACAGCTCCCTGGTCGCCGCGATGATCGCCCGGTCGGCCTCCTCGCTGCGCGGCCGGCCGGGGCGTCGCTGGTCCTCGGCTGCCTTCCCGTCAGCCGTCCTGGCGGCTACTTTCCTGGCGGTTCTCATGCCGCGCTCACCTCCCCTACCTCGGTCTCCCCCGCCTCGGCGGGCACCGGTACCGGCGCGGGCGCCGCGGCCCGGCCCGGCATCCAGCGCAGCATCACCGCCGCGCCCACCAGCGCGATGCCCGCCGAGATCAGCGAGGTGATGTGCATGGCGTGCACGAACGCCCGGGGCGCCGCGGCCAGCAGCGCCCGGCTGCCGCCGGCGTTCAGGTGCGCGGCGGCCTGCTGGGTGGCCGCGATCGACGCGGTGGCCTGGTCGCGGGCGGCGGGCGCCAGCGCGGTCAGCAGCGGGGCCAGCTGGCCGCGGTAGGCCTGGGCCAGCACCGAGCCGAGCACGGCCACGCCGAGGGCCACCGCGACCTGCCGGGAGATGTTGGTCAGCGCCGAGCCGGCCCCGGCACGGTCACGCGGCACGACCGACATCACCGACTCGGTGGCGGCCGGGATGACCGTGCCCATCGAGGCGCCCTGCAGGAAGAACGTCACCTCCAGCACCCAGATCGGCGTGCTGGTGCCGAGCAGCCGGTAGCCCAGCATGGTCACCGCGGTGGCCAGCAGGCCGCCGGTGCAGACCGCCTTGCGGCCGAACCGGCTCACCAGCGTGGCGCTGCGCGGCGCGGCCAGCAGCTGGCCGGCCGCCAGCGGGATCGTCAGCAGCCCGGCCGCCAGCGGCGTGTAGCCGCGCACGTTCTGGGTGTAGAAGGTGGTGAAGAAGAACGCACCGGAAAGCGCGAAGAAGAACAGCGCGATGGCCCCGGCGGCGGACGACAGCGCCGGGTCGCGGAACAGCTTCACGTCCAGCGACGGGTGCTCGATCCGGGCCTCGTACCAGGTGAAGAGGGCCAGGACGGCCAGCCCGCCCACGGCCGGGCCGAGGACGTCGCCGCGCAGCCAGTGCCCGGTCTCGCCGCCCTGGATGATCCCGTACACCAGCAGCACCAGGCCGACGATGGACAGCAGCACGCCCAGGTAGTCGATCCGGCCGGGCGACGGGCTCCGGCTCTCGGGGACCAGCAGCGCGATCAGGACCACGCCGATCGCGGTGAGCGGCACGTTGATCAGGAAGATCGAGCCCCACCAGAAGTGGCTGAGCAGCAGGCCGCCGAGGATCGGGCCGAGCGCGATGGACACGCCGACCGCGCTGGCCCAGATGCCGATGGCCCGCGGCCGCTCCTTCGGGTCGAACACGTTCGTGATGATCGACAGGGTCTGCGGCATCACCATCGCGCCGCCCAGGCCCATCAGCGCCCGGGCCAGGATCAGCTGGTCCGGGGACCGCGCGTAGGACGACGCGAACGAGGCCAGGCCGAACATGATCATGCCGATCATCAGCATCCGGCGGCGGCCGAGCCGGTCGCCGATCACCCCGAACGTGAACAGCAGCCCGGCGAAGGCCAGGGTGTAGGCGTTGATCGCCCACTCCAGCTCACTCTGGCTGGCGCCCAGGCCCGCCGGCTTCGGCTCGGAGATCGTCTTCAGCGCGATGTTCAGAACCGTGTTGTCCAGCACGATCGCCATCAGGCTGAGAATGAGCACGCCGAGGATTACCCACCGGCGTCGCTGAACGGTCTGCTGATCCACGCTGATTGTCCCTCGGCCTAGCCGCGATGGCCCGCTGGCCACGTTCCGTACTGCTGAATCCATGGCCAGCGCTGGTCAGGCTGCGGCCTGGGATAACGATACGATACGCGGTCGTATCGTTATCAACCAGACCTGGCCGCCGGTCTCTGTTGCGGGAGGGTCTGGCGTGTAATGATCGGAATTGCCCGGGGACGCTGCAGGAGCGCCTCGAGGCGTGGAGGTCCAGATGACGGCATTTGCGGGTGACTCTGGCACGGCCGCGACAAGGCAGCGGACCGGGAGTCAGGGTGAACGCCAATCGCGGGAAGCACTGTACGGCGGGCAGGCGGCCCGCCGCGTCACGGTGCGGGATCTGGCCGCGGCCAAGGCCCGCGGCGAGAAGTGGCCGATGCTGACCGCGTACGACGCGCTGACCGCGCGGGTCTTCGACGACGCCGGCATCCCCGTGCTGCTGGTCGGCGACTCGGCGTCGATGGTCGTGTACGGGCACGACAGCACGATCCCGGTGACCCTGGACGAGCTCATCCCGCTGACCGCCGCGGTGGTCAGGGGCACTCGCCGGGCGCTGGTCGTGGCTGACCTGCCGTTCGGCTCGTACCAGGGCTCGCCGCAGCAGGCGCTGGCCGCGGCGACCCGGTTCCTGAAGGAGTCCGGCGCGCACGCGGTCAAGCTCGAGGGCGGCCACCGGGTGCTGCACCAGGTCGAGGAACTGGTCGCGGCGGGCATCCCGGTGATGGGCCATCTCGGGCTGACCCCGCAGTCGGTGAACGCGTTCGGCGGCTACCGCGTGCAGGGCCGCGGCGAGGACGGCGAGACGCTGCTCCGCGACGCGAAGTCGCTGCAGGCCTCGGGCGCGTTCGCAGTCGTGCTCGAGTGCGTGCCGGCCCCCCTGGCGAGCCAGGTCACGGCCAGCCTGGCGATCCCGGTGATCGGTATCGGGGCCGGGCCGGACTGCGACGCGCAGGTGCTGGTCTGGCAGGACATGGCCGGGCTCACGCCGCAGGTAGCGAAGTTCGTGAAGAAGTACGCGGACGTGGCGGGCGACCTGCGGTCCGCGGCCCAGGCCTTCGCCGGCGAGGTCGCCGGGGGGCAGTTCCCCGGGCCGGAGCACGCCTACCGCTGATCGCGCAGGACCCGCTGACCGCCGGGCCGGCCGCGGCGCTGGCCGCGCCGGCCCAGGTCAGTGGCCCTTCTATGTATCTGGGCTGGGCCGGCTGCCTCTTACCCGGAAAGCGCAGGGCGTACGGCCAGCCCTCGGGTGGCCGGGAACGGGGGGCGCACCATGAGCGTGCCCACAAGCACCGTCACGCGGCATCCATACCAGCCGCCACCGGCACAGCCGCGCGAGGAGCCACCCCGCGCCGGGCCGCCGCCAGCGGGCCTGCCACCAGCGGACCTGCCGGGCGCGGGGAAGCCGGACGACCGGCAGCAGGCCGAGGAGGATCCGCGCTGGCTGCGCCGCGTGGCCGTCACCACCTGGATGAACACCCTGATCGCGGCGGTGGTCGCAGCCACCTGGCTGACCGCCGGGCTTCTCGCCGGCCACCCGGAGCCGGCCGCGCGCGGCTGGGGCTCCTGGGCTCTGCGACTGTTCGCGGTGTGGTGCCTGTCCTTCCTGCCCGGCTGGATGTACGTACGGTTCCTTGACCTTCGGGCCCACGCGCTGTGGAGCGAGTACATACTGAACCTGTACCGGCTGGGCTGGGACGAGCCGCGCTACCTCCCCCGGCCGCCGAAGGACTCGGCGTTCTACGCGGGCTGGAAGGCCATGGGTGGGTCCGCCCGGCCGGACAACATCTACCGGCAGAAGTTCGTGGCCTACTACGGGCGCGAGGCGGCAAACATCGGCGAGCAGACGGAGCTCGGGGAGCCGCGGGAGGGCGGCCGGCTCAGCAAGGAGTCGCTATTCCCGGTCTTCCTGGCAACCGCAGTCCTGGCCGTGGGCTGGGCCGCCACGCTGTGGAACATCCGGTTCCTGACTGACCCGGGCGGCACCGGGGACGTGCTGAAATACGGTTTCCTTGGGGCCTATGCGTTCGTCATCAGCATGCTGATCCGCCGGTACTTCCAGAGCGACCTGCGGCCCAGCGCCTACGCCACTGTGGTGTACCGGATCATCTTCGTTCTGCTCATCGTGGCGGTGCTGGACCAGGCCCTGAGTGGCAGCGTGGCCGAGGGTAACCAGGTCGAGATGGCGGTCGCATTCATGATCGGCTTCTTCCCGCTGGTCGGCCTCCAGTTCCTGCAGCGGCTGACGGCCAGGGCGCTGAGCTGGAACCTGCCGCGGGTCACCCCGGACTACCCGCTGGACCAGCTGGATGGCCTCAACCTGTGGTACGAGGCGCGGCTGACCGAGGAAGGCGTCGAGGACATGCAGAACCTCACCACGATGAACCTGGTGGACGTCATCCTGCACACCCGGGTGCCGCCCGGCCGCCTGGTGGACTGGACCGACCAGGCCTTTCTCTATATTCACCTGGAGCAGGCCGGGCGCAGAGACCTGAAAAAGCTGCGCCAGGCCGGTGCCGGGCCCCGCCCGGAGGCCGGCGGATCCGGCCCGGCCGGGGCCGCGCCGGATGGAGCCACCGCGAACGGAACCACTGTGAACGGCGCCGGCCCGGACAGCACGGATTCGCACGGCGGCGCGACGGCGCGGCTGAGTCTGCGCCGGGTGGGCATCAGGACCGCGACCGATCTGCTGAAGGCCTTCTCCAAAGTGGATCAGGGGCCGGACGGGACGTGCAGGCGGATCTACTGCCAGCCACCCGGGGTCAGCCCGCCGCTCCCGCCAAGCCAGCTCCGGCTGCTGGTCAAGGTACTGGCGCAGGAACAGGCTCTGAACCCGGTGTGGAACTGGCAGCGCAACGGGGTCAAGGCCCACCGGGACTGAACCGTGCTGCCCTTTCCAGGCCGCGGTCGACGGTCTCATCGGCCACGCATCCGCCGGCCAGAACGGCTCGGGGAGGCACTGACCGTCAGATGTGGGTGACGCGGAGGCCGGCGTGGGTCTTGTAACGGCGGTTGACCGAGACCAGGTTCGCGGTCAGCGCCTCGACCTGGCCGCAGTTGCGGAGCCGGCCCGCGTAGATACCGCGCATCCCGGGGATGCGGGCAGCCAGCGCCTGGACCAGGTCGGTCGCCTCCCGGTCGTCGCCGAGCACGAGCACGTCCAGCCCGCACTCGGCGACCTCGGGGTCGAGCAGGAGCGCGGCGGACACGTGGTGGAACGCGCCGACCACCCTGGTGCCCGGCAGCACCGCGGCGGCCTGCTCGGCGGCGCTGCCCTCGGGCACCGGCAGCGCGTAGGCGCCGCGCTTGTCGAAGCCGAGCGGGTTCACGCAGTCGATGAGGATCTTGCCGTCCAGGACGCCGGCCAGGGCGGCCAGCAGGTCCTTGTGCCCCTCCCAGGGGATGGCCGCGATGACCACGTCGGCGTCCCGCGCGGCCTGCTCGTTGCCGGCCCCGGTGAGCTGCGGCGGCTCGCCGATCGCGGCGGCCGCGGCCTGCGCGCGGGCCGGGTCGCGGGAGCCAATGATGACCCGGTGCCCGGCCAGGGACAGCCGCCGGGCCAGGCCGCGGCCCTGGTCGCCGGTGCCGCCGAGCACACCGATCACCAGGCGGTCGAGGTCGGCTTCGTCCAGCGGCTGCGCAGTGGTCATCCGCTGATCTTAGATCGGCGGCTTCGGCCGCCCGCGCGGGCCCGGTTCGGGCACCATTGACCGCCACGGACGCGGAGCAGGTGGCCGCGCTGGCCGGGATCCTCGGGCCGGGCGGCTGGACGGCCGAGAACCGGGAGTTCGCCGGGCGCTGCGTGCGTCGGCGCGTACACCCGGCGGGCCCGCTGCTGTCCGTATCCTGCCTGACAACCGTCTCGCTACGATCCGGTCCGGGCCGGGCCACCCTGGTAGCCGGGGCGCGGGGTGCGCCTGGCCCGGGCCGGGAGCCTCGGTTCCAGCCGGAGCAGCGCGACGCCCGCGGCCGCGCTGGCCGCCGCGGCCACCGTGAACACGGCCGCCGGTGACCGGCTGAGCAGCGGGCCGCCCAGGGCCGGCGCGATCGCCAGCCCGGCCCACCAGGAGAAGCCGAGCGCCGCCATGTACCGTCCGCGCAGCCCTTCGGGCGCGAGTTCGGCGGTCAGCGGCATCAGCGTGGCGGTGTAGAAGCACTCCCCCGCGCCGACCGCCACGCAGACGGCCAGCAGCAGGGCGTAGGCCGGCCCGGGCGCGACCGCGCCCGCGGCGATGACCAGCAGGGAGCAGGCCGTGAAGATGATCGCCGCCAGAGCCATCAGCCGCACCCGGCGGCGGCCCTCGGCCAGCCGGGCCACCGGCACCTGGACCAGCACGACGGTGACCGCGTTGGCGGCGAGCAGCAGCCCGATCGGCCCGGTCGGCAGGCCGATCGCGGCGTGCGCGAACGGCGGCAGCAGCCAGGTGAACGCGCCCCAGCCGACCGCGATCACGGCCAGGTTCGCGGCGGCCAGCCGCAGAAACGCGCCGTCCCGCAGGACCTGCCGGTAGCCGCCGGCGGACCGCTCAGGCCGGGGTGGCTCGCGCACCACGGCGACCAGGACGGCGACGTAGATGAGATAGGTGACCGCGTTGGCCAGGAACAGCAGCACGAACCCGGGCAGCCCGCGAGCCGCGACCAGGCCGCCGAGCGCACCGCCGAGGCCGATCCCGGCGTTGGTCGCGACCCGGGACACGGCGGCGGCCCGGTGCCGCCGGTCCGGCGGGGCCAGCGCGGCGAGCAGCGTGGACTGGCCCGGGTTGAGCGCACCGTTCCCGGCCCCGGCCAGCGCCGCGGCGGCGAACGCCATAGCCGGGGTCCGGGCGAAGGCCAGGCCGGTATAGCCCGCGGCCAGGATCACCCCGGCCACGGCCGTGCTCCGCCGCGGCCCGAACCGGTCCACCACCGGCCCGGTCAGCGGCGCGCTTACTACGGCAGCGCCGGTGATCGTGCCGGTCACCAGGCCCGCCACGGCCAGGCTGAAGCCGCGCCCGTTGTGCAGGTAGATGATCTCGAAGGGCAGCACGGCCCCGTACCCCAGCATGTTCACGAAGATCCCGGCCTGCACCAGCCACAGCTCGGCGGACAGTCCCGGGCGCATGCCCACTACCCACCGCCACCGCCGGCCCCGTCCCGGGGCCTGCTGGCCAGCCCCAGGTGCCTTAGCCGGCCCAGTCGCCGCATCGATCCCGGTCACCCCGGCCGCCCGGCCCGGCCCGGCGCCTCGCCCTGCCCCGCCCGTCGAGTCCGCCCGGCCGGCTGCCCGGCCTCCTGTCCGGCCGGCCGCCACCGGGCGCCAGAGTCGCCGCCTACCGCGTGAATTTTTGTTATAGTACATATTGATGATTTCTCTAGTACATAGTTCTTTGATGCAGAGTATCGGCACCGGGGCAGGCGCCGCTACGATCGCGGGCACGATCGAGGCGGGGATCGCGGATGGGCGGCTGGGGCCGGATGACCGGCTGCCGACCGTGCGGGAGCTGGCCACCGCGCTGGAGGTGAGCCCGGCGACGGTGGCCGCGGCGTACAAGGACCTCGGGCAACGCGGCCTGATCAGCGCCAACAGGCGCCGCGGCACGGTGGTGGCGAGCCAGCCGCCGCTGCGGGTGCGCGGCGCCCGGCCGGTGCCGGCCGGAGCCACCGACCTGGCCAGCGGGAACCCTGACCCGGCTCAGCTGCCGCCGCTCGGCCCGGCGCTGGCCCGCATCGACCCGGCGCACAAGCTCTACGGCGGCCCGGCCAAGCTCCCCCGGCTAGCCGCCCTGGCCCAGGCCGACTTCGCCGCCGACGGCATCTCCGGCGAGCTTGCGATTGCGGGCGGGGCGATGGACGGGATCGAGCGGGTGCTGCAGGCGCACCTGCGGGCCGGGGACCGGGTGGCGGTCGAGGACCCAGGCTGGCCCCGGATCGGCGACCTGATCCGGGCGCTGGGTCTGCGGCCCGAGCCGGTGGCCGTGGACCAGTCCGGCCCCGTCCCCGGCGAGCTCGCGCGGGCCCTGGAGCGCGGCGCCCGCGCGCTCATCGTCACGCCGCGGGGGCAGAATCCGACCGGCGCCGCGGTTGACCCGTCCCGCGCCCGCGACCTGCGCGAGATTCTCGGCCGGCACCGGCACGTCGTGCTGATCGAGGACGATTACGTGGCCGCAGTAGCGGGTGCCCCCTACGTCCCGCTGCACACCGCGAGCGACCGGTGGGCCGTCATCCGCTCACTGTCCAAGGTGCTCGGCCCCGACCTGCGGGTGGCGCCGATGGCCGGCGATCCGCTGACGATCAGCCGGGTCGAGGGACGGCAGCTGCTCGGCCCCGGCTGGGTCAGCCACCTGCTCCAGCAGGCCGCGGCCGAGCTCTGGGACAGCCCGGCAACCCGCGACCTGCTGGATCGCACCGCGGCCCGGTACGCCGAGCGGCGGGCCGCGCTAGTCGCCGCGCTGGCGGGCCACGGCATCAGCGCACACGGCCGGTCCGGCCTGGGAGTCTGGGTCCCGCTGGCTGAGGAAACCACCGTCGTCCAGCAGCTCGCTGAGCGCGGCTGGGCGGTCAGCCCGGGCGAGCGGTTCCGGTTCCGCACCCCGCCCGGGATCCGCATCACCACCACTGGCCTTGACCCGGCCACCGCGCCGGGCCTGGCCGCGGCGATCGCCGGGGCCGTCACCGCCAGCCCGGCCACCTACGCCGGCTGACCCCTCAGGAGTCGAGGCTGAGCACCATCGTGGGCCGCTCGATCACGTGGTCGTCGCGCAGCGGCCGCACCGCGGTGCCGATCGCGAAGAACTCGGTGGTGTGCGAGCCCCACGTGTGCGAGTGCTGCCGCAGCTGCACGCCCACGATGCCCTCGGCATGCAGCTCCTCGGCCTCCGCCTGCATCCGGCTCATGGCCAGCTCGCGCGCGTCGTACAGGGCCTGGGTGAACTGCTCGAGCTCGACGTTCCGGCCGATGTTGCCAATCTTCCCGGACAGCCGCTGGTGCGCGATGTGGTACACGCACGAGCCCATGACCATGCCGAGCGGGGCGTACCCGGCCCGGATCAGGGTCCAGAAGTCCTGGCCGGACAGATCCGAGGTGAACGGCTGCTTCTTGACGTTGCGCCATTCCGT
>Ga0157379_10001871_pt1 | contig 17410 bp, 16 predicted proteins | sample S25metaG_FD_121802 | JGI IMG/M metagenome (GOLD analysis project Ga0157379, IMG submission 121802) | Switchgrass rhizosphere microbial communities from Kellogg Biological Station, Michigan, USA - S2-5 metaG | ecosystem: Host-associated > Plants > Roots > Rhizosphere > Soil | place: USA... | reverse complement strand
TTGTTGGTGACGAGCGTCAACCACTTTAGAACTTTAAAAAAGGCAAAATTAACAGGTCGCCCATTCAACGCCCAGTAATTATACTGAAGCTCCCGAACTCTGCACCGGTCAAGATATTTGTCAACAATGTCTGCACGGTTTACTTCCGAACCAACTTGACGGCTGAATCACATCAGCTTCTCCATCTTCCCGTCGGTGACTTCCAAAACGAAAATACTCTCCAGTATTCAAATCAGGCTTGAAGCTGGTATGTTCTGTTTGCTAGCTAATCCCACCAAGACCACCAACAATTTCAGCCACGCCCGCATTTATCGAGCTATGTACCATGTCTATCCTTGCCACCTCCCGTCAAAACGGTAATCAACCTCCCATGGGACCCTCTTCTGATGTACCCTACCTCCTTGACGCCCCAACAAGAGGAACTCCCAAATTTGCAACGGTAAGAGTCCCATTGTTGCTGGTTTCCTGTTGATCTATCTACAAATTGCTCTGCTCCGATACCTCCCTGAGGCCAAGACGCCCACCAACGAACGCGTGCATCATTTATGTACGGAATGTCGTTGTAATTTGGTCTGTGATACATCGGTTTATTCTTTTCTCGCGTTTATAGCGTATTGCTGTCCAGCTTCACCGTTAGGTCTCCACTGCCATTGTGGAATGATCGGTTCTCTTGATCAAGATATGACCTTGCTTCTTCGAAGGTAACACCTTTGAACTGAAAGAAGCTAAAGACCGAACCTCCGTGGTGGGACCCTAAGTCAGCGTCATCGCCATTGCGTTTAGACGGTGGCCATAAACCCTGGCCGTCCTCCGGTCTTCAAAACACACTTCGGATGCGAGCCTTCAAGTGCAAATTCTGAGTTGTAATTATCTTCATTGCCAGATATGGTACGTCACGGCGCTTCAGAGCTGCAATGGAAAGGTGATTTGATGATTTCCAGAGACGTGAAACGTATTCTCGATCCCCATGGTAGCATTTAAGCTTCTTTTTCATTCTTTTTCATGCCATTTTGAGGGAAGAAATTTGGGTTTTTGCATTGACCATCTTTTCCTTGTCTCTCCAACCTGTTCCGCCCATCCTTCCTCAGAGAGCAGTGAACTGCAAGGTTGCATATTTGCTTGCAAGATATTGGCCTCACAACATACACCGCTTTATAACTGCTCTAATTCGATCTTTTCAGGCAGCAGAATGATGTAGAGTTGAGCATCGCTGTGGCAGTGGCTTTCTTTCCCTTCCCACTGCCAGTGAAGCTTTGATGGTGACGTGTTCTTTTACATGGTCTCTTTCTCCGCCACACAGGTTTGTACGATTCAAGTGTCCCGTGTTCGAAACGGCCCGAAGCTGTGATATTGCGGCATATCTCTTGATTGACTTTCCATCACCAACGAACCTATCTCATCTTGGTCGCCTTTGAAGAAAAATGAGGGATGATCGGCGCATTTCACGGTCGCTCGTATCTTTGTCCCAGGAATCCAGCCCTCCAGGGTATTTAAAAAGATTCTTCTGCTTCCACTTCTAGACGTCAAGAACTTCCTCCCTTGCCTTCTGCCTGTACTAGCCGAGATGTATCCTCGTGAGTTGAATGCTTCGAATGTTATCTGTCACACGTATACGGTATTGACTATAATCACAGATCCCTCAAATAATAGGACTTCATGGAGCCCACCGAACCAGCCCCCTTCTCACCCACAACGTACATAGTAATTTCTTTTTGATATTTGAGTCCTCAACCCCTGCAGGGACACCCACCACGTCAGGATATGAGTGGCAACTAACTTTCGCTCACCCTGCCAATGCGCCCCCCCTTCCTGGAAATGCATATACGACATTTGGATACAATGAAGGTAAGAACTTTGTTACTCTTTTCGGAAGTGAAAGCTGATATTTATCCGGGAATTTTAGAGGGCACATCCAGTGGCGCTGGACACTATGCTACGCATAGTTTCCCGGAGGTGTGTCAAGCGAGTATGTGATTCGACAGTTAACTAAACCTCGTATTTGTTAGGCAACAGCTCAGTATTCCGCACAATCGAACTCTCGGTCATCAGAGATCCACGAATACCGGTCGTTAACGACGGAGATTCCAGAAGACCAGCTAAGGTCGAGACTGCAGGAAGTTAGTTGGGAGGGGAAAAGAGCTTTGCAATGCATTTTATGCAACCAGACCTTCTCCAGAAAGCAGCAGGGCTATCAACACCTTCTGCGTTCCCATTTTCAACAGGAGAAGTTATATGAGTGCATTGTTTGGTACGGATGGTACCTTCGATTTCTCAGACCAATAATCTAATATGTTTCGATTTTTTTTTTTCCTTTAGCAAAGAGCAGTTCAACTCGGAGAATTCAGCTCGTAGACATCGCGATTATCAAGTGCGGAGATTCCAATGTGGTGTATGGTATGTGATTCGCTTCACATGTGGCTGAAGGCTTCCTGAACTACTTCTAGTAATCGGTCATACGCCCGTCCCGATTATCTCCGTTCACACCAGCAAAGGTGTGAACAACGACATGCGGAAGCCACATTCCAAAGTTCGCAGTAAAATTGCTTGGATCCCTCTATCGAATAGACCTTCTTCCGCCACACGCAGTCTTCCCTCAGCGAGCGAGAAGGGTGATCTCGTGACAAAAAGGTCTAATCTAGGGCCTTTGCTTGGCTTCTAAACTTTATTTATGTGACCCTTGATACTATCTGTTTCTCCCACTGTCTCATGCTTTCCATGTTGTCTCTTCGTCGGCGCTATATTCTATTTCGTTCTCTCTGCCCATCTTGCTTTTTATTGACTAGACCGTTTTTATTTATTTATAACTTCTATTCGCTCACGGACGATTTTTGTATCCTTTCCATAAACATGACAACCTTTGTTATGTATGACCCGACGTCAAAATACCTTCTCTTGTCAAGTCGAGCGCAACGACATTCGGTGATAAATACTTCGGGTATAAATACAGAGAGTACACAGTTTTATTGCTGAATTAATTAAGGCGTACTAAAGGTTCGCATGTAAATATGTCGTATGGCTACACGATGGGTGAATTCCCGTAAGCGGATAGTCCACTCTGAGGCGATGTCACCCTTTTGTAACATGAGGGAAGGGAGATTGATTCCATAAAAGTGGGGCAATAACGAGTATATCTCACGGGCAATATATACAAGATGGCCCAACACGTGGCCCATAGAATAGACGAACTCCCGCTGAGCAGATACCTCACTCAGGGCAACATTTTCCGCTCAATGCTCCGTAAGGCTTTTCAAGAATCAATGCTAATACGGGGGTTACGGAAGATCCGAATATGATCTAATTGATTATGGCCACATGGAACTTGCAGTTTTTAAGAGAGACCGAGTGTGCTTCATCAGGCAAGTGGGAGGTGGGGACTCGGGACATTGCCGATCCCGTCTAGGAGCAGCGGAAATCCCAATGATCTGGAGACAACCTTTCTTAGGTTAGTTCATACATTACAGGGGGAAAGACGTTGAGCCACCAGAGAGTACGCCAGTGATGAAAGACAATATAATAAGAGCTCGTTCAGAGGGGAGCTTGGGAAACATGCAGGGATGCCATCGAAATCCAAAAAAAAAAATTTGCGGTAGAAATGTTGCGAAATAACCGACTCCGAGACACCGGTTTTGAGAATACTTCAGGGACGATCTGAAAGCAGTACAGGATCGCGTCAGTTGTCAAAGGATGAGGCGATGAAACTAACTCCCCTTCTGCAAATTCACGGCGCTATGGCATCGGTGATAGGTTCAACCTCCATGCAGAGTTGATATCATGACGATCTCGTCCCCATCTTTCAGAAGATAATCTCCTTCCCCAAGCAATTCCCAGTCAACGTCGTTGATCAGTACTAAGATGCCTGGACGGCTACGCAAACCAATCGATTGATTGAGGAAATAATTTTAAATCATCAAAATAAGAGTACGCACACAGTATCCTCTTCCAAAAACAGTTCTTCTCTTTCTTTGAGAACATTATCCTTCAACCAGTGCAAAAGATATGTTACAGACACAGGAGACTCTTCTTGAGAAGATAAGGAAGAATCTTGATCCTTTTGCTGTCTTTTAAAGGTAGATGGAACAGTGATATTGTGCATTCGTTGGTTCGAGAAGAGTAACTCGAGTCCGCCTCCGAACTCCACTTTGAGGTTCAGTGACATCTTGGCGGAGGCCATTGGCTTATATAAACGTGGGCTTAGAGTCTGTGACGTCACATATTCTGAAGCTGAACTTCCACCTTCCATGCCTCTACCTAACGACCTCCCTATCGATCCAAATCACCCTTCTGTGAGAGATTATCTCAAAATAGTCAGGTAAACCTGATTCTTTGTGTTAATTAAACTGTTAACGTCAAACTGCTGCACGTTATATTCAGACTACAAGTGCTCACTCCATTGTCGGTCTTAATAAACGTCACAACAGTATTAGTAGCTACTTTCATAGTGTCTCCAGGACTAGGCACCATATCAAAGACACACCCAACCTCGATATCACCTTCCCCTAATTTACTCGGATTCTACTTCTTAGTTCTATACGCCTGCCTCATCGGTCATTGCTGTCTTTTAGTTATCGCCTCGAAAGAGGAGACGAAGGCAAGATATATTGCGACTTATTAGAAACTGTCAGTAACGTTCTTTTCACTAGGCCACATTAACGCATGGTGTAGGAGTATCTCTTGTGGCCGCAAACTGGCTCATAGCTGGTTGGGCTGTAGCATGGGTAAGTCATTCAACATCAACATCCAAATGCAACATGAATCCGAAGTGTTGATCCCGTATTAGGCCTTGCAACTGTGGATCCCTTCCACAATCCTTTTGGCTCTTCTTACTGCGGTGTTGCTATATTCAAATGGGCTCTTACTGATATATCACCCGCCATCGAAAGAGAGACGCCTTGACACACTGTTTATCCATATTCCGATGCGCCTTTTCTTGCTAATCTCCGCGACCTTGCTATTGCCACTCTCCATATTGTAAGTGTTTCTTATTGACATTTCAGTTCAATCCCTTACCTGTTCGTAGTATTATGACTGGCAAAATCTGGGACCCTAAGCACGCCGAGAATCATTACAGTGATTATCAGTACCAAGGCCTCGCAGTGGTATTAATCACCAACGTGAGTACTATACGACTTTTCTTCGTAAACTCACCTCCATTATAACAGGCTGTTGGTTGGATTATTGTAGTACTTCGCCGCGATGTAGCTTGGTGTCTTGGTGCTCTCTGGATCAATATATGTATCCTTGCCGAACGACCAAAAAGTTCGCCCGTTGAAGTATGTTTTGAATTAGTTGTTAAGAATTATGCTCACACTGAATATTTTAGGGTGCGGCCATTGCGTTTACCATTCTTCAACCGCTAGGTCTCGCCGGTGCTGCATTCTGGAAGTACTCTCTTCAGCGACGCCACAACCGCGAGGGAGCGATACGCCTTCCTGAGGATGAGGAGAGGAATGCAACTGCTCCCGCCGCCAATACTGACGCTCATAATCGCAATGTTGAAAGGGTTTGGGGATAAGCGGCTCCTCTTTTTCTCATTAAAGTATAAACCTGTATTTTCATAGGTACTATGTTTCTTACTATTCATTTTCTCGTTTGTGAATTCTAAAACATTTTGAAATGTATCATCTTGGTCGATGTTTCCCGGGTCCGTGGTCACGCTCTTGAGTCTGAAGTTCCAATTGTGTCCCTGCTTTCTGTTAGTCCTTGCGCGGGCAATCAGTAAATCCCGGGGCCACAATCTCGACAGATCCCGGTTCGTCGGACAGGAAAAGTGTTAAACTAATGTCGACCTAAGGATACAGGCCGAGTCGAAATGGACCGGTTACGGTAGAACCTCAAACGGGAAGAAAACCCCGCCTAAGCACGGGATGGGAGTAAGAATGAGCCAGTGAGTGGAGCTCCAGCGTTAGGATTTCTTAAAGAGAAGAAACTAGATGCGGGTTTATTGAAAACGGTCATCAGCAACCCCAAAAGTTCTGGGATTGTCCTCCAAGCAGAAAATGCTATTATTACAGTGTGGTCCCGAAGTCCAGTGTATTTATAGAGCCATATTTCTCTTCAATTCCCTTTCAAACTCATTTACATCCACAACGATTCCTTCACGCCTGCTCTTCTCCGCTGCAAATACCACTAAATGAGCAAGCACGGCATCATCTACACCAGTATCTTCCCCAAGAACATTTTTATCTCGGGCCTTGACAGCCTCCACAAACGAACGTATCAAACCCATGTCCCCGCCACCATGATGTCCCCCTTCATTCTCGTGCCTTGGCGAATGCATGGTTTTTGTGCGACTACGAAAATCGGTGACCGTAAAAGTCTCCATATCTCCGATCAATTCTCCATTATTGAAATGAATTCTAGTTTGTCTATCACAAACGGCTATTGAGATAGAAGAATGAGGAATCCCTTGTCTCTGAATTGAAGAGATATCACACCTTCAGTAAAGGCCACCATGGTGAACGAAGCGGTGGAGCCATTTGAGAACTCAATGTTGACCACCTATGAAAATAATACTAATAACGACAGGGCAAACCATCGTAAATTCAGATCCTTACCTGGTGATCCACAACATCGTTGGGACTCTCGTATACACACTGACCATAGGGCCCGGTCTTCAAAGCCTCGCCAATGCCCTCAATGTCTGGAGGTCCATCAGTGAGCACGCTTGCTGGCCAACCTAATCGCCCTTGTTGAACAGGCTCGAGATAGACTACATAAGATAAAGTTATAGGTCCAAACATAATTGTCGCATAATCAGAAAACTCACTCTTCTTAGCGCTGTATGCACATTCACGTTCATAGGGACATTCCAGACATCTCGTCGCGCCTTGCGCTTCAGTCGGTTTGGCCGACTTACGGAAGTGAGATAAAGAACCGAATGATGAAACTTTGACAGGCTTTGCTGGGTGGAAATAGTGACATAAAATGTCAATATCGCTGGGGGATTTATAGTCAACATAAAAGAAATCCATCAAATATATCGGCTCACTGGCAGCTCTTAGTCAGAAGAGAGAAAGAGCTCTTCTCTTCCTGGGACCAGTTTCCGCGAACATACGAATGTGCAAAATGGAAATATCCAACTGGCTCAACATGCACGATATTGATAGGAGCTCCCAATTTCTTAGATCGGATAATATCCACAAGAGCTCTATTATAGGGCGAATACCGGAGGACTACGAGTAAAGGTCAATCAGTGAAAGTATTAGTGACAATTTTGAGGGTAGACTTACCATATCCTACTCCAAATACAATGTTCCCCGCCGCTTTGATTGAGTTGGCAATCTTGATGCATTCCTCTGCGTTGGTCGCCAATGGTTTCTCGCACAAAATATGATACCCCAAAGGTGCACAAGCTTCCACGACTTCGGTATGCTGTTTGTCTTGCACTGCTACTATAACAGCATCAGCCAATTTTCCTGCCGCGACAAGATCTTTCCAGTCTTTGAAAATATTAGCGTCTGGAATTGTGTGCGCTGAAGCGAACAGAGTGCGTGTGCGCTGCCGAGATTCTGCTACAGCTACGACTTTGCATAGTGAAGGATTCTGAAGAGCAAATGAGGCATATGTCTTCCAGCCGCGTCAGTCCAGAGTTAGGTAACACGGTTGAATGGCTTACTTCTCCACGATTTCCAGCCCCAATAATTGCGAGAGTCACAGGTCCGTCAGTCATTGTCACTTGTGAAGGAGAGTTCTTAAGGGCTTACACTGACCATATGATCTCTTCTGGTCTCTTATATACCTTTGAGACAGTATGCTCAGCGATGATGCATCTTAGTACAGCTTGGGCTAATTTTACCTTCGAGGATTCCGCATGACTTTGGAGTCGCGGGCCGAGATAAGGGCGGTGTTGTCCATGTCAAGAAAATTTTCTGAAATATTCCAATTAGGATGAAAGGGTAGAACGGCTTCCATTGTTTGGATAGGTGCTCATGGATAATAAAAATGGGATTTGACTACCTTTCAAACGATAGGACATCATCAGGCTAAGATCGTGAAGATATTGTAACTATAGTACATACCGAATCAACAGAGAATAATTTCTGGTTACAACCTGCAATTAAACGATGGGTATATTTTTTTTCGAAGACACAGCGCGCTATACAGCATTGTTATTGGAACGTCAAATTTGGTCAAAGAAAGTTACTTGTTAGGGGCTTCGGCGCTTGTGAATAAGCCCCGGATAATATTGATTCCATTCTCTTCATCCGAACCTTCTCGAGTTGCGAGTGCGTGACAGGTATCCCGTTAGACCTCCTAACCTTTATGTGCGGGGATGAAAAGAAAATCATTTTCATAACGACCTAGTCAAATAATGAGATGGGATACTTACTGAAATGAATATTTTCAGTCGTCCTACGATGAATATGCATTTACTTGAGGCTCTTCACTGGATGATCTAGTACATATAGCATGACAAATCTTGTATGGAGTCCACATGGTCATAATTGGCTTTCGATGGTTTTGTAGAATTCAGTCGCGGTCTTCGTTATTAGGGCCACTAGCGATTGGATGGATGATCTTTACTGCGGACGCATGTATGCCAAATAAACAGGATAAAAAACGATTACTATAGTTTCTATGTCCTTCTGTAAAACGCGTCAGGTGAGCTGGAAAAAACGCCTCTGGGTGGTTATGTCGCTCACATAGTTTGATGCCCTTGCGGAGTTCCAAGACCAGGTTTTATCGTCAGCAACAACCCAGAACAACAGCACCCAACCCTGCTATCTGGAAACGCAATAATCCCGCCTGATAATAGTCCCGCTCTCCACCCTTATTCTCTGAAGATATTCTGTCACTGCCCCTACTGGTCTGAAAGGTCTTCTTTGGAGTAACAACCCGTCGTCGCACCCGCTACAAGTTCGTAAGTAAATATCTATCTTGGTATTTATTTCCTAAGGGTGTTTATATTGAACATGGAGTAGATCAACCCATCCGGATGCCTCAAGTTAAATATCCATGTCATATGGAGGGGGCACTTCTGGGCGGAGAGAGAATAACAAGGAAAGCACTACATGGGCAGTCACGACCTAATTAAAGAAGAAGATACGACGAGGAAACAGCAGACGACCCAGGAACTCGATATACGGCACCGATATCTCTCTATTATAGCAGAGGCTCGTTCAGTTGCGAAGCCCGACCACGACTGTTGTAATGATCGCACAAGGCTTAGATGGCATGGAGTTTCAAATATGAGGATACAAAAACAACACATTGCCAATGTCAAGGACTGATCACCCAGTGGTTGCGGCAGCTGGCAGAGAGCGGCAGAGAGTTATATTGCCTCCTCCGTTCTCGAGATGCGGCTAACTCTTCGGGTTAGTAAGTCATATCGCTCCTTGACACCTCTGTAACATAGCTGAATATCTAAAGGATTCATATTATTTGAAATGGTTATACATTCATTGAGTGGTTCTGTGAAGCGTTTTCTGGTCAGTTGGGTGTGCCGTAGTCTCAGTGGTCTTCAGTGGTAAGCACCTTCGATCACTATATATCACCAATGACAATACTGACACATCTGATAGAACTGTCGCATATGCCTTTACATTGGACCCTAACGCGTATTGGAAATCTATTTCTTGCGGATATCCGTGCTTTTTGTCCAGTGCCTGTGCGACCATCGGTCCAGGTTTCCGATGTCGCCAGTGGTTTGCCTGGGCACAGAATTGGCCATAAGCTAAATTAAATCACAAAGATACCCAACGGAACATGATTATGCGATCAACTACCTGAATTTCGTTGCGTCATGGACTCTAGGATCCGGCTAGATTTGGAGGATTGGTGCATCTATATACGCCCTCTATCCTGCATTCATAAAATGACGAAATTGCGGCTCGATAATATAGTGAACAATGTCTCTTTTCATCCTTTAATCATCGAAGAGTCTTCCAGGAGTGAACGCGGACGTCTCGATACCGTCAGGAAGTATCGCATTCATACGCGCCCGTGCGGAGGAAATGTATGTTCTTTATTTTCTCATCCTCTAGGTAAGTATTCCCCTTCTCACACAATATTACTCGAGTTTCCCGTGACGCTCTTTTTCATTCATTTCTGACTGATTATTGATAGGATAAGGCATTCCCTACACCCCGACACCTGGTCTTCAGTCCCATTGAGTTAAAGGCATTTACAACGCTACCTTCGGGTTCGTCGATCTATATCAAGGATGGAGTTTTAACAAAGCTTATCTTGGATTTTAAATTTAGAAAGCGACAGGTCATAGATGTCCCACTATGGCATATAAGTCTACCCAGTTCTGCCTGTGGATCCGATCCTCGGCGGAGGCTGGTGTTCCACTGGATAGCCTTCCAAATGTAAATTTACTTACGCAACTTGTCTCACCAGAATCCTTTACTAGAGCCGATATATCAATAGTCGATTCTTGAGTAGAACTATATTTATGGACTCCCACCTCAAGTTGACCGGATGGAATCTGGCATGACGCTTTGACCGATTTCCGGATGCCAACCCTCACAGTAAGTTAATATCAGTACATCCCTTGGAAGAATTGGCATAGTCATACCTATGTGGTATAGGAGTCATACCAGATCCATACTTCTACAGACGTTCCACGACTATCGGAGTGTAGAAATGATTTGCCAGCGTCCAGTCACGATATTACAGGGACCGAATGGATTTCCGTGTTCCAAACTACAAGCCAGAGGAAATTTTGTGAGTAGATGTTTGCCATGACACCCCAAACTATTTTGTCTAAATAATCTCAAATTAGAGGCCTCCCAGCCTTATATGATAGATCCGCGACCCATCATCCGAGTAATACCTTATGAACAAGAACAAAGCAACTGTCCGAACAGTTTACTTGACTCTGAGCGTGCCAATCATTCTGGCCGCATTGTGATCTACCCAGTATATAAGGGTCCATTCCACCAGCTTGACCGTGACCCTCGATTATCTTTCGGACTTCCGATACACAAGAATTGACCGAGGCCTTTTATGGTCTCAAGCCAGAATCCTTCTTCTGGTGGTATTTCGAAGGCCTGGGAAACATCCGAATTCGTCATCATGATTGAGCATCCATAGTGCACCAGTGGTAACCCTCTTAGGTTGCTTCAGTGATGCTGTGAAGAAGTCTATCTCAATTCAAAATTACTCGGAAGTGGTATCAAAACCCTCATTTTGGATAGATTGAGCTAATCTGCGGAGTCTTATCATCCTTAGGCCCGTCTGTAAGTGCGATTTGCATCAATATCTCCTCATTTTCTACCTCACGCCTTCAATAGATGTTATATTGTAGGTCGGGAAGATCTGTCCGATGCGCTGGTTTATCTGAGGAAGCTTACACGTCATATACCGGTCCGCAAGTCTCCCATCAACTATTCGCGACTCTTTCGTTCGACCCTTCAAAGCGTCCCAGACGTTCCCAAGCAGGTTAAGCACCCGAAAACCTGGTCCAGGATTCCCCGTCACCACACTCACAGTGCTATCCTCATCTCATTTGATTCTGGAGCTGACCGTGGCAGCCGTTCGTTCTTAATGCTATTTGGATACATCCTTGTTCTCCGATGCCATGATCCCCAGCTATACGTCACTCGTCAAGTAAGCATCTCTGAAAAATGCAACTTCATGACCGTATCCAGTCCAATCTTGCTTCTAGGGTGCTCGGTATCGCTAATTGAAATTTTACTCCAAATCTTTGGAAAGCTTGGTGAATTTCTCTTTATCATCTTCCGCTGTCGAAATACTGTAGCTTATGGTGCGGATCCATATATGGTCCTATCAAATAAATTTACTTATTTTTATTTTGAATCATGACATTTGAGGAGTTTCCGTTGACCAGAGTCCGCTTCGATTCCTTCGTAATAAGTACTCGTTTAATTCGTCGAATAACCCAAGTTTCTGGTGTGTGAATGTTCCATAATGAGAACGTTGACTCGAGTGCAAACTCGAGGTATACAGGCAATCTGGGCGGCATTGCGATTTACAAAAGGGTAATGTAGCACATACTCTCATAGTCTCTATCAGATATATCTTAACCTCCCATCTACCGTTCTCCTGTGATATCAACGCCACCCCAGCGGCCGTTGAAGTAACACTGCCCACCGTTACAAGAAGCCATCTCCCCCGCCCTTTCAGTTCAATCCTTCCACCACCGTAACGAGATTCTTCAGCATCTTCAGCTAAATTGGACGGTGATAGAAGTCAAATGGCTTGGCATTAAAGGGTTCACTCCTATTCAGTTATCGCTGCGTAGTCTTGATGCTGCTTGGTTCGATTCCACCACCAACTTCCGCCCTCCGTAAATGCTATTCACTATTGATGAGCGTCTTAGGATATCCAAATCTTGCTTATTGGTCTGATAGAACTCCGAGATACGTTCTGGTGATGGATTCTTTTCGGCCTAGAGAGGGAATGATTAGGAGAGAATGAGACCATTTACACAATTTGACGCACCTGGAAGTCCCTCCAAACCATTTTGGTTCGAGAAAGAAAGTATTCTCGGAAGTTATATGAGCTAAATCCACGAGATGCACGTAAAAGCGAGCTATAGAGATGTAGAAGGGATGTTCTTGACGGTGAAGACATAGTGCAATGAAGGAGACTCGAATTTTGGCTCAGTTCAAAAAGTACGTAATTGTACATATGGGTTCATAGACACCCACAGTTCCACATTGACAATGGCTGCGTCAAGCACGGCGTTGAAGACATTCTCCCTCGAGAATGACATTGTGAATCTCACTGAACAAGATGAAATATTCAAGTTTGATGCCGCTGCCAATCGCGCAATAAATAACGCCGCTCCCTGGGCTAAGGAGTGAGCCACAACACTCGCAACGCGCGTCGGTCATTTCTAATGTTCATCTTAAATTTCAGTCCTCATTATTTCAAGTCATGTCGTATCTCCGCTGTTGCTTTGATTAAGATGGTATGTCTCGCTTTTCTCCATCAGAATCCGTATTTACACTGGTGAATAAGGTCATCCACGCACGGTCGGGTGTTCCATACGAAATCATGGGTTTGATGCAAGGGAAGGTCGTAGGAAATAGCATGGTGGTGATGGATTCGTTTGCTTTGCCTGTTCAAGGAACTGAGACACGCGTAAATACGCTTGAGTCTGCCAATGAGTACATGGTGGAGTACACTACCGTTGGAACTGACAAAGTGCGTCACATCATTCTCTATTCTGAATAAAAGCTAAAAGCTTTCAAGATTGGAGAAATTGGCAACATTGTCGGGTGGTATCATTCACATCCTGGTTATGGATGCTGGCTATCGGGTATAGATGTTACGACCCAATCAACTCATCAGAAATTCCAGGATCCCTTTGTCGCTGTCGTCGTTAGTATTCGGTTAACGTCATGCTTGAGACATTTATCTAATATATATGCTTGGTTTAGATTGACCCCAACCGTACTATTTCCGCTGGTAAAGTCGACATCGGAGCCTTCCGGACATTCCCTGAAGGGTATACTCCTGCATCAAGCAGTGGCGGACCAGAATATCAGTCCATTCCTCTCGCAAAAATTGAAGATTTCGGTGTTCACGCAAACCAATACTACTCCTTGGACGTACAAATTTTCAAGAGCTCTCTTGATGACGAGTTACTGGGAAAGCTATGGAATAAATACTGGGTCAATACTTTAAGCTCAAGCCCATTAATATCTGTACGTTTTTGTTAAATTTCATTGGTTAATGTCTTCTAAAGGCAAATGTTCAGAACAGAGCCTACGCTGTTTCACAACTTGCTGACTTGCATAGCAAGATCAACAATGCCAATAAGACTGTCCAGAACACGCGGGCGACTGCACCGGCTCTCATCAAACCTACGACTGGCAGTAACACAGATCTTCTGAGTCCCGGCGGTAATAAAGGCAAAGTAAGTTAACGCCATTCACTTACAGAGATGTAAAATTTAACATATTGTTTATAGGAACGTGAGGCTGAACGAAAGGAGGAGAAAAAGGACGATCCTCAATTGCTTAAGAGTGTGAAGGATGCGTATGTTTACTCCCTAATGTCCCTAATTCCATACTGACCCAAATTATTCAGAGCTAAGATTGCGGCCGAAGCGCAACATGGTCTTATTTCGCAGGTTTTGAAAGACTATATTTTCTCAATTCGCCCCGGGTTGATAGAGGAGCAAAGTTCGTCTTCTGATTACAAAGCTATGGAAGGGATTGTCGAAACTGCATTGGGTTAGATGTGCCTGCTTTCCGTTTTTGCTGTCTAGTTGGTGTATAATAATAATGTCCTGTTTTCGCAAGAGCGAGGATTTAAGGAGATCAAAATGCGATGATATTGGGGGCTGTCACTACTAAGTCTACATGAGATATGCAGAAGAAGCAAACTAAGAACATTACACGTAAACAGAGGAGAATCAAAATACTGAAAAGTTATTGGATGGCTACATGGAAAGCGTAGCCAACAGTAAAACACAAAGTGGATATCAAAGCACGACGTCGAAGAATTGAAAACAAGACAAATACTATAAGCCCTTTAAGCCCACTACAAGCTTGGGGAGTTCTTGTTATAGATGGAATGTCAGTTAGATTTTAAAGTCTATATAATACTTCCCATTCTCAAAGTTGACACCTTTCAATCCCCTCACAATGACAAGGCGCGTATTGATTTTCCTCCACTTCCCAAAGGCCTTCTTGACGAGCCCATTGATCTTAAGATGAGCCAGGATGGAAGAGGAGTGAGCCAAGGGAGTGCCACTAGGGTAGTGAAGATGAATGTTAGGGTGGAATGGTGAAGAACACAGGTAGACCAACCAAAGGCGTCTCCATCAATAAATATTGAAATGGCTGATAAAATACCCGGGAGGGCTGCATTTTTTAGAATGGCACCACAGTTGTTGATTTGGCAGAGACATTGCGTGAAAGGCAGGGCACGGGCGTGGTTCGGTAATTCGGGAGCGGGGGCGTTAGGGGCTGCCCTTTCCCATCCTGCATCGCTTCGGAAAGCATTTAATAAATGCTCGGTGAAAATTGCATTGAACCTTAGTATGCCATGATATGTTTTACGCCAGTCCGCCCCAATTGAAACAGAACGCATTCATTGATAGGGATCAGCTAGCTCCTGAAATTTAGAAAGGAACGGCGGCTTCGGCGAGACGCTGTATTCGTCTATTCGGGACGGGAAAGATGGGGAAGTCCTTCATCGCTGTAGTTTGCGATTAGAGCAGGTATGTGATTGAGCAGCAGGACGGAGGACCTACGTGAGGAGTTGGATTCGACATTTGGCACGAGCGATTGAAAATCTTCTTGGGTGCTATTTGCACCAGCTCGCATCTACAACTAATCATGTAAACGAAGTTCAGGATTAGAAAGTGAAGAGTACCAGGTGTGTTGGCGTCCCCCTCCATGTAATTATGGAGGTCCATAACTGCCAGGAGAGTAAGCTTCGTGTTCCAGTAAGGTGAGTGAAATTACTAGTACCTTCCTCGAGTTAGATAGGAAGGGAGCTTGAGCCATGAGCCTGATCGTTGAGGAACTGTGCAAAGCCCTCCACATTAAAAACGCCTGGCTAGAAGCGAAAGTATTCGTTGTAACCACTTTCACTCAACTCCCAAGCGAAACTTATGCATGCTAAAAAGTGGAGAAATCAGTATAACTGTGGGCGGATGAAGAGAAGGAAAAGTACTACAGTTCAAGCAACCATCTTTTGCGGGAATCATACAGGTAGAATGCATAGTGGAAAGATTTAGTGGATAGTCCTGCGTGGTGTAGCTGAGTAGAGTTGGCTGGTGAATATCCGCCGCTTTTCCCCAGCCTTTTATATGTTTGAGGACCATTGTTTTATAAATATAATGGAAGACCATTTATACTTTGTCCTGAACCAGGCTATATGTGAACGATTCTAGTCTCATCACTGAAAGAGAATCCCGAACCTCTGCATAGCCGGCTTTCCGGTGTCTAGTGAAATTGATGTATAATTATGAGAGCTCCCTCTGTCATTAGGCGAATGGGACCGGTCTTTCTACACCAGCGGCGAAATAAAATGGTAATGGAGCAATCCCATGTTGCCATATTTAATTAACAAAAATCCGCCGGTACCGGTGTGGTCAACTCGAAGTTATCAGGGCCGACGGCGTTTCCTAGAGAAACGAACTTTGAAGGAGATGTCATGAGATAAAGTTAGCATAAGAGATGTTCTCAATTTTCCTTATCTGAACTCACCAAAGTATTCAGAGACCTGTAGAAAATCCAATACCCGTCCTCGAAGCCACTCGGGCGATATTCATTCGCCATGACGCACCAAATTGATGAGAATTTGAGCATTAGACCTGGGGTCAGCTCCCTCATAACCAAAGGGAAAATGATGGATTTTCGTATCGAATAATAAACCCGCCGATCAAATCGAGATGGGGGGTGAAGAAAAGGGATGGACATAAAGCAACTGAAATTCCACCTAAGTTCACCACAAAGGCTGGCCCAAGGATCCAAACGGTAAGTATGTCCTGGAAACACACGTCCTTTAAAAGTCGAGAGATACAGGAGCGTTGTGACGAGGTCTTGATGATGGTGCCTATACGCAAAATTCGGAATAAGTGCCGGAAGTCCTCAGAGAAGCTTGGCCAAAAAAAAAGAGATAAAAGGGTCGTTGATACCACAATTTTTCCGTTTGAAAAATAAACAGATTGTCATGTTTTGAGAATCGTAGCTGGAAAGGGTTTGTGACCAGATGTCCGTCTCTTGTACAGTAGAAGCAGCTGCAGGTCCTCAGTTGGGATAAAAAGTCCAGATTTTAAACTAACATTAGGTAAAACTGAATGGAATTGAAAGTTTATCAGCTTCAGGAGAGGAGGAGATGATGAAGCTTCAGGGCATGGAGAGTGGACTGTAGCTGAGCGCTAGACAAGGTATGCCGTATTCCTAGTTTGGTCAAGACCAGTTATTTCGTAGTCTTTGGAGATCAAGCACTGAAAATTTCACCGTATGTTCTCATGGCGGATCTTTCTCTTCAATTACATGCATTCTCGCGATTAATATTGAAGACAGATCAGATGATATACTTTTCCTGTAATTGTATGATAAAATAACGCATTATGTAACTGAAAGTCTTGCGGCTTGTGGCATAGAGTAACACAATTATGGATTGGAATTGAACGAGAAGAGAAACCAGAATATAATAATTCCACGATGGTCCTATACCATACGGATAATGAGTACAGTTGAATATCTTATAATGCATATACTAAATAATGCATGAATCTCATAGTGCATAGGGTTTGGGCCCGTTATCCCCAAATGTCATTTCTCCCCTAAAATCCCATCTCATAATGCATATTTCTCATAATGTAGAGGGTTTGGGGTGTTCCCGATCTTATGCATTATGAGATGTTCAACTGTAACACAACATCTTAACCTGAATAACACCGGGGATGTCGCAAAAATCGTTTTTAGCTGGAGGCCCTGACGAACCTGATTAAGCCTGACTAGGATTTTGGGGG
>Ga0157379_10001869_pt1 | contig 17411 bp, 16 predicted proteins | sample S25metaG_FD_121802 | JGI IMG/M metagenome (GOLD analysis project Ga0157379, IMG submission 121802) | Switchgrass rhizosphere microbial communities from Kellogg Biological Station, Michigan, USA - S2-5 metaG | ecosystem: Host-associated > Plants > Roots > Rhizosphere > Soil | place: USA... | reverse complement strand
GCCGCCCCCGAAGAAGAGTGCGTCTCCAGCAACCCCGAGATCGTCTCCGCCGAGATCAACGGCACGTCCCCGGAGAGCACCAAAACCGTCTCGGCCTCCTCGATCAGCTCCATCGCAGCTTGCACTGCGCCGCCGGTCCCGTTGGCTTCAGGCTGTACAACCGTCTCGACCCCGTCGGGAAGACCGGCAGCCACTTCCTGCCCAGGCGAAACAATCACAGCCACCCGTCCCGCGCCAGCAGCTTGCGCAGCAGCGATCGGCCAGCCGACCATGGCTTGACCGCAAATGGGATGGAGAACCTTCGGCAGGCTGGAACGCATCCGCGTCCCTTGCCCCGCCGCCATCACGAGGACCAGAGGCGAACTCACCCCAGGATCGTAGTCGCGAAAGGGGTCATGTGCCCCTCCCACCTCACGACCCTCGAGCGAGGTCCTTGCCCACTAGAGCGACAGAGACGAGCGTCCACCCCGCAAAGATCAGATCGATCCCAACCAGCAACCCAATCGCCCAATCCGCGCTGCTCGGGAACTTGGCCAGCACCAGGATCCCGATCAGCAGCCCGGCAACACCACTGAGCCCGACCAGCCCGGCCCCTTCTTTGCCGCGGGCGGCGAAGGCTACGGCGATCCGGGTCAGTCCCATGAAGAGGAAGTAGATGCCGAGCACCAGGGTCAGGGTGAGCGTGCCGTTGTGCGGTTCGACGATCAGCCAGAGGCCGACGATCACCGTCAGCAGCGCCCAGATCAAGCGCAGGATGACGCTGCCGATCGAGTGCGCCATGAAAGCGCCCGCAACGAGGAAAGCACCGGCGATGACGAGGATCCAGCCGATGAAGATCGCGGTGCCGACCGAGGCCACCGCCGGGATCAGGATCGCGATGCAGCCGATCACGATCGCGGTGATCCCGATCGCCATCAACGCCTTCCAACTGCGTTGCAGCCCCGCGCGAATCTCCGGGTCGAGCGTGGGAGTCCCCATCTCCATGACGCCGGACACTAAGCGGCTGCGCGGACACGATCAGGCAGCTTCTGATTGGTTTATATGCCTATAGGGTCATAAAGCGATCAGAACTTCGCGCGAGCGCTAGGCTCGAACCCGCTCCGGGGTGGTGTAATCGGCCAGCACGCTTGGTTTTGGTCCAAGAAGAGAGGGTTCGAGTCCTTCCCCCGGAATCGCGGCTTCGCTACTCCTCGCTCCCGCGCGGCACCTTGCCGGCTTCGGCGCCGGGCTCCATCGCCGGACCTCGAGGCGAAGCGATGCCGAGCACGCGCATTGTTTTGAGCCCAAGGCCGAGCTTCTCGCGGCCCTCGGTGGCGGAGACGTCGTGGCCGCAAAGCTCTTTGACCCGCTCGAGCCGGTAGCGGATCGTGTGGCGGTGGGTGAAGAGCTGTTTGGCGGTGGCGGCGACGTTGCCGTCATTGTCGAGGTAGGCCTCGACGGTGGTCACCAGCTCGGTCTCATACTGCTCGTCGTAGGCGGCAAGGGGGGCGATCGTCTCGGCGTAGAAACGCTCCAGCTCGCGCGGGTCCTCGCTCATCGCCGGCAGCAGCAGGCGGTAGGAGCCGGTGTCCTCGAAGGCGAGCAGCGGCCGCCCCTCGGCCTCGCCGACGTTGACCGCCAGCCGCGCCTCGTTACCGGCTCGAAAAAGGTCGACCGGATCGCCGGCATGGCGACTACGGCCAATCGTCAGATGGAAGCCCGAGAGGCTGCTTTCCAGCTCGCGCGCCAAACCAGCCGCCGCCCGCTCGACCCGAGTGTCGTCCTCGGCGGGGACGATCACCGCGATCTCGGCCACCTCGTCGCCGCCGGGGCTGGCAAGCGAGCCCGGCGCCAACGAGCGCAGCGCTCGCTGGGCCAAGGTCAACACCCGCGCACGCCACTCGCCGCTCTGCGCCGCACGTGGTGCGGCGTGCAGGATCAGCACCCCCGCTCCCTGCTCGAGCTCGGCGCCGAGCTCGGCGCCGCGGGCGACGATGTCGCCGCGGTCGGTCACTTTGCGGGCGAGCACGGCGGCGACGAAAGCACCGGCCATCTCCTCGCTCTCCCACTCCGGCGAGCGCGAGCGCTCGAGCTCCAGCGCCAGCAGCGTCGTCACCATGCGGGTGATCATCGGCTCGGGCGGCGTTGCCCCGCGGTAGCGCAGCTCCCCCACGGCGGCGTCGGCAACGCGCAGCTCGACCCGGGTCACGTCCTCGCCTCCGGCAAGCAGCTTCTTCTCCTGGTCCGGCGAGGCGCCGGCAACGGCTAGGACCGCGCTGGAGCGGTCGATCAGGGCAACACTGGCGTCAAGCACTTTCGCCGCCGCCCGCGCCACCGCAGGCAGGCCAGCGCCCGATTCCACCGCCTCGGAAAGGGCGTCAAGGGTTCCAGTCTCTTTGGAAGCCGCTGTCACCTGGCCATTATCGGCCGTTAGGAGGGATTGAAGCCCTCTTAGGCCAGATTGGCGAGGTCGTTGTAGTAATAGACGATCGCCAGGCCGGCGACGACGCCGACGAGGACCAGGGCGGCGAGGACGAAAAGTGAGAGGACGCCGGCGGCGGCCTTCTCCCAGATCCGCCCATAGGCGCTCAACGCCGGCACCAGGATCAGGCCGACGAAAGCGACCAGGCTGACTACCCCGGCAATGCCGAAGAGCAGGTACTCGTTCTCAATCTTCTGCAGCGCGAGCGGCAGCACCGCGACCATTCTGCCGCACCGTGGTGATGGTTAGCGCGACGGCGGCGCAAAGTGAGAACGAAGCCGCCCCCAATGCCCAACCGGCGCTGACGTCGCTGAGGTAGTGAACGTTGAGGTAGACGCGCGAAAGGCCGACCAGGGCGGTCAGCACGATGCCGGCGGTGACGACGAGGGCGCGGCGGGCCATCCCGGGCCGCAGCCGCATCACGATCGTTACCGCCAACCAGACGTAGAAGGTCGAGTAGGCGGCGTGGGCGCTGGGGAAGGAGGAGCCGGAGACGTCGACCAGGCCGCCCCCGGGCCGCGGCCGGTCGACCGCGTCCTTGATCTCGTGCACGCCGACGAAGATCAGGACCACGCCGCCGAGGAGGACGCCGAGCTCAGCCCAGCGGCGGCGGGCGACGAGCAGCACGGCGCTGAGGAAGGCGAGGACGCCGGTGATCCCCGAAGCGCCCAGGTGAGTGACGACCTTGGCGATATGCGTGAGCCAGCCCGCTTGCAGCCGTTCGGCAATTTCGATCGCGGTCGTATCGCCGGGGGTCGGGCCGGGGTCGCCGTTGACGATCACCGTGTAGGAGACGAGGACGAAGGTGGAGACGGCGAAGACCGCCATCAGCGAGGTGAACTCGAGGCCAAAGGTCCCCCCTGGCGTCACCCGCTCCCAGAGGAACTGCAGCTGGGGGCGGAAGCGGCGGGTCAGGGTGACGAGCCAGCGCGTCGCCGCGTGCTCCTCCATCCAGGCCACGATCGCGCGCCGGTTCTCCTCATCGCGCAGGTAGCGGACCGTGACGACCACCACGACGACGACGACGATCGTCGACGCCAGCAGGAAGGCACCGCGGCCGGCGTACTTGGCGGCGCTCTCGATGCTGCGTGAGAAGAAGTAGCCGACGAGGATGTGGGCGCTGGCCCAGAGCCCGGTGCCGAGGATGCTGTAAGGGACGAAGGCGCGGTAGCGCATGCCCGAGCTGCCGGCGATGAAGGGCGCGAACGCGCGGACGAGGCTGATGAAGCGGCCGATGAAGATCGTCTTGCCGCCATGGCGGGAGAAGTAGTCCTCGACCTTTTCGAAGCGCTCGTGGCTGATCCCGACCCGCGGACCGTTCTTGATCACGAACTCGCGGCCGAGCCGGCGGCCGATGAAGAAGCTCGTGGTGTCGCCGAGCCAGGCCGAGAACCAGGCGATCGCGATCAGCAAGTAGATGTCGATCGCGCCTTGCCCGGCGACGGCGCCGCCGAGCAGCATCACGGTCTCACCAGGGACGACGAGGCCGACGAAGGCGCCGGTCTCGGCAAACGCGAAGACGCCGACGATCAGGTAGGTCCAGGCGCCGAGCGCGTTGGAGAAGTCTTCGAGCAGGTCCTGCAGGTCGAGGTGACCGAGCTGCTGACTGATCAGGTAGTAGCCGAACGCGACCGCGGCAGCGGCAAGCGCCAGCAGCAGGCGTTTGCGGTTCTTCCCCCCGCTCTCGCCAGGGAGCTTCACAGTGCCGCCTTCCGGTGCGCTGTAGCCGCGGATACAGGTGCAAAGGCGCACCGGAAGCTCATCGCAGGGCCTCGCAGACGATTGCGTCGTCGCGCCCGATCCGCGCTGCCGCCTCGCACGCGGCAGCGAGACTTTCGAAAAGTCCGAAGGTGGTCGGGCCGGAACCGCTCAGCAATGCCAGCGGAGCGCCGGCGTCGCGCAACGCGTCGAGCGCCCCACCGATCCCCGGCCGCAGAGAGCGCGCCGCCGGCTCGAGGTCGTTGACCAACAGCTCGGCGTAGGCGAGCGGTGAGGAGCCGGCGCCAGCCGCTTCGCGCAGCCGCGCGGCAAGTTCTTCCAGCTCGGTGGCGGGACGGCCGAGGCCAAGCCGGTCCGCCTCGGCGAAGACGGCGGCAGTACTTAGCCCGCCGCCGTCGGGTAGCAGGACGACGGCGTGCTCGGCCGGCTCGGGCAGCAGCTCGACCCCCTCCCCAGCCCCGCGTACGAGGGCCAGCGCCGGAGTCAGCTGCGAGGGCACGTCGGCTCCAAGCCCGGGGGCGATCTGCTCCAGGTCGGCGACCTCGCCGGCGGCCAGCCGCAGCACCGCGGCCGCGTCGGCACTGCCGCCGCCGAGTCCGGCCGCAACCGGCGTGCGCTTCTCGATCTCGATCCGCAGCGGTGGCCGCGACCAGCCGCGCTCGCGCAGCGCCGCCAGCGCCCGGGCCGCCAGGTTCTCTCCCTCGACCCCGGGGCAGATCACCTCGTCGCGCTCGGCCTCCGTAATCACGAGCCGGTCGGCCAACGCCAGCGGCTCAAAGAGCGAGCAGAGCTCGTGCAGGCCGTCCTCACGACGACCTCCGAGGTAGAGGCAGAGGTTGAGCTTGGCGGGGGCAGAGAGCTGCAAGGGGCCTATCCCGGTAGGGGTTCCACTTAACTTTTTCGGTGGAGTGGAAGCGGTCTACCGTGGGCGGGGTCGGCGAAAAAGTACAAGACGTTCCACCCCTACCGGGATAGGCCCCGCGCCAGCGCTCTGAACTCCTCCGGAGAAAGCTGCTCGGCACGGGCGCTTTCCGGCAGGCCCAGCTCGGTGAGCGCGGCGCGGACCATCGCCAGCGAGCCGGGCCGAATGAGGTCGACCGAGCGCGCCAGAGCCTTGCGGCGGTGGGCGAAGGCGGCGCGCACCAGCGCCCGCGTCTCCGCATCGGCGGCGGGCCCAGTGCGACGCAGGGCGAGGATCGCCGACTCGACCCGCGGCCGCGGCTTGAAGACCGCTGGATCGACTTTGCGCAGCATCTGTACCTCGCAGGCGAGCTGGACGAGCACGCTGGGTGAGCCGTAGGTCTTGCCGCCCGGGGTCGCCCGCAGGCGGTCGGCGATCTCCCGCTGCACCATCACCGTCCAGCGCTGCAGCGAGGGCAGCTCCTCGATCGTGCGCAGGATCAACGGCGTGGCGACCGCGTAGGGCAGGTTGGCGACGACCGCGGTGGGAACCGGGTCGAGCGCGGCGAGGTCGACCTGCATCGCGTCCCCCCAGTGCAGGCTCACGTTCGGTCGCGCGATGAGGTGGGCCAGCGCGCCCTCCAGGCGGCGGTCGATCTCGATCACGTGCAGGCGCGGCACCACGTCGGCGAGGCGCTCGCTCAGCACCCCTTCGCCGGCGCCCACCTCGAGCAGCACCTCGTCGCCCCGCAGCTCGGCGTCGCGGACGATCGCGTCGAGCAGGTTGGGATCGGCGAGGAAGTTCTGGCCGAGCCTGACCATCCTCGGCTACCAGCCGAAGAGGGCGCGGGCGTTGGCCTCGACCGTGCGCTCCAGCTCAGCGTAGGAGACGCCGCGCACCTCCGCCACTGTCTCGGCCGTGGAGACGACGTGACGCGGCTCGTTCGGCTTGCCGCGCACCGGCTGCGGTGCCAGGTAGGGCGCGTCGGTCTCGACTAGGACGAGCTCGTCCGGCAGTTTGGCCGCCGCCTCGCGCAGCTCCTCGGCGCTGGGGAAGGTGACGATTCCCGAGAAGGAGCAGTACCAGCCGCGCTCGATCGCGTCCTCGACCCGCCAGGGGGCGAGGAAGCAGTGCAGGATCACTTTGACCCCCTCGCCGCGCGCGTCGAGGATCGAGAAGACGTCGTCGACGGCGCCGGTCTCCTCCTCGGGATCGCGGGCGTGGATCACGATCGGCAGCTCGCGCTCGCGGGCGATGTCGATCTGGGCTTCGAAGGCACGGTGCTGGTCAGCCTTGCTTGCCGTCTCGCGGTAATAGTCGATGCCGGTCTCGCCGATCGCCCGCACCTTCTCGTTCTCGGCGGCGAGGCGGGCGATCTCCTCGGCCCGGGCGTCGTCGAAACCCGCCGCCTCGGTCGGGTGGCAGCCGACGGTGGCGTAGACGCTCTCGTAGCGACCAGCCGCGGACAGCGCCGCCGCGTTGGTCTCGGCGTCGAGGCCGACGTTGAGCATCCGCTCCACGCCCGCCTCGCGGGCGGCGGCGACCACCTCGCCCTCGGGGCGCTCGCAGAGGAACAGGTGCGTGTGCGAATCGATCACGCCGCCCAGGCTAGTCACTCCCGAGAACGAAGACGACCCGCGCGCCGCCTCGGGCGCGCGGGTCGTTGCTGACCACCAGGAGGTTTGCGTTACGGGGTGCCGCAGGTGAAGCTTTCGGCTTCGGAGATCGTCGGCAGGTTGAGCAAGAGACCGACCGGCAGGACGCCGCCGAGAGAGACTTCTTTTGTCAGTCCTTTGGTGAGCAGGTTCGCTTGTTCGGTCAAATCGGACGACTGTGTGCACAGCTGATCGACCAGCGGCACGGCCTGGACGGCTTCGGTCAGGTCATCGTTGGTCAGGCCTTTGACGGCGTCGACCGCGCCCAGCAGGCCGGTATGCGTGACGCCGTTGAGAATGCCTTCCAGGCCTTCGAGCTTGAGGTTCAGCGCGGCGATCTGACTTTTAAGCGCGGCTTCGGCGCCGTTCGTCCCATCGGCTCCACCGGTGCCACTCGAGCCGGGCTGACCGCCGGCCGTACCGTTGACCCCTGGTATGCCGGTCGTACTGGAGGCGCTCCAGGCGACCTTGCGCTCGCCGCGCCTACAACGCTTCTGCTTGGCGGGGACGATGCGAAGGCTTCCCTTCGGCTTGCCCTTGACTCGGTAGCAGGCGTGGATCTTGCCGTCCTTGCCAACCGGCGAGGCCGCCCGGGCCGTTCCGAGTAGGGCGAAGAGCAAAATCGCCGCTCCCACAAGGCTGACGATCAGTGTTTTGACATTGACTTGAGTTACAGCGATTCGATTCATGGCCGAAATGTCGGCAAGGATTTCGCTGAATACAAGCAATTCAATTGTTTGATCGAGACATTTAATACCTAATTTAGGTAGCCAATAAACGAGCCGTTTCTGCCGTACGCTTCACCGCCATGGCCGACTTCGCCGACTACTACCGCCAGATCTACGCCCTGGGAATGGGCGGCGAGACGCCGTCGATCCCGGTCGCCGTAGCCGAGCTGGAGCGGCTCGCCCGCGAGGCGATGGAGGAGCGCGCCGCCAACTACGTCTTCGCCGGCGCCGGCAGCGAGGACACGATGGACGCCAACCGCGCCGCCTTTCAGCGGCGCCGGATCGTGCCGCGCATGTTGCGCGACGTGTCCGCCCGCGACCTCTCCACCACCCTGCTCGGCACCGAGATGCCGGCGCCGCTGATGCTGGCGCCGATTGGGGTGCAGAAGGTGGTCCACCCCGACGGCGAGCTGGCCACCGCCCGCGCCGCGGCCACGCTCGGGGTGCCGATGATCGCCAGCACCGCCTCCCACTTCACCCTGGAGGAAATCGCCGAGGCCGGTGGCGATGCGCCGCGCTGGTTCCAGCTCTACTGGCCCAATGACCGCGACCTCGCCGCCAGCTTCGTCGGCCGCGCCGAGGCGACGGGATACGGGGCGATCGTGCTCACCGTCGACACCTTCATCCCCGGCTGGAAGCCGCGCGACCTGCAGCAGGCCTGGCTGCCCTTCCTCAACGGCATGGGCGTCGCCAACTATTTCCAGGACCCGGTTTTCCGCGCCGCGCTCGAGCAGACGCCGGAGGAGGAACCGGGAGCAGCGACCGGCCATTTCCTCGGCGTCCAGGCCAACCCCGCGCTTTCCTGGGATGACCTCGAGTGGCTGCGCGCGCAGACCGAGCTGCCGATCGTGATCAAGGGCATCCAGCACCCCGACGATGCGCTCGAGGCGGCCCGTCGCGGCATCGACGGCATCGTCGTCTCCAACCACGGCGGCCGCCAGGTCGACGGTGCGATTGCCGCTCTCGACGCGCTGCCGCCGATCGTCGAGGTCGCCGGCGACGAACTGACGATCCTCTTCGACAGCGGCGTGCGCAGTGGCAGCGACGCGCTCGTCGCGCTTGCCCTAGGCGCCGACGCGGTCTGCCTCGGCCGTCCTTACATCTGGGGCCTGGCGCTAGAGGGCGAGCAGGGCGTCGAGGCCGTGCTGCGCATGGTCCTCGCCGAGCTCGACCTGACGATGGCGCTCTGCGGCTACACCCGTCCCGACCAGCTCGGGCCGGACGCACTCACCGTTAGCTAGCGCGAGACAGCTGCCGGCCGTGACCGCGACGGTGGTGCTTGCGCTTGGCAGACACCCACGCCGCCGGGCCCGCCACCCGGACCCAGCCGAGCTTGATCTTGCGCACGCGAGCGATGGCGGACACGCGCTTGCAACCGCTGGCGCGGCGGCCGCTGAACTTGAGCCACAGTTCGGCATCCTCGCCGGGGATCACGCGGCGAACGACGGTGGGCGGTAGGCGAAACCTCAGCAGCGATGTCCTGCCAACCTTGATCGGGCGGTGAGCCAGCTTGCCGAGCTTCAGCTTCAGCGTGTAGCGGCGGTGCGCCTTCCAGTAGTTGAGCCGGGCCCGCTTCAGTCGCACCACCGCCTTCTGCTTGAAGCTCACCTTCTCTTCGATGCCGAGCACCTGGTGGGGGCGGTCACCGCGTCGCGTCGGGGCGACCGATTTGATCGTGCGCAGGGCGAGGGAACGGCACGGCTGCTTCTCCTTCGTCTTGCCGTAGCCGTCGGGCTGGAAGTTGAAGCTCCAATCGCGAGCGAGGGTGATGCCGGGAAAGAAGGTTCCGTCGGCCTGGGGGTCGGGCTCGCTCTCCCATTCGGCGTGGACGTCGTAGGTCTGTCCCTTTTCCAGCGGGTCGTCGGGGATGAACGCTCCCGAGCCGGAGAGCAGGCAGCCGGGCATGGGCTTGGAGTCGCCGCGCTTGCGCACCACGATGCTCCTGACCGCTCCCGCCCCCTTGGGCAGGAAGAGCGTCACCGTGACGCCGACCGGGTATTTGATCGGCTGCCCGTTTTCCTGGCAGGTCTCGGCCGGATCGGGGATCTCGCCGCTGAACCCGTCTTCTCCGCGCCAGCGCCCGACCGGGTAGCCGAAGGGCTGGATCAGGACGTTGCGATCGGCGCCGGAATCCATCACGAACCAGCCGCCGTCCACCTTGCCACCGCCGACGAGCCCCACTTCCGGGCCGCCCGGGAGAGTGCGGTGGTACACCGTCGCCAGCCAGCCACCAACGGGGTCGGCCACCGGCGCGTACATCACCTCGCCACCGCAGTGGGTGCCAACCGCTTCGCAGCGCTGAGCCGGATCGGCGCCGGTGAAGCCGGGGCGGCCCGGGGTCTCGCTGTGGGCCGAGAGCGAGGCTTCGGTGTCGTTGAGGGCGGTGTAGCGCGAGTGGTTGCCGGCGGCCTTGCTGATCAGGGCGTCGCCGGTCAGCGGCGGCAGTCCGGCGTCGGCGCGGAAGAGGTCGGCGCGGGCGATCAGGGCGGCGGAATCGGCCGGCACGTCGCCGATCGCCGTCGGGGCCGGGCCCAGTGGCAAGGGCTCGACGTAGACGGCGTCGGGAGTGCGCAGGGCGAGGGCGTTGCCGGCGTCGAGGACGCCGTAGACCTGCACGCCGGCGGGGAAGGAAGCGCCGGCGGCGCTGTAGATGAAGGGCGAATAGCGTTCGACCACGCCGTCGCGCGTGGCGAGAAAGCGCGCGGGCCCGGCCGTGCGGGAGACCACGCTGCTGAAGTTCTCGAACACTTCGGACCAGTGCGCACCGGCGTCCCAGGACGCCCGATCGGCGGTGGTCGAGTACCAGTAGTCGCCGTCCGCGAACTCAACCGGATAGGCCTCCGCCGCTTCGAAGCCACCGCCGGCACCAAGTCGAAAGGTCCCGCGCTGGGGAAGCCCGGGGGTCAGACCCGGCCCGCCGACCGGCATTGCCCGTGGGCCGAAGGCGGTGTCGAGCACCTGCCAGCGTTCCGCCGCCACGCTCGGCAGCGCCTTGCCGGTCGAGCTGCCGTCGGCGGCGACGATCTCCACCTTCCAGGCGCCCGTGCCTTTGTCGTAAGCAGGAACCCACACGGCCCCTTCGTCATCGAGCGCGGCGAGGTGGGCAGAGAAGAAGCCGCCATCGGTCGGGATCACCGGCCCGAGGGCTTCGAAGGCGCCGTTGGTCTCGAGCTTGAAGACCTGCAGTTCCTGCGTGGCGGCGCCGCCAAAGTGCGAGGCCAGGACCCGGAAGGACCCGTCAGAAGTCCCCCCGAGAATGGCGCCAAGGCTGAAGCCAGCGAGCTGAACGTTGGTCCAGCTCGCCCCCCGGTTGGCCGTGACGCTGAAAGTCGGACAGCAGGAGGATGTGGTCGGCGAGACGATCAGCGAATCGCGGCTCGCCGCGCCCATTTCACGAACGCCGCCACCCGGCAGAGGCACCTGTTCCCAATCGGCCAGCGCCGTCGGGGCGGCGAGCAGGACGACGCACGTCATCAACAACACGGCCGTGGCCGCCCCGCGGGAGATCGTCGCCATCACGCCGGTACGTCGATCTTGGGGAAGAGCGGCGGCACGCGCTCGACGCCCTGGCCGCCGGGGCGCGAGCCCAGCTCGGCGAGCTCGCGCGAGTCCTCGGCGAGGGCAACGAGCAGGCGCTCACTCGTCTGCGGCAGGTAGGGGACGAGCAGCAGGGTCGTCACCCGCACTCCCTCGACCAGGTTGTAGAGGACCTCGTCGAGGCGCTCAGGGTCGGCCTCGTCCTTGGCCAGCTCCCAGGGCCGGGTCTCCTCGACGTAGCGGTTGAGCCGTCGCACCAGCTTCCAAGCCTCCTCCAGCGCCTGGCTCAGCTCGGCCCGGTCGAGCAGCTCGCTGAAGCGGCCGACCGCTCCTTCGAAGTCCTCGGCGAGCACCGCGTCGACCGCCGCCACCGGCACGGTGCCGTCGCGGTAGCGGTCGACCATCGCCAGCACGCGGCTGGCGAGGTTGCCGAAGTCGTTGGCGAGCTCGGTCTCGTAGCGAGCCTCGAAGCCGGCGGTCGAGATCGAGCCGTCCTGGCCGAAGCTGACCTCGCGGAAGCAGTAGAAGCGCAGCGCGTCGGCGCCGAAGCGATCGATCACCTCGAACGGATCGAGCACGTTGCCGAGGCTCTTCGACATCTTCTTCTCACCCATCAGCAGGTAGCCGTGGATCGTCATCCGCTGCGGCGGCTTGAGGTCGGCGGCCCAGAGCAGCGCCGGCCAGATCACCGCGTGGAACTTGAGGATGTCCTTGCCCAGCACGTGCAGCGAGGCGGGCCAGTAGCGCTCGGTCAGGTCCTCGCCCTCGCGGGCGAAGCTGAGCGCGGTGACGTAGTTGAGCAGGGCGTCGAACCAGACGTACATGCGCTGCTCCGGATCCCAGGGCAGTTGCAGGCCCCACTTCAGCGTTGGCCGCGAGAGCGAAACGTCTTCGAGTCCCTGCTTGATGAAGGAGACGGCCTCGTTGCGGCGGAACTCTGGGACGACGAAATCGGGCTGGCCCTCGTAGAGCGCTTCCAGGCGCTCCTGGAAGGCGGAGAGGCGGAAGAACCAGTTCTCCTCCTTGACCCGCTCGAGCGGGATCTCGTGGATCGCGCAGGTCTGACCGGGGCCCAGCTCACGCTCGGTCTTGAAGTCGGCGCAGCGCGGGCAGTACCAGCCTTCGTAGGTGCCCTTGCTGACCCAGCCGTTGTCGTAGACCCGCTGCATGATCTCGGCGACCTTCGCCTTGTGTCGCGGATCTGAGGTGCGGATGAAGAAGTCGTTGGTCGAACCGATCACCGGCATCATCTGGCGGAACTTCTCCGCATTGCGATCGGCCAGCTCCTGCGGCGAAATCCCCGCTCGCTCCGCCGCCGTCTCGATCGGCTCCCCGTGCTCGTCGGTGCCGGTGAGGAAGAAGACGTCCGCCCCCCGCTGCCGCATGTGGCGAGCAAGCACGTCCGCCGCCAGAGTCGAGTACGCGTGGCCGAGATGCGGCTCCGCGTTGACGTAGTAGATCGGGGTGGTGACGTAGTAGCTGCCGGAACTCATTCGCTTCAGGACGCTACAAGGTGAGCGCGACCATCGTTTGCAGCGCTTACCGCGGCTTGACGCCGATCAGCAGCGCCATCTCCAGCCACTTCCAGTAGCAGTCGACGTCGTCAAAGCCGAGCTCGCGCAGCCAGGTGAGCTGGGTCTCGACGTCGAGCAGGCGGTCGGAGGGGTCGGCCTCCTCGATCGGGACGTCAATCGCCGCGAAGAAGGCGCGGTGCAGGCGCTCGTTCGGCGAGGCGACGTGCTCGAAGTTGGCGAAGACGCCGCCCGACTCGAGCAGGTCGAACACTTCGGCGTAGAGCTCGCGCTTGCGCTCGTGCTCCAAGTGGTGGATCGCGAAGGAGGAAACGACTGCGTCGAAGCGGCCGAGCTCGGGCAGCGGTCGGGAGAGGTCGTGCTCACGCAGCTCGACGCCCGCGTCGCCGGCGAAGCGCTGGCGCGCCCGCTCGAGCATCAGCGTGGAGAAATCGAGCCCAGTAGCCGTCAGCTCGGGGCGGTCGGCCCGAAGCATCGCGGTCAGGCGGCCGTCGCCAGTGCCGAGATCGAGCACGCGGCGGACGTCGAGCGGGACGTGTTCGAGTAGGACCCCCTCCCCCTCGAGCCGGTGCGGGAACTCATCCGCCAGCCCCAGATAGGCGCTGACCTTCTCCTCGTCCTGGGTCCACTCCTCGCCGGCCACGGACCGCAGTGTCTTAGACGCGGGGCTCGCGGCCCGTTAGCGCCCGGTAGAGGTCGTTGGCGCGGGTGCCGGTGAGAGCGGCGACAACGCTTGCGGCCGCGCGGGGACGAGCGCCGGACTGGACCAGGTGGCGCAGGGCGTCGACGGCGAAACCGACGTCGCGGTCGTGCTCTTCGGCGGCGGCCGGGGCGATCACGAGGACGATCTCGCCCTTGACATCACCGCGGAAGCGCCGCGCCAGTTCGGCCAGCGAGCCCCGGGCGACTTCCTCGTGCATCTTCGTCATCTCGCGGCAGACGGCGGCGGGACGATCGGGCGCGATCGCCGCCAGCGCCGCCAGCGACTCGCCGACGCGGCGCGGGGACTCGAAGGCGACGACGGTCTCGGCTGAGCGCAGCACCCGCTCCATCTCACCGGAGCGCTTGGGCAGGAAGCCCTCGAAGCGCCAGCGATCGGTCGGCAGGCCGGAGGCGACGAGCGCAACCGGGACAACCGAGGGCCCCGGCAGCACGGTGATGTCGAGGGCGCGGTCGATGCAGCGGCGGATCAGCTTGTAGCCGGGGTCGGAGATTCCCGGCATGCCGGCGTCGGAGACGAGGGCGACGATGTCGCCACGCTCGATTCGCTGCGCCAGCTCGGTCGCGCGTGGTCCTTCGTTGCCCTCGTGGTTGGAGACCAGGGGTGGCGCCGGGCGGATGCCGAGCTTGTCCAGGAGGCCGCCGGTGCGGCGCGTGTCCTCGCAGGCGATCCAGTCGGCGCTGACCAGCGCGTCGCGCATCCGCGGGGTGACGTCGTCGAGGTTTCCGATCGGGGTCGGGCAGACGATCAGCTCGCCCGGCATCAGCCAGCGTCCCGTTCCAGCTCGATCCGCGCCATCGCCGCGGCGCCGATCATGCCGGCGTCCGAGCCCAGCTCGGCAGCGACCACGGGGATCTGCTTCATCGGCGGCAGCGCCCGCGCCGCCAGCTCGCGCCGGGCCGGGTCGAGCAGCAGGTCGCCGGCGGCGATCACCCCGCCGCCGATGACGAAGACTTCCGGCTCGAAGATGTTGGCGAAGCTGGTCAAGGCGACGCCAAGGCGCGAGCCGACCAGGTCGAAGACGCCGCGCGCGGTCTCATCGCCCCCGAGCGCCGCCTCGGTCACCGCCTTGCCATCGATCGTCTCGCCGGCGGCGAGCATCGCACCGAGGGCTGACTTGGGCTCGCGTTCGGCGGCCTCGCGGCCCTCGCGCCCGAGCGCCGTGCCCGAGGCGAGCGTCTCGACGCAACCGCGGCCCGGGCAGTTGCCTTGGCACGGCGGGCCATCGACCTCGATCACGGTATGGCCGAGCTCAGCGCCGGCGCCGGTGGCGCCGCGGTAGACCTCGCCATTCAGGATCAGGCCGCCGCCGATGCCGGTGCCAATCGTCAGCATCACCGCGTTGCGCGTGCCCTTGGCGGCGCCGTAGAGATGCTCAGCCAGGGCAGCGACGTTGGCGTCGTTGTCGACGACGATGGGCAGGCCGGTGCGCTCGCCTGCGATTTCGCGGATCGGCAGGTTCTCCATTGGCAGGTTGACTGCCGAGCGGGCGATGCCTTTGTCGTGGTCGACGGTGGCGGGAATGCCGAGCCCGACCGCCGCGACGCCCGGACATTTGCCCCGCGCCTCCTCGATCTCCCGGACCAACAGCTCGACCAGCTCGTCCTCGGTCTGCCCGGTCGAGGCCTCGCGGCTCTCCCAGAGCACTTTCGAGTCGGGATCGACGACGCCGAGCAGCATCTTCGTGCCGCCCAGGTCCACCCCGATGATTTCCCCTGCATTCATGCGCGCTTCGGAGCAGGGTAGAGACGGGCGACCGCGGGCATCGGCATGATTCCCGGCAGTCTTTCATGGCCGACAATGGCGAGCAGCAGCCCTCCGGGCCGCCCGAGTACAAGGTCTACCGGTCCCGGAAGGGCCGCTTGTCCGGGTTGCGGTCCCCCGATCTCTCCGGCCTGCGGGAGCGGACGCCGCGTGCGCCGAAGTGGTGGCGACGCGACAAGGGGTCCGAGCCGAAGCTGCCGGGCGAGCCGCGGCCGCGCCGTCGCTGGACCGGCAAGCGGGTGCTCAAGTGGGTCGGGATCGCGGCCCTGGGCTGGATCGCGCTCAGCTTCCTCGCTTTCGCCGTCTCGGCCCAGTTGCAGTCGTTCAAGCTCTCCGGCGAAGCGAAGGACGCGCTGCACGGCAACCCCCTCCTCCTCCCCAGCGCCCAGACGATCCTCGTCATGGGGACCGACGCGCGGCCGCCAGACACCAAGGAGCCCGGCGCCCCCAATTCGCAGAAGTGCTTCGAACAGCAGTCCCACGGCGATGCTCCCCACGACGGCTGCGAAGCCGGTGAATACCGCGCCGACTCCTTGATGCTGATCCGGGCCGGTGGCGGCGCCTTCCGCAAGCTCTCGATCCCGCGCGACAGCTACGCCGAAATCCCCGGCCAGAGCCCGCAGAAAATCAACGCAGCCTTCGCCTTCGGTGGCGCCAAGGCGCAGATCGAAGCAGTCGAAAACTTCCTCAACGTCGAAATCGACCACGTCGCGATCATCGACTTCACCGGCTTCGAAGATCTGATCAACGCCGTCGGCGGAGTCAAGGTCGATGTCCCGCACAAGCTCTGCGCCGACATTTCGGGTGGTGCCGGCGGTGGCCAGGGCGGCGTCACCCTGCGCCTGCACAAGGGCGAGAACACCCTCGACGGCGAAAAGGCGCTCGCCTATTCCCGTGTGCGCGAGCCAAGCGAATGCCCCGGCCCAGGCAAGAGCGCCTACTCACTCGGCTACAACGACTTCGACCGCGCCCAGGCCCAGCAACGGGTGATCAACGGGATTAAGGACCGCCTCACCGACCCACTGCGCATTCCCTACAACTTCATTCACGGCCCGATCATCGGCTGGGACGCGCCGAAGGCCTTCGTCAGCGACATGGGCTTCTTCACCATGCCCCAGCTGATCCTCTCCGCCGCGATCGGCGGCGGCGGATCCACCGACGTGCTCTGCGCCGGCGCCAATTCAGGCTGCGATCCCAATGGCCCCGGCGGCGCCGTCGAAGTCCCCGAGTCAACCCGCCGCCGCGCCGTCCACCGCCTGCTCAACGGCTAGCTCGCCGAGACGAAGAGGCCTCCGGCGACGACGCGGAAACCCGGGTTCTGATCGATTGATGACCCTATGGGGTCATAAAGGCGTCAGAAATCGATTAGTCGCTGGTGGTCGAGGCCTTCTGCTTGGAGTCGCCGGAGGACTTGGAGTCGCCTGAGGTGGAGCTGGACTCGCCGCTGCTCTTCGACTCGCTCGAGCTCTCGGAGCCGCCGTTAGCGGAGGCGCCCTTCTTCTTTTTGCCGTAGTCGGTGTTGTAGAAGCCGGAGCCCTTGAAATGGACGGCGACAGGATGGAGGACGCGCTCCGCTGGGGCGCCGCACTCCTGGCACTCGGTCAGCGGGTCGTCGCTCATCTTCTGCAGCACGTCAAAGACGTGCCCGTTCTCGCACTTGTACTCGTAGATCGGCATCGCGGCCGAGGATTATCGCAGCCGCTACGGTTCCGCCATGCCCGCAGCCGAGCAGAGCGCACCGCAAACGGATGTTTCGATGGAGGAGATCGTCGCTCTTTGCAAGCGGCGCGGCTTCGTCTTCCCCTCCTCGGAGATCTACGGCGGGCTCGGTTCGACCTACGACTACGGCCACTACGGCGTCCTACTGAAGAACAACGTCAAGGGCGAGTGGTGGCGGGCGATGCTGCAGGAACGCGACGACATCGTCGCCCTCGACTCGGCGATCCTCCAACACCCCCGGGTATGGGAGGCCTCGGGCCACCTCGAAGGCTTCACCGATCCGCTGGTCCAGTGCCTGGGCAAGTGCAAGAAGCGCTGGCGTGAGGATCACCTGCGCGAGGCGGTCGAAGCCCAAGGCGGCGACCCAAGCGCCGAGCTGCGCTGCCCGGAGTGCGGCGGCGAGCTCTCGGAGCCGCGCCAGTTCAACCTGATGTTCGAGACCCACGTCGGCCCGGTCGCCGGCGAGGGCTCCGAGGTCTACCTGCGGCCAGAGACGGCCCAGGGCATCTTCATCAACTTCAAGAACGTGATGGCGTTCGCGCGCAAGAAGCCGCCCTTCGGCATCGCCCAGATCGGCAAGTCCTTCCGCAACGAGATCACCCCGGGCAACTTCATCTTCCGCACCCGCGAGTTCGAGCAGATGGAGATGGAGTTCTTCGTGCCGCCGCCGGAAG
>Ga0157379_10001865_pt1 | contig 17443 bp, 16 predicted proteins | sample S25metaG_FD_121802 | JGI IMG/M metagenome (GOLD analysis project Ga0157379, IMG submission 121802) | Switchgrass rhizosphere microbial communities from Kellogg Biological Station, Michigan, USA - S2-5 metaG | ecosystem: Host-associated > Plants > Roots > Rhizosphere > Soil | place: USA... | reverse complement strand
TTTTCGCCTGGGGTGCCGCCATCCTGGTTTTCGCGGCCGCCTATCTCGCACACCTCACCATGGCCGCCACACTTTACAGGCCGGGCGATATCGTCTCCGGCAGTTGGCTGGCCTTGGGCGGATGGGACTTTGTGCTGGCCACCGCCAAATGGAACATCCTGCTCCATATGCTCCCCTATCCCCTGATCGCGCTGGCGGTTTGCGCCGGCGTTCTGGGCCTTGCGGGCTGCCGCGAGGCGCGGACGCGCCGCGCCGCCGTGATCGTGGCGGGCTATCTGACGGCGTTCCTGGTGGTGGGCAGGCCCGACAATTACTATTGGGGCATGCTTTATACGCCTTTGCTGGCGGCGGGGTTTCTGTGGGCGCCGGCGGCGCTGCGGGATTTGGCGGCGCGCGCGCTTGGTTCCGCTACGAGGCGGTCCGAAGCTTGAGTGATGCCATGCGCAGCGCATCCCGCGCCATGGCCGCATTGATTGCCCAGCTTGCGATTGCGATCCCGGCGATGCTCACCGCTATGCCGCCCACGAGATCGACCAGGTGGTGGCCGCCCTGAATGGGCGTGGAAGCGATCACCAGGATATTCATGGGCAGGAATATCCACCTGAGAAGCCTGCTCTTGCGGGTGAACCAGATGGCGGCGCAGGCAAGAACCGTGTGATAGGAGGGAAAACCGATCACGCCCCTGATATTGCCGGCGGCAATCCTGCCCGGCCCATGCCTGTACATTTCGAGCAGGCTTTTTCCGTAATTTGCGTCGCCAAAGACGAATATCTTCCGGAACACTTCAGGCGGCAGGTCGTACACCGTGTTGGCGCCGAATGACGGCCAGATCGCCCAAAAGATGATCGTGAGATAGGAACATACCGCCAGGGACAGGCAGAACTTGCTGATGTCGGAAGGCTCGGCCCGCCAGCCGAGAAGGAAAACAAGAAGCGGTATCTCCCAGACGCCAAAGAAATAGACGTCTTTCATGACGTGGACGGCAAAAGGATGATTTGAGGCCCCCAGCATCACCGAAGGCCAATGGAAACCGATGGCGCGGTCGATCGCGGCAAGTTGATCGTCTATTCTCGGCCCATTCACATTGAAGGCGAAGTAGCTCAGGACGGTGGCGATGGGCGCATAGACCAGGATGAAGCAGATGCCCAGAAGCATGGCTGCGGCGCGGTCGTCCTTGCGGATGTAGGAGTAGAACAGGCCCAGCAGAAACGGCGCGGGCAGGAAGACCATCGGCGCCAAAAAGCTGCCGGGGTCGAGATCGAAGTGCGCGATACTTTGCCAGATGGCGGCAATGGCCAAGGTTACCACTACCACACCCAGCAGAATTGCCCTGACGGTTTGTCCCATTGCGTTTAAGGCCGGAAATCGCGGCAGTTGAAGATCACATAATCCCGCACAGCGATCCACTTATCGCCGCGATCGTTCAATATGTAGTCGTCCGCGGGTGCCTGCCATTGCCGCGTCGCTGCGGCCACCGCATCCGGCGCGGTCTGCGCCTTGAGCGCCACGAACCAGTCCGGCCCGCGGAGACACACCTGCCAGAGCTGGCCGAGAGTCACCACGGCGCTAGCATGGGGAGTCTGTCCTCTGACTGGATCAATGGGGGCTCTCAAGCCTACGTCCAGCAGCTTGTGGTAACGGCGGTCCCATTCCACCGCCAGGTCGCGATCGAAGATCACGCCCGCACCCTGAATATGCCCCCACCATTCCGGATGCCCTGTCACCAGCCAACTGTTGCCCCGGTCGTTGAGCCATTCGACCTGGCCGGACTCGATGATAGTACTCAGCGGCGGTTTACCCGTATCGGTTTCCAAAAACCGGGAAATGGAGGCACGGCTGTCCCAGAAGATCAGGGCGAGCATAACCAGAAGAACCGCCAGGGCCGGGCCTGCAAATGATGACCCGGGCAAAGCCTGTGGCCGCCAACCTACTGACAGGGCCAAGCCAGGCGTTGCGCACACCATGAATAGCACGCCTGTGGAGAGCAGGACCGGCAGGGCAAAGCCCATCCCGGGAGCGAGCACCTTCAGTACCAGCCAGAACGTGCCGGCGCGCACCACCGCGAGATATAGAGTCAGCACCACGGCACAGGCCCAGCCGCCCACAGATATAAGCCGCGGAAGCGAAGCGCCAGGCTTCCCGCCGGCCAGGACTGCGGCCACGGCCAATAGCGGCAGTGCGGCTGCAGGTTCGTTCGCCTGTGACCAGGCCAGGATCATAAAAATCGAAGCCAGACGTCCAGCCTGGCCACGGCTCCAAAGTGCGGCGGCGAGCAGGGGCAGCAGCCCGATCACCAGCACTGACAGCAGCCATGCCGTGCGCCAGATCTGCATCTGCAGCACAAGAAGACTGGGGAGTAGTGCGGCAACAAGGATACTCGCCGCCGTCAGCACGGCGGCGGCAGCTAGTCTTCGCGCGGTACCGGAGCAGTAAGTGACGACAAATCCCGCCGTCACAAGCTGACAGACCAAAATGGACCAGTCCGAAACCCGCCACTGTAACGGATAGAGGAACGGCGTCACTTCCATGATCGCCTTCATCCAGGCCGGATCGGGAAAAGTCACCAGCCGTTCGGCCAGCGGGATGTGGAGCAGCACGGCCGCGGCCACGCCCGCAATGGCCAAGGCGGGGACTGCAAGCCAACGTCGGTCCTCCAGGCACAGCAGCAGGATCACCAGCCCGATCGCGGGCAGCGCCATGATCGGATGGAGCAGGGCGGCAAGGCCGAGACAGAAAAATGCAGCAATCCGCTTGTGGTCCAGGAACAATCCGATTGCTAGCAGCGACCCGGCTTCAGCAAAGATGCGGGGCGTGGCGAACGGTTCCGCCCAGCGGAACACGCCATCCCCGCCATAAACGGAAGGCATGACGCAGAGAAAAAGTAGCGCCGCCGCCAGCGCGCTGCCTTTCAGCAACCGTGAAAAGAGGAAGGTGGCGGCTCCCAGCCAGAGCGCCAGCCCCAGCGCCGTTGTCAGCAGCGCGGCGGTCCCTGGCCCCAGCGCCTGCACCGCCCAGGTCATTACCAGGGGAAACAGGCTGAACTTCGACTGGCCGTCATGCACATAGGAGAGCTGTGTGCCGATGGTGGCGGGGTGAAGATTGGCCAGCGCCCGTCCGACATAGATAACGGAGTCATGTACCATCCCCATATAGGGATGGGTGAGGTACCAAACGCATGGGATGCTGACGCCCAGCCACAGCGTCTTCAGCAAACCCGTCCGGTTCCCCGGTGCAACTATGGGTGTTCCCATATCCGGCGTGATCCCCAAGCGTGGCCGACAGCACGATGACAGAAAATCAGGGTGTATCTTTTAACCAGTTGAATTTATTATAGAATACCGCAAGCCGTCTTCGTCTATGAAGGCTTCTGCAAATCAGATTGCAAGGAACAATAGCGGCTATTGTGAATCCACGAAATTAACCCACGGAATGGATTGGCCTCTGGCTGTCACCTTTCGCTCAAATTTTAGCGTATAGTTCAACCTACAATGTTGCGAGCTGCGGGGGCAGCATGACAGACGCCGAACAAGTTGCTGACGGACCGCTGGGCGGTCACGCCTATCTTCATGCGAGCGAACCTGCCGCGCCCGGCAATGGCGGGGTCATTGCGCTGCGGAAATTTTTCCACGAAAGCTGGAAATATCTTTTCGCCAGCGCCGCCGCTCTGGCGATCGACTATAGCCTGCTTGTGTTTTTGACCGAAACCGAACATCTGCACTATTTGGAGTCATCCTGCTTCAGTTACAGCATAGGCGCGGTCGCACATTATGCGATTTGCGTCCGTTGGGTGTTCGACGCGCGCCGCATGACCAACCGACGTGCGGAGTTCGTCAGTTTTGTTTCCATCGGCTTCCTCGGGCTTGCCGTTACGCAGAGCCTGTTGTGGTTCTCGGTCGAGATACTGGGGATCAGCTATCTGGCCGGCAAGATCATCGCAACCGGGTTCAGCTTCGTTCTCAATTTTGTCGTCCGCAAGCTGCTGCTGTTCACGGCCTGGGAGACGAAGAATCGATGAGCGGCGTCGGTTTTAGCCGCCGCAATGAAGGGATTGCCGGCCGGCTGTTTGTATGAACGGCGATGAGCCAGCGCGGACACGGCTGGACTTGGCCGTGATCCTGCCGCTGCTGGCGGCATTGTGGATCGCAACCAGGCCTTATTTCGGCATCATCCATGACGCCAGGCTCTATACCGTCCAGGCCCTCAACACGATCTATCCCGGCCGATTCGCCGACGACCTGTTCTTCCAATACGGGTCGCAGGATTCTTTCACGATATTCTCGCAGATATTCAAGCGCCTGATCCTGCTCTTGGGCGCCACCCACGCCAATATGGCCATGGCCTTCCTGGGTGAGGTCCTTTGGTTTGCCTCGCTTCTGTGGCTGTTACCCGTACTTTTCCCGGAGCGCAAAAATTGGATTGCCGCCGCCCTGGGCGTGATCCTGCTGTATGGCGGCTATGGCGGGCTGCATGTTTTTGTATATGCCGAGCCCTTCGTCACGCCGCGCATCTTCGCCGAAGCGGGCGTTCTTGCCGCGTTTGCAGCGGCGTTACGCGGGAAAGTAATTGTTCCTGCCTTCCTGATTGTTGTGGCGGCGACCATTCACCCGATCATGGCCGCCACCGGTGCGGCCGTGTTTGCCGTTGCGGCCATATTTCACGACAAGCGGTGGTTGCTCTTGATCGGGGCGGGAAGCCTGCTTGTTTTTGCCTTGGCGCTGATCGGTTTTGGTCCCTTTGCCCGCCTGCTGCTGCGCTTTGACGATGCCTGGTTTTCGGTGGTCCGCGTGCGCTGCGCCTTCGGTGTTTTATCGAGTTGGCATTACGACGACTGGCTCAAACTGGCGGCGGACAGCGCCATATTGGCCATAGCCTGGATATGGGGGGCCGAGCGGGAAAAATATTTCATCAAGATGATCGCGGTGGCCTGCCTGGCGGCCACGGCCATCGCCTATCTCGGCGGCGATCTGATGCGGGACATCCTGATCGTAAACTTGCAGCCCTGGCGAGAATTGTGGCTGATGGCCCTGCTTGCCAATGCGTGGTTGGCGCTGATCATTCTGCGCCTTCCTAAAAACTGGGCATCGCGCGAACTATTGCTCACCTCGTTTCTGATAAATTTCACGAGCACATTCTTCACCATGCCCGTCCCGTTGTTTTCCGTTCTCACATTGCTGGGTTGCGCAGTCTTTGCATGGGAACGCACCAACGGACACCCGCTACCAAGGCTTTGGCGTTTTGGGTTTTTGATACTATGCGCCCTTGCGGTCTGGTTTGTCGGCCTAGTGGTTTATATCCATGGCCACGAAGAACATTTTCCTCAGGCCGTCCTGAGTTGCGGTATCACGATTGCTACACTCTCTCTGCTGTATCTGCTAATCAGGCGACCGAAAGCGCGGTGGTTTCTTGCCGCTGCACTGGTTTTGCCGACTGTCGCGCTGGCCACCGTGGATCACCGCGGCGATTGGCAGAAACTGGTGGAGAGCCCTTCGCAACCGGACGGTCTTGAAGAATTCCTTGCAGGCGCCAACAACATCTATTGGGAAGGGTCTCCCGGGATGGAACTGATCTGGCTGAACCTGAAAAGGCCCAGTTACTATTCATGCCTGCAGAGTGCCGGAGCAATGTTTTTTCGCGGAACAGCTTTGGAATATCAGCGGCGCACACAATCTTTGCGCCAGCTTAATAACTACGATTTCACCGACGAGTCGGGCGGTATATGCCCTTCAAAGGCCAAGCCCGGCGCAACCGATCCCGTTCGCAAGGAGCAGCTGCGCATGGTTTGCCGGACGCTCCCCGAACTTGATACCGTGATCCTGGCCAAGCCGGTGCCGGGTACCTCCGTGCCCCAGTGGAAAGCGCCGAGATCCGCTGAATTTTCTCGGCACGGCGTTAGGCAAATCGAGCGCATAAACCGGTATTACAGATACAATTGTTCGGAGTGGCGCTAAATGATCGACTCACCGCACCGTTTCGCATCTTCCCGGCTTCCGCCCGTGATGATCACCGGCGGTGCGGGGTTCTTCGGGTCCATCCTGGCCAAGAGACTGCTGGCGGAAGGACGCGACTGCGTCGTCATCGACCTGGAAGAGCCGGCTTTCTCGCACGACCGGCTTGTCGCCATTAAGGGCGACATCCGGGACGCAAATCTGGTCCGGCGCCTGTTCGATCAGTACCGCTTCGATACCGTCTACCACAGCGCGGCAATCCTCGCGCACGCGGTGAAGGACAAAAATTTTCTTTGGCAATCCAATGTCGACGGTACCCGCAACGTGATTGAGGCCGCCGCCGCGACCGGCGTTCGTTCACTGGTCTTCATTTCGTCGAATTGCCTTTGGGCCCAGAATCTCGGCCGTCCCGTCCGCGAGGATGACCAGCCTGCGCCGGTGGAAATCTATGGCCGCTCCAAATGGGAAGGCGAGCGGATCGTGCAGGAATACCGGGACCGGCTGAATGTGGTGATCATCCGTTGTCCCACCATCATGGATGAGGGCCGGCTGGGCCTTCTTGCCATCTTGTTCGAGTTCATATCAGAAGGGCGGCGGGTGTGGGTCGTCGGCGGCGGAAACAACCGCTATCAGTTCGTTTATGCCCAGGACCTCGCCAGCGCCTGCATCACGGCAGCAGGTTCTGGTCGTTCGGACCTGTTCAATATAGGCTCCGACAACGTCGGCAGTTTCCGGGACACCTATCAATATGTCATCGACAAGGCGGATACCGGAGCGCGGATTCGCTCGCTGCCCAGGAAACTGACCCTTGGGGCCATGCGGCTTTTCCATGTGCTGGGTATTTCGCCGTTGGGACCCTATCAATACAGGATGATCGCCGAGGATTTCGTGTTCGACACCTCGCGTATCAAGGAGCAGTTGCAATGGCGGCCGACCCTGTCGAACGCCGATATGCTGTGGCTGGCCTACAATTATTACCATCAAAACCGGCAGGAGATCGAAGGCCGCACCGGCGTGTCGGCCCACCGGCAGGCGGCCAAGATGGGCGTGATCCGCCTCTTGAAGTGGCTAAGCTGACGGCCGCCTCAAGACTGTCCGATAGTCACTGGGCATAGCCGGGCACCAGTCTCTGGCTCTTCAAGGCGTCCTGCGCGCCGGCCACGCCGGCCTCGGAATATTCCGCATCTTCGTTCACGCCCCAGGTGTCATAGACCTGCTTGCCGGCGATGATGTTGTAGGCCGCCAGCATGCCGGTCATCATGGCATGATCCTGGTTGTTGTATTTGTGCATGCCATTGCGCCCCACCGGATGAAGCGTGGGCAGGCGGGCCGCCATCTCGTCCCTCACGGCCTGGACCTGCTCGTGATATTGGCCGTCATAGACCGGATAAGCCTTAGGCTGGCGCACCACGCAGGCGTCCTTGATGGCTTCCGGGCGCATCAGCCCGATCTTGGCGATTTCCGCCTTGGCCAGCGCAACCAGGTCCGCGTCGGCGGCGCTCCACAGCCCGTCGCCCTCGAAGCAGAAATATTCCAGCCCGAAGCAGGTCGAACGATCGTCCGGGATCATCTCCGGCGACCAGGAGCGGAAGTTCTGCACCCGGCCGACCTTGACCGAAGGATCATGGATATAGATCCAGTTGTCGGGAAGTTCGGCCTCGGTCTCGCCGATCAGCACGACGGTGAGGAAATCGCGGTACTTCAGCTCGCGCGCCTGGTCGCGGGCGGCCAGCCGCGGCGTGATCGCGGCGGCCAGGTCGCGCAGCGGCGCGGAAGACACCACATGCTGGGCCTTGTAAGTCTCGGTGCCGCCATCGGCGCGTTCCGCCGTGACGGTCCAGATGCGGGCGGCTTCATCCCAGTGAAGCGCCGTCACCTTGCGGCCATGGACGATATTGCCGCCCAGCGCCGTGATCTTGGCGGCACAGGCTTCCCACATCATGCCCGGGCCCTTGCGCGGATAGCGGAAGGATTCGATCAGGGTCTTGGCGCCGGCGCCGCCTTTCTGGCGGATGCCCAGCGAGCGCTTGGCTGCGTCGATCACGGCCATCGCCAGGCTCAGGCCCTTGATGCGCTGGGCCGCCCAGTCGGCGCTGATCTCGTCGCAGCTCATGCCCCACACCTTTTCGGTGTAGGTCTTGAAGAAGATGGAGAACAGCCGCTCACCGAACTGGTTGCGCACCCATTGATGGAAGGTGCGCGGGTCCTTGATCGGCGTCAGCTTGGCCCAGCCGAAAGAGGACAGGCACCGCACGCTCTCGAAGATGCCCAGTTTCTGCAGGGCCTCGAAGGCCTTCAGCGGATACTGATAGAATTTGTTGCCGTAATAGATGCGCGACAGCCGCGGCCGCACCAGGAAATCGTCGGGCAGGATCTCGTCCCACAGGGCTTCGACTTCCTTCGACTTGGAAAAGAAGCGGTGGCCGCCGATGTCGAACAGATAGCCCTTGTAGTTCACCGTCCGGCTGATGCCGCCGACATAGACGGGATCGGCTTCCAGCACCGTGACGCCGCGCTTTTCCTTCGCCAGCGTATAGGCGGCGGTAAGACCGGCTGGCCCCGCGCCGATGACAAGAACCTCACTGGTCGTTTCTACAGCCACGCCTTGCCCCGATCTGCCCATGGCGAACATCCCGTGCGCAGCCCGGCGCACAGGCGAAAATGCATGAATTAAGCTATGCCCCTACTCGGACGGCGCCTGACGCTTGGCCCCTTTCGTCCTTATGCCAACTATTCAACCTGCGCGCGTTACAGTCCAGTCAATGCACTGGTTTTGGTTACGGCAGATAGAATCCGGCAGCCGGTCAGCAGATTGGCCGGGCAGAAGTTAACCCATTAAGAATAATGCGGAAATCTCATGCGCACACGGCGATGGAACCTGGGCGATGGAACCTTAGGGCGCGGAAATCTTAATGCCTCGCCTGGTCCCAGGCTTCAATGGATATTCGGGGACCATTGCTGCTCCAGGCGTTCGACTTCTTTGTAAAAAGCATGGGCCAAGGTCGGCCCCCTGCTGTCATTTATGTGACCGTTCGTCAGCGAGACGAATTCCTGGCTGAGATGAGGGGACAGGACAGCATGACAGGGCATGCTCTTCAGCCGGCGGAGGAACTCCTCATTCAACATGTTGCGTTGGATTGCGAGGTTGGCGACGGCTTTGCCGTCCAGGCAGAACAGCAGAAATTGTTTGCGCTCCTCCAGGGTGCGTCTGTCGTCGATGGAGGGATCGACATCTCGCGCCGGGGCGTGCTTCAAGTACGCAAGGAACGACGCAACAGCAAACCCGATGGCGCTGCCAACGGCCAAGCCCGCCCAGAAATTCCAGGTAAGAAAGTCTGCAGCCACACCCATCCCTGGTTGTTTTACCGCAAATACACCCGTTTTTCCCCTCTTTTTGGGGCCGAACCCCAACTATGATAAGTTGTCATATGCCCAAAGTTTGGGCTCACCACAGCCCTTCGCGGGTGAACGGCCGGGACCACAGGGTCAGGGTGAGCATGACGGCCTTGGTCCAGGCCGCCTGCATCGCGGCGCCGTTTTCCGCTTTTGCCAGCCTGGCATGGGCCGCGGCCAGGATGGGTGGGGTGAAGGCCAGGATATAGCGCAGCGGGACCAGGGGCGGCGTGTGCCTGTCGTCCGTCCTGTTCTTTTTTGCAGGCGTGTGACGCAGGCCGACTTCTTCCTGATAGTCCAGCCAGGCGCGGTCAAAAGGCCGGTTGCAGAGATCTTTCACCCATTGCACAAAACGCGGCTTGACCGCCGCTTTGTAGGCATCATCGGGTTTGCCGTCCGGCGTGGTGAACCAGTGCAGCAAATGTTCCTGATCGCCGATCAGGCCGCGCCACTCATCCACCATCGCCTCGGCTTCCGGCAGCAAGATGTCTCCCGCCTGTTTCAATGCCTGCGCGTCGGCGTCGCTGAATCCTGCTGTGGCCTTCAGCTTGTCGAAATCGTCCAGACTCACGGGCGACCGCCGCACGGTTCCGAAGTCATAGCCGTCCAAGGTCATGGTGTGTCCTTCCCTGCCTTCTAGAATGTTGTTGCGCGGTAACAGTTCCTCGGACCAGGATCGGCGCATGTTGACGGACCTGGTTCTCGCCATCCTGCATCACCTCGCGATCGTGAGCCTGATCGCGATACTGGCTTTTGAGTCCGCGTTGCTGCGGCCGGGTATCACCCCGCAAAATCTCAGCCGCGTCACCCGTGTGGACGCCGGTTACGGCGTGACCGCCGGACTGGTGATTGTGATCGGCGTGTGCCGGGTCATCTGGGGCATCAAGGGCGCGGACTTCTATCTCTCCAATCCCTGGTTCTGGGCCAAGATGGCGAGCTTTGCCGCCATCGGCCTGTTTTCGATTCCGCCCACCTTGGCGCTTCTGAAATGGCGCAAACAGTCGCGCAGCGATGCGGCGTTCGTGCCGCCCGATGCCGAGATTGCGCGGTTGCGCGGCTTCATCGGGGCGCAGGTCGGATTGCTGGCGCTGGTGGTGGGTTTTGCCGCCGCGATGGCGCGCTATGGCGGTTTTTAGCCGCATGGGCTCTGGTAACCGGCCACTATAGACCCGCGCTTTCCGCAAAGGCCCTGTCTTGACCCGCCCAACCCATCCCGACCTGGTGCATTTCGCGCTTGCCGTGGGCGGCTTCGCCATCGGCACCACCGAATTCGCCACTATGAGCCTGTTGCCCTATTTCGCGCGGGATCTGGGCATCAGTGCGCCGACGGCGGGACATGCGATCAGTGCCTACGCCCTGGGCGTGGTTGTGGGCGCGCCCCTGATCGCCGTGCTGGCAGCCAAACTGGCGCGGCGGACCCTTCTGATCGGCCTGATGCTGGTCTTTGCGCTGGCCAATGGCTTGACCGGATTGGTGCCGTCTTATCATGCCATGCTGCTGCTGCGTTTCATCAGCGGCCTGCCGCATGGCGCCTATTTCGGGATCGCCATGCTGGTGGCGGCTTCGCTGGTACCGGCCGAGAAGCGCGCGCAAGCCGCGGCGCGGGTGCTGATGGGACTGACGGTGGCGACCATCATCGGCGTGCCCAGCGCCAATTGGCTAGGGCAAGCGATCGGCTGGCGCTGGGGCTTCGGCATCGTCGCGATTCTGTCGCTGCTCACCGCCACTTTGGTGGCGCTGTTCGCGCCGCACCAGCCGCCGGAGGAGGGCGCCAGCCCCCTGACGGAATTGAGTGCGCTGAAAAACCGCGACGTGCTGCTGACCCTTGCGATCGGCGCCATCGGTTTCGGCGGACTGTTCGCGGTCTATACCTATCTCGCGAACACCTTGTTGACCGTGACACACGCGCCGGAGGCTGTCGTACCCATCGTGTTCGGCGTGTTCGGAGCGGGCATGATGTCGGGCCTGGTGATCGTGCCGCCCTTCGCTCATGGCCGGCTGATGAAGGTGGCGGGAGTCCTGCTGGTCTGGTTCGCCGTGACCCTGGCCATCTATCCCCTGGCTGTCGGCAATCTATGGGCCATCACCCTTTCGGTCTTTGCCATCGGGCTGGGCGGCGCGCTGGGACCGGTGCTGCAGACCCGGCTGATGGATGTGGCGGGCAAGGCGCAAACCCTGGCAGCTGCGTTGAATCATTCCGCTTTCAATGTCGCCAATGCACTCGGCCCCTTCCTGGGCGGCATCGCCATCGCCCACGGCTATGGGCTGGCATCCACCGGCCTCGTGGGCAGCGGCCTGGCGCTGTCGGGGCTTGTGATTTGGGGTGTGGAGCGGTTGGCCGAAGCGAAACGAGGCCGGTGAGCAGGCCCGGTGGACCTGCGAAAGCGACACACGCCGCGAGCTTAGGCGAGCGGCGGGATCAAAAGGCTGCACACAATCAATATCAGTTACAAATAAGGCATCAACAGCCGGGCGGCGGCGTTACGCAAACGTTTCCAGAGCGGCTCGGCGGCCAGCATGTCGGGTGTCATGGGCTTGCCGTTGGCGATGCGGGAGTCGATCAGGGCGTCCAGCCTGGCCGTGAAGTCGCGGTCGATGATCTCCAGGTCGAACTCGAAATTCAGGCGGAAGCTGCGCGCGTCCCAGTTCGAGCTGCCGATCAGCGACCATTCCCCATCGACGGTGCAGAGCTTGGTGTGATCGAAAGGCGGCGGCGTGGCGATCACCTTGGCGCGGACATAGCGGAAGAAGCGCAGATGGCCCCGCATGGCCCAATCCATCAGCCGCTGGTCGCTGCAGCTGGGCACCACGATTTCCACTTCGACGCCGCGCAGGACGGCCTGGGCCATGGCGAATTGCAGCCGCGCATCGGGCAGGAAATAGGGCGTGACGATGCGGATGCGTTTCTGTGCCAGGGTGAGTGCCGCACCCAGCAGCAGTTCCAGCTTGTAGAGGTCGGCATCGGGGCCCGAGCTCAAGCCGCGGGCGAAGATCTCGCCTTGAGCGCTGATCTCAGGCCACCAATGCTCATCATCCAAGGCCTCGTCGGTGGTGAAGGTCCAGTCTTGGGCGAAGGCGGCCATCACGATACAGGCGGCGGGGCCTTCGACGCGGAAATGTATATCTTTGATCTGACTGTCGCCTGCCAAGCGCGCGCAATTTTCCACCCCGATATTGATGCCGCCCAGGAAGGCATGGCGGCCGTCGACCACCATCAACTTGCGGTGATTGCGCATATTCAGGAACGGCATGCGCCAGGGTAGCCAGGTGTGCAGGAAGCGCGCCGCCATTACGCCGCCCCGACGCATGTGGTAGTAGATGCCGGGATAGAGATAGCCGGTTCCTACGCCGTCCAGCAGAACCCTGACCTCCACACCACGTCTGACTGATTCAATCAAGGCCTGCGCGAATTCCTCGCCGGCAGCGTCGTTGCGGAAGATATAAGAACTCATCGCCACGCAGTGTTTGGCTTCGCGGATGGCGGCCAGCATTTGCGGATAGGCTTCGTCGCCGCCTTCCAGGATGGTCAGTTCATTGCCTCCGGTCAGCGGACTATTTGTGATCCGATGACTAACGTCACTGAGCTGTATGATGTTGGGCGCGGCATTGGGGATGGGAGCTCCCGGCGAGCGCGAGTGTTCACCTCGCGGCCGGCGCAGCTTCAGAGCGCGTCGCGTCACCCGGTTGATGCCGAATAGATAGTAGAGCAGTGAGCCGAAAATGGGCGCCAGCCAGACGGTGCCGATCCAGCCCAGGGCCGATCGCACATCGCTTTTCTTGAGCAGGATGTCGATGGTGACGCTGGCCGCCAGCAGGACATAGAGACCCGCCATCAGGATCTCGAGCAGGGGGTTGGACCATGGTACCGGGATGGGGAACATTGGCGTTAAAGTGGACCTAAAGAGTTGGATTAGTAACGATTTTTTCCTATGCTATCAGGACTATAGGTGATTTGGCGGGAAACCGGCCCTCCCTTCGCCAGTTATTAGACCAGTAGTCAGACAGGGTTGCCATGACCAACGCTTTTCCGAGCCATTCCGGTGACGGCCGCCTCAGGGTGATCAGCTGGAATCTGCTGCGTCGGGTGGGCGCGGGGGTGGATGACGTCGCCCAGCTGGTGAAAGGCCATCATCCCGACCTGCTGCTGCTTCAGGAATGCACCGAGGATATCGCCACGCTTCCCTCGCTGGTGGGGGGGCATTTCTTTCGCCACCCTATGCAGGCACGGATCTATGGCTTGGCCGCCTGGAGCCCGCATCCGGTGCCGCAGTCGACTGAGATAAGACTGCCTTATTCCATCCTGCCGGGCCGGGTGCCGCCGCGGCTGGCGCAGATCATTTCTTTCGGCGGCATCACCATCGCCAATGTGCATCTCAGCCATGGCCAATTCCTCAACCGCTTCCAGCTGCGCCATATCATGGAGCAGATGGAAGGGCCCGCCGCCATCATCGGTGATTTCAATGCGGTGGGGCCGGTGGGCTTTCAGGGCTTTAGCGACATCGGGCCGCGCCGGCGCACCCATCGCGCCGGCAAGATCATCGCGCTGAGGCTGGACCGCTGCATTGCTCGCGGCCTGGTCTGCTCGGCATCGGAAGTCCTCGACAAGGGTCCGTCCGATCATCATCCCATGGTGCTGGACATGAAAGTGGATGCGCGCTTCCAACCTGCGACTTTGGAAGACAGCGCTTTGGTCGGCGCTTACTGACGCGCGTTCCAGCCATTGTTTTATAGAGCGAGGCTGACAACGCGTCAGAAGTGCGCGGGAAATCGCCCAATTCTAGCTTAACGGCCGAAACATCTGCGCCGATTAGCAGCCGATTTACCGGAATTTGCTGTAATCGCCGAACCAAAAGCCACTGGATTTGAGTTCGGCAAATGCCCAGCAGAGCGACATTCGGACAGCGCGGCACAGCGTCTGGCCCAGTTGCAGGACGGCTTGCATCTGCAGGTCCCTCGATCAAGACCTTTGATAACTCATCCGATCTCGAAGAGACTGCGCTTCGTCCGAGGCATGACCATGACCTCGCTTTGCCATTTGCGACCGGCGGTCTTGTGTTGCTTCTGGGTTTCATATTTGCCCTTGAGATAAATCAGGCTGCCGAGCTCAGCAGTGCGCTCTCGCCAAGCCGCCAGGCGCTTATGGCGCTTGGGGCGGTTGACGGTCACCTGGTATTTGATTTGGGGGAGGTGTGGCGTCTTTTCACTGCTCCCATGCTGCATGGAAGCCTGTCTCATATCCTCGGCAATTGCGTGGTCCTTGCCCTGATTGGGTGGTATTTGGAGCCGCTGCTTGGCGTCAGCTGGTTCATCGCAATCTTTGCGATATCGGCACTGGGAGGTTCGCTCGGGTCGTTGGCCCAGAATGATCCGCAGTTGGTCTCCGTGGGAGCGTCCGGCGCTATAAGCGGGCTGTTGGCGAGTGCGCTGATCGTCAGTTCCCGCATTGACGATCCGGTTCTGCGGCGGCGGATGCAGATGATCGCGGCCCGTACCTTAATCCCGGCAATCCTGCCCGCTTACATCTCCGCGAGCGCCAACCACGGGCACGTTGACTATGGAGCGCATATGGGCGGGGCAATGGCCGGAGCGGTGGCCGCGGTCCTTTTGAACATGACCTGGAACTCCAAGACCCGCCGTCCGGGCTTGGTGCGCCCCGCACTCGTGACGTGCTGCATATTCGGCGTTGCTGTTTCCGGCTCGTTTGCCATGGCTGCCTATCGCGCGCCGGCATACACGGTGGAAAAATCGGGGCTCATCCCGGAGAGCCAGCTTCGCGGCGATGTGCGGGAAGCGGCTGGCAAGGCGTCCGAATGGATTGCGAAGTATCCTCAAGATCCGAGAGGATACTATTATAGAGGATTGAGCCTCCTCAATAACCGCGACGTGCCGGGTGCCGCCGAACAGCTGCGGCGGGCACTTTCGATATATTCGGCCAACCAAGAGAGCTTTGCGCCGGCCTTTGGGCATCAGCTCAAACTCATTCTGGCTGTGGTCATCCAGGCGGAAGGAAATATGGAAGCGGCGCGTGCGACGGGGCGTGATTCATGTAACGCGCCGGATGCGCCGCAATCCGTGATCGAGATTGCCAGAAGCCATGGTGTTTGTCCCTGAACCGCCCGGCCCGGTCTTCTGCTAATCCAAAGCGGACGTTTACAAGCGTCGCTTATCCACCGTGCGTCGCGACCCAATGGCATATTTCGGGAATGACCCTTTGCTGGATGTGATGATTTTTCCCAATTGAAGCGAGGGCGTCAGAAAACGGCCCGCGCGACGGGAGGAGCTAGCATTGCTCGCAGCGGTCAAAATCATTACTTCAGTCTGTGACGGACTTTCGAGAAAATCTCACGATGTCGCAGCGGATCATGACTACTGTCCGATGAATGACTGTTAGGCCGTTTGGCCCGTAGCTTTGGCAGCTGCCTTTTCAAACTCTTCGGCAGTGTCGCGCATCATCTCGCGGCGCCATGGCTCGCTGGATTGGGCGGCACATTTCCGCCAATATCCCGCCACGGCCAATAGCTTTTCTGAATGGGCATCCTGGCGGGGCAGTTCTTTGCTCATCGGTTGGTATCCAAAAGCAGCCGTCCTGGTCAGCATCAGTATGCGCGCTGGACCAACGAAAACTGTACAGAACAGCTCAGTTTGGCCGGTCCTGCCCCATAGTGGAATTGGCGGTCCATGCGGGAAGACCGGCACGTCTCCGTAAGGCTGAGAACAACACTTGTGGGCCGGGACCGATCCTCCTACCGTCCCAAAAAAAGAGGGATACATGAGAATCTTTCTTACCTTTGCCCTCATCCTGAGCACTACGCCCGTATTGGCCCAAGCCCAACGGGCCGGGCTTGCTCCCATCCCCACCTACGAGCTGCACCGCGCTAGAATTGCCCCTCGCATCGACGGCCGCCTCGACGATGCCGCCTGGCAAGCGGCCAAGCCGGTGACTTTCGTCTTCCCTTGGGCCGATCAGACCGGCGAGAAGCAGAAGACCATGGCTCGGCTGACTTGGGATAACGACTATCTCTATGTCGCCTATGAATGTGAGGACAGCGACATCACAGCGATCCATACGCGGCACGACGACCCCACCTACAAGGACGACGCGGTCGAAATCTTCATTGCGCCGCCGGGCGTCAAGAACCTCTATCTGGGGCTTGAAATGAATGCACGCGCCGCTCTGTATGACTATCTCTATGCCTTTCCGCAGCGCATCATCAAGAATTACAACCTGCCGGGCGTGAAACTGGCGGTTTCCATGAAAGGCACCCTCAACAACTCCAAAGACCGGGACCAGGGCTGGAGTCTGGAAGTGGCGATTCCATGGGGATCGTTTGCCGATTTGACCGATAACCCTGTTCCCAAAGTCGGTGACCGCTGGATCGCAAATATGAACCGCTGGGATGGAACGGAACCCAACCGCCGTCTATCGCAATGGTCGGATTCGGGCCTGGTGAAGCCGGACCCGCATTATCCGGACCGTTTTGGCCAGCTGTTGTTCGTGCAATAGCCTTTTGGCGGGTGGCGTCCGCTATTGGCGCAAAGCGGACGCCTCATAGTAGCGGCTTATAGGCCATTCCTCGCATACGAGGTGCGGGAGACGGGGATGCAGCCGGGAGCCGCACCATTAGGGTGTTGCCCAATCCCGAGTCGTTCGGAGACCGGCGTTATCAGCCTTATGCCGCGCGGAAATAAAGGGGCCACGCGTTCAAAAAAGCGATGTTATTCCGACCTGGAACTGGCTGCGGGTGAAGCCGTAGAGGGGGATATTGCTGTGCTGCTCGGTGAAGACATAGGAGAAGCGCGGCGTGAAGCCGTGATAGTCCAGGCGGCGATTGAGCAGGGTGAAGGCCAACATCAAGGTGTCGTCGCTGCGGGTCTTGCCGAAGGCCGGCAGCATGTCGTCGTAGCGGGTGATGAAATAGGCGGGCTGGAATCCGGCGGAAAAGCCATACGGCAAATCCTGGCTGTAACCGCCGCCGAACCACACCCCGGAATAGGAATAGGGGCTGATCTGCGCCTCCTGCCGGTTGAAGCCCAGTTGCAGCTGAAACAGGCTGGAGGGAGACAGGACATAGGTTGCCTGGGTCTGCAGCGACCATAGCGGGCCG
>Ga0157379_10001864_pt1 | contig 17449 bp, 17 predicted proteins | sample S25metaG_FD_121802 | JGI IMG/M metagenome (GOLD analysis project Ga0157379, IMG submission 121802) | Switchgrass rhizosphere microbial communities from Kellogg Biological Station, Michigan, USA - S2-5 metaG | ecosystem: Host-associated > Plants > Roots > Rhizosphere > Soil | place: USA... | reverse complement strand
TTTGGAAAAGTTTAAATACCTCTACTCTTACACCGAAAGATATAGAATATATGAATATATATAGATTTTAACTAAACCCGCTTCACCCACAAGGAGTCGGGGACTGGCGCTTGCCGCCGCTACTGATGCTATTCTTGGACTTGACAAAGCTTCAGTTGACGACGACGAATGGTACGAGATTACTTCGAACGCTGCGGCAGTGAAGTACATTATTGAAGCGAAAGAGAATGCACCGAATGAGGAGCAAGGGAAAAACGAGAAGGTATGGTCCTTGTTCTGGCTAGCGATCAATGGGGATCCATTCGAGTTCTGCTGAGATGTCATTGTGTAACTGTATTCTTACCGAGCCTTGCGTCCCAACGGAAAATATTATCGCGTATTTTGACGCGCAAATTCGAGGAATATCTGATGAGTAAATACTGTATCGCAAAGCGGGGAAGGATAATTTTTCTGCTTATTTCACTCTGAAGTCGTGTATGACGTCGCTTGCTTTTGAGGACTAAGCCTAAATTCCTCAAAATCAACAGTGTTCACACATTCAGATAAAAGTAGGCACCCAATGCACTGAAAGCTGATGAAGACTTTGTTGTCGACGCTCTCACACATAAACGGAAAATTTGCGATACACGTTTTCTCCTTCAAGTTGAACATGGCGCGTCATTACTTCGTTATATTGAAGAAACGCGATATTCCCCCGTGTAACTCCAAGTTCTACGGCGAACCACGGTTTGATTGTGTGGTGAACACCGAACCAATGTCCTTTGGGCGAATCCATGTGCTATTCACGATCCAAAGCGATGAACACGAGCGGCACGACATTGCTATGCTGCAAACGCTAGAACCATGATCTGGGGCTGTCACTTCGTTCCCACCTTCAAAAGAACCGGAAAGCAGTTTATTCTGAATGAATTGGTTGACGGAGACACATTTTTGAGATTCTTCTTACAAGACCGCCTCTCATAGGCATGTCTAATATTTTTTATTCATTCTTGGCCAATAGACACTTTTATGTAACTTTTCCTTGAGGCCTGATTTGACCTGGTCGGAGCTGACCGAGTTCCCCAGATCCCAGTCAAACCCAATCAGGAATATGCGCCTGATCAGACAAAACCGATTTTTGCGACATAGGTGATTGTATGAATCGGTGAGTGCGTATTCGGAAAATATCATTTGGACGATTTCAAGAGGAAGGCCCTAAAAAAAGGAACTGAAAGTTGGATAAGAACTATTGATAAAGTGATCAACGCTAAAAAGAGGAATATACCTGGGAAATGCGTGTACGAACAGCTCATTACGTACCTCATCCTTTTCATCCTCTGCCCTCCTTCCCGCAAATGGTGAGACCAAAAAAGATATATCAGTATAATCAGGTACAAACACAATATTGTGTAGATTCCCGGCAGAATATTCGAAGAAAAAGGAATTCCAAAAATTGTTGGTCGACGGTGAACGCTGAACTTTAGATACCGGCGCTCACTGTTACAGTAAGCTCAGTCGACGTAGTTGATTATATATATTAGAAACATAATATAGTCTTCATGCAGACCGCCTTGAGCCAGAGTTACGTAGAATGCGTCTCTTAACAAATAAATATATGCCACGAAAACACCATCAATAGTTTAACTCTAAATAATGCAATAATAAACTTCTGGCATCATGTCACAAAGTACTTGCATGTAATGGCAACCCCACTACACTCTTTGGATCCAAATAGGGGAATCCAATCCAAGCCTGACAGAAGTTTCTAGGAGAGGTGCCGGAATTTCTTCAAGTAAAGCCGAATGGCTCACCGCCGACATGTAACTTTCTCCCTCGGATGGCTCTTCACTCGACTCAGATACCAGGTGATCCTTTCTACGAACACAAAGGCAAGTGAAAAATTTGTGTTCAGGGGAGATTTCTTGAGTATTTTGGAAACCTCGAGGGCCAAGCCGGCCAAGAGAGCGAATCCAGTTGCCGACACCAGCTAGGGATACACGAACTTCCCAAGAACCACCTTCCTGGAGAGCTTTGGTCAGTATAATTATGAATAGAGAATTGGTGATTTCTTACGGTGATACTTTTGCAAAACGCGGATAAAATACCAAATGTAAGAAGATATCCAGCTGCATGATCTAAGGCCTGAACGGGAAAGGGTTTCGGCACGGCTGTTTCTTCGACCGTTCCCTTGAACGAAGAAAAGGCAACTGATTCGTCATGATTGAAGCCCGTTGCTGTCTGAACAAGCGAATCGAACTGTGGGATAAAGAGTTTGTTAGGTCGAATTACATAAATATAAAAAATGCTTACACCACGTCTATCCTTCCAAGGTCCATCCCAACCCCATGCTCTGAGATTGGCACAGATAATTCCTTGACGTATTGCAGCAAGGTCGCTTGGACCGCAACCTTTTTCTTCTAGGCCATTCGGCCGATAAGCCTGAAGGAAAACGTCGCCTTCTTTAATTAGGCTGAGGAGAGTATTGAGGTCTTCTTGAGATGTAAGGTCGAGCTGGGTCGTTCGTTTGCCTCTGGAGGTATCTGGGTCCAAATTGGGCAGAGAAGGGAGGTTCGGAGATGTCACCCACAGTGTGTCGGCGCCGTGAGCTATTATGCGATAATGTTGAAGGGATGAGATAAAGAGTGTTAATTCGAATACTTACCAGCCAAAGTGCGACCACAAACAGGACCGGCAATGACTCTAGTTAAATCCAAAACACGTACTCCCTCAAGGACTCCTCTCTTGGAGGTCTGTCGGGTAGGTTCACGTTTGGGAGCGTCGCTAACTCTAATAAGCTCCACAGGTAAGGCGTTTTTGATGGCTTTCGCATGAGGATGCTTATCCCATTCTTCAAAACTTCTGAAAGCAGTCGCGCACATCTTATGTCGAGCTGCAACTTCTTCAAATTCTTTGGAATTCCATTGGAGGATAGAGGTACCAACTGTTTGTCTCGTAGCTGTTGAATCAAGGCCAAGTATCGACAAAATTCCTGCTCTGTGACTTTGAGAGATTCAATGATAAGGTTAGATATCGTGTAAAACGTTACTTACTGAGGGAAATTGGTATGGATCCTGACAAATGAATGGTCTTTAGTGGGATAGATTCCTGAAAGGTCATCCCAAAGGCCACCACACGGTTTCCCATTGATTGTATAATGTTTTTCGCTATCTAATAGTATCGTCGCAAATGTCAATGAACCTCCGATTAAAGACTTGGCCTACCAAATTCCAGAGCAGCATGTTTAGCGTCAACGGAGACCTTTTGAATATCTTTTCCAGTATTCAGCGAATGAAAATGTGCCGCAGCGAGTCCTGATGCGGCAATAGATGCCTGTGGGATTATTCTAATATAACCAAAATGATTTAAAACCGAGAATAGTTTTTTAATTACCTGAGCGGCGACCCCTAGATTGAAAGAGGATGGTAGAGTGGAATAAGCATCGCCAATAAGACACAAGTTCTCATCTACTATCTTGACAGGGAAACCAACAGAACGCCAAAGAGTTTGTACAGCTATCTGAGCCATAAGGCGGAAGTCTCTGGGCACGAGGCAAGAGCGAAATGAATAATTTATAGCCACGGAATCGGTAATATGGCATGTTTAGATGGCACTTCGGGGCTTCGACAGTCCACATGATCTCGTAATCTATACCGGACGTGAAATCCATCGGGTCCGATGCTTTGACCAAGAGTATGCCAGACTATACAATCATAGAATCCACCTGAAATGGATTGAGAGTAACACAATAACGAGTGGAAATATAGTGTGGGGAAAGGTTCGTAATCGTTCGAGTTGACGGGTTTTGTTTTTCTGTCACCCCAGAATAACACATGGGATAAGATGAAAGGCCTGTTAGTCTTTCTCACAGATTCACGCCTTGTACAAACCATCAATGTACGTAACCGTTGTAAGTTTAAAATCTAAAAGTCTTCTGGCATGATACACTCGGTACTGAGATAGTTTCGGTTTCTTTGAAACCCAATTTTTCGGAGAGATAGGACGTAAGACAAAAGACAAATTATAAAACACTACCGAGGCTTGGTTAACGCAGATTGGAAATAAAAACATAGAGGCATGGGTAAAACAGGAGATTGTGACAGACTGTGACACAGCCAAATTAGTGGTGTTCGTCTCGAGGTCTATACTTCGCAGCAGCAAGGCCAAAGGGAAGTCGGACGTCGACAGTATTCCTGGCAGTGGCCTTGATAAATGCCAATATCCATCTCCACCACCGAGACTCTTCCCCGGTATTCCGGGGAGGACAGCTCGGTGAGTAGTGGTAACCCACCTTCGAGCACGCTGATGGTCGAGACTATCGATGGTTATGACTTCCCAGACCTCGAAAATAAGGATCCTCAGCATCAGGTATGTCATTAATTTCATTTTTATATGTATAGGTTTGCTGATATGTGTTGGAAGATCGATGCGCTCACACATGCTCTGGAGGTTGAGAACAGGATTAAGGATGGCGCAGAGAAAATCCTCGAGTTGAATCCCAACGTCAGTCCTTGACGTTTGGATATGGTCTGCGCCTGATTATATCTACATAGTCCCTACAGGAAATACTGAGAAAACGCGTCGAGACCGAGCTCCTATCGGCAAGAAAGAAGATCGAGGCAATTAGTAAGAAGCTGGAGGAAGTACGCGGTTCAGGTTAGTCCAAGGGCGTCGAACATTTCATATAAACTTACTTATGTTCGTCTAGGTCGGTCATTGCGAAAGAAACCTGTCAACTTTGGTGGTCCTAGTTCCTCAACATCTTCGTCCAGATGGAAGGGCTTTCCCCCTTTGTCCGCTAAGAAGTCGAGAGAAGATCTTGCCGATAAAGGTGCGTCATTCTCTTCTCTTCTAAGCTTTGTAATAATATCCATCGTTGTCAGATAACTTTCGGACCGTGATGACGCTGGCAACTACGCAAATTGCAAGGTTGGTCGTCCACGCCAGAAATGAGGCCGACCCCAGTACCCCCTCTGGATCACGAGCACCAAGCGATGAAGACGTCGATAAATCTCGTATTGAGGCTATGAATACTCTGGTCTCAGCTCTGAAGCGGAATGCTCGCGTTCGATATGAGATCGACATGACCGAACTTATTCAAGCGTACGTCTCTCATCCTTCTTTGAATTGCATTTTTGTTAAATGTTACAATTAGTGTCCTTCCCGCATTGTCCGACATTGCATCTAAAGAATCTAGAGCTGCTGCGTATCGGCTTCTAAGGTATACACTAGTACCGGCGAACTTCAACGACTTCGAGTTGGATTGGTATATTGTACGGTATGTACCGCGGCCCACTATTGCCCTTTCTCCCTACTTATCCCTTATTAGGACAATGGTCCGAGACAGTAAACACCATATTGAAAAGGAGCAAGCGATTCTGTTGATTCGATCACTTATCAACTCTGGTAGTACCAATCCTGAGCGACAGTCGGGGACGGATCGTGGTCGTGTCCCACTTTCAGAACCAATCATGCGGGCCATGATTGCAGTAGCGGAACAACCCGAAGAACCATTTCGTGGTATTTGTCTGGTCACACTCACAGAAATACGTATGTATTGCCCATAAAGCCTTCCGTTTTCTAAGTTAACACGCCACAGTTTTACTTGATACGGAACTCGTCTATCGAACGGGAGGAATTAAAGTTCTTATTCAGGCCATCTCTGATGGTCCGTCGGATTTAGGACCGATATTCGCCACTGCATTTTTATTTATTATTGATTCACCACGAACGCGTATATACCTTCAACCGGATGTTGATTTAGAGGTTAGTCGAAGGCTCTGGTTTTACTTTATTTCTACTAATTTGTCAATTCGAAGAATGCTCTTTCTGGAATAACGGATTCATATGGTAAAGGAGAGGATCATGTTGAGAAGATGAAAGAGTGCTCGAAGATTATCCTCGTTTTATTGCGAACATGGAGCGGTTCGTCATTCACCACACTTTACGTTTTCGATGTTTACAATGACACGTCTACAGGTTTAATGTATTTGTGTATGAATGAGATGCGAGCCATTCGTGCTGTAGTTGATACCCTGCGAATTCCATCCCTCCAAAGACGAGTATGTATTTCGGCCGATGCTATTTCATGTATCCTTAAAGCATTTTGCAGGATATTATCTTGGATATGTTTTTCGATCTCTTGAATATCAAGACACCGGATTGGTATCAAACTTTCATTTCCGGCCGTCGACTGACCTGTACGTGGGATTCTTTATATGGATTTGGTTTCGCCTGCTCAGTTTATTCTCCAGTATTATATGGACGGGGAAAGCCAAACCCGGTACCAGAGCCGCCACCCAAACCACCAGAAAGGATCGGCCTCAGTGAACAATATATCGGATTGTTGCTGTTCGTCCTCGTCAAAGCTGGTTTAGTTGATGTGCGAAAAATTTCGCGTAACCTGTCTCGTGCTTCCGACTGATATTCGTCCTTAGGCTTTAACCGGGATGCTCCAAGAACCTGAAGTCGATTCAGCCCTTTCGAGAAAAGCCACCATCTTATTAGGTGAAATTCTGGAAATTGCTAATCGAGCATTACCCTCTTCAGTAGCAGCCAAGATCCAGGTACCGTGATCAGCCATTGTATTGCTCATCGACTTCGCCCTGACCCTTCGTAGACACTACCAGGTTTGTTCAACCTGGCGGCTGACTATCGCAATGGTGATCATCGCAAGACGGGCACAAGCGCGTTCTCTGCGCTTGATAGCTTCACGCGAAATAGGACAAGGCTACAGTTCTCCGCACAATCAGGGGGACGGCCAAGGTAATTTATATTTTTATCGTAAGCTGTGAAACGTTTCTCAGATAATTTTAGAGCCAACTCTGTTGAGGAGTCTGTTCGTCGTGGGCAGCGTCAGGTGGAACAGAATAAGATTAACATCGGCATGCATATGGATGACAGGAACTTCCAGAACCTGCTTCTTGAGACCCAGGTTCGTGCTCATGAGATACAGTAGTAAATAATATCTTAATGACCTGGTTTTTAAGGTCATGCTGACGAGAGATCAAACCAAATGGAACTTCGAAATGCTAAATGAACTTCTTGAGGGACCGCTGGTTAACCCCAGACGTCAAGAAGAAGCCTTCAGAGTTCACAAGTTCGGACGCAGATTGCTAACCTTTTTCCATCCATTCACTCACCGATTCTCGGACTTGACGAAAACCAAGGTCTGTCTGTTCCTTATTGGCTGTCCAGTTTTTGGGACTAAAACGCGCGATAGACAAACCACCGATGGGTTCGCTTTGGTTGTTCGCTTTTGGCCACTCTGGTTAAGCATCCAGAAGGCCGCAAGTTCTTGGCCGATGATCCTTTCCTGGGCCAAATTGTGGATTGCTTTGCGCAATTAGATCCCGTCAGTACTATGCGGCCGATTAGAATATATAACTGATTAACCAGATCCAGTCCAATGGCAAACCTTCTACAGATCCAATATTCTCCAAAAAGCGAATGGATACAACTCTCACATACTTTTATTTGGAGATGTTGGGTGTATTGAGCAAACATCCAGAAGGTGTAGAGTATGTGACCTCTATTGGAAGTTTGTATCATCGCCTGACGCGTTCTAGGCTGATGGAACGGTTCCATGTCTTTACCGCTCTCTACCATCTCAGCGAACTTCGCGGTCGTGACGACTTGATCAAGGGAGTCATTCAGAACCTTGACTACTCAGCGTAAGGAATTTTCTAAGTTAACTCCGTGTCAGTTATTAACCCCCGGACAGAGATGGTCATGCAAGAGTTGTATTAGCAAAGGCACTGACTTCCCGATATATGGTGCGTCCATCCTAGGTACAAATTGCGAGACGTTAATATGAACATAACTAGGATGTTCGGTTGTTTGTCACCGAATTCCTGGGACAGCTTATCCAAGCCTCCCCGAAAACGAGTCGTTGGGCTTTACGATTGATCTTGACGCAGTTGTACGACCCGTCCCGTGACGTTTGCGAACTTGCTGTCCATATTCTGGAGGAAGTATGTGAGTCTCCAGAAATTCTGGAGATGGCCGTGCAAATGCAGCCCACATTGGACCATCTTGGAGATATTGGTGACGCTCTGATGCTGAGGTGAGTCTATGAAATACGTTAGATCTCAACCGGCTGACATTAATGCAGATTCATGTCGACGACCGTTGGGTTTGACTACCTATATGACTCAGATTTCATCGAGTCGGAAATGAATATTTGGTTTCATGTAGGCCCATCTCTCATTAAACGACCTAAAGGTTATTGATCCGTCTTGGTGTTCTAGGAGCGTAATTACCACTATGTTGTCCAGATCGAGGTTTACTTGGCCAAGGCGTTCAGTCCGAATGGCTTGGAAGACGATGAGTACTTGTAGGCCTACTGAAATAGGATCTTAATTTCAATTCTTACATCTATTGCAGTGCCTTCGATGGGACAGTGCCACCTCATTTCTACGGCGCAATGGCCAAGACAGAGAAAGGCTGTCAAGTCCTCATAGAGAAGGGTCATTTCGCGGAATTTGCGCACTTTATTCGTCAACATGGTCTTGAGAGCGAAGATCCAGACTTGATTTCAAAGCTGAAGAGTATCCTTTGGGCAGTGGTGCGTTCCAGCTCTCGATTATGGAAACCGATATTGATGAAATCCACCTTAGGGTAATATTGGTGGAACTGAGCATGGGCTGCCATTCTTGGAGGAAGAAGAACTGATACCCACAATCACTGAGATAGCTAGGGAGTCCCCTGTTCTGTCTGTCAGAGGGTAAGAAGTTTCCCATTAAATGAGAGCTTATCTTAACAGTACAACAGGACATGTTTCTTTGTCCTGGGTCTAATATCGTCGACTGTTCTTGGGGCGGAGATCTTGGACGACCATGGCTGGGAGGCCAAAACTACCAATCTCGGATATTCCATCGGCGTCGCTATTCCGACCAGCGTTGAAGAATTTGTCGCCGTAAGTTTCGCTTGCCACCTCAGAAATTAGATTCATTTTGACATTAAAAATCAGATCGCTCCCTGGTTGCCTCCACCAATAAGCGATGGTCCTGAATCACATCTCCCTCCTCCTACCGATCCATTGGAATTGGATGCTCTAACAGCCATTTACAACCTTGGAAATAACGTAATAGCCAATGCAGCGTCTCGCACTCTTGTCCGGTAAGCACTCTTCTTATTCCATTTCTCTGATAGTATTCATATGGGAATTATCCAGTCTGAAGGGTCGGCCTGAGTCTCGTCATGTCTTTTCGTCCATTCCGTTGTTTTACCGAGCGTTGCATACCATATCTAGTCAGAGATATCGTCTTGCCGTTCGTCGGTACATCTTGGAGCTGTTCGATATTCGCTTGAATGCGGAGATAGTCAAAGAGTTAACTGCTTATCGGAGTATTGTGATGGCACAACCGCCCAGTCCCCGGAAGAAGGGCGAACGTCCTCTTACTATGATTCGTACTATTGAGCGGTCGTATCCGGACGGAGAGGTATGTTCTTTATAATCTATGTCGTGTTCGAACAGCCCTCTTAAGCAGTATTTTCAGGCTGTACTCGATATTGACGAAGGCCAGGAGTTGGACGCAAATCAAGCACCTGCTGACGAATTAATGAGTATTCGAGCCAAACCTCTCCGCAAGCTCATTGGGTTTGATGCTTGAAGAGCCCTTTATGGATTCCTATGTTAATCCTCTCTTAGCTTTTGTCGTCGTCTTTGCTTTCGCTTATACCAATTCATCTAACCCGCATCGCATACCATTTTGTACCTAGGCATTGTATTTCTATCCATCCTTCTGTATCATGGAATATGTGATATTTACTTTTATAACTCCAATGACTTTATGGACAAAAGCCGCTTTGGTCGACACGGAACCAATTGTGGGCGTGGGAACATTTATGTAACTGTACAGTCACCCGGGTTTCCCACACCTCCTTATACCAAACTCCGCTCTTAATCGCCCCTCCCTCAAGACCTCAAGAACACGAGCCATGGGTACGACGCGCTCTCTAGAGCCTATGTATTTTGTTCTAAAGTTCTTTCCTTTCAGTTCGCTACGCCGCAGCCCAGCTTGCAACAAACCCGGAGAAGAGTAAGTGTGGTTGGACTGAACAGTGTCGCTAAAACGCTGACCTCGTATTCGAAAGGTGCTCGTGCTCGGGGAGAGTATGTGAGGACTCATTTCAAAAATATGCGGGAAGTCGCCGCTGCTGTTAGCGGTGCGTTGTCGAAAAGTCAATATATCTGACCTATTTACTTAATGCGTTACATAGGCATGAAGCTTTCCAAGGCTTACACCTACCTTGGTGACGTCCAAGAGCACAAGCAGTGCATTCCTTTCCGTCGTTTCAATGGTGGTGTTGGACGTACCGGCCAGGCTAAGCAGTTCAAGGCAGTTCAAGGTTCGTCTCACTTCTGTTTGAAGATTTAGAACTCGTTCAAGTTTGGCACGTTCACAGGTCGCTGGCCCGAGAAGTCCGTCAAATACCTCCTCCGTCTCCTCAAAAATGCCGAATCGAACGCGGATGCTAAGGGCATGGATGTTGACGAACTCCTTGTCAAGAACATCGTTGTTCAACAAGCCCCCGTGAGTATCCGGTTTTCCAGATGGAGTGCACTCACATTAACGATTTCTTTTCAGAAAACCCGTCGTCGTACCTACCGTGCTCACGGTCGCATTAATCCCTACCAAGGATCTCCTTGCCATATCGAGGTATGTTTACTACGTGGTTGAGGGTACCTTCAGATCTAAATAATTATACCAGATCATTGTTACAAGCCCAGAGTCTGAGGTTGAGCGCAGCAAGGATAAGGATGAGTCACGGAAAACCATTGGTGAGGGCATGAACCGACGCCAACAAGCCAGGTTACGCATCGAGGCCGCCCGCGCATAGGTCATGTATCCACACCCAGTATGACCCTTTTCCATGTATGAGCATATGTGCATCCTGGTCACTTATGACGCCAAAATCTATGACAACGGTCTTTTTTCTCTCGCTAATTTCAAACCGTGTCACAGAGAGAGTAATGAGTTCTCATGAGTCCTACACGAATGAGAAGATGTCTAATGCGAATATCTACCAACGAGGGAGACTGAAATTATATTGGGTTTCTTCCCATCTTAGGGTGGTCGGTAGTCTCTGGTGTTAGATCTTTCTCTGAGATTTCCTTCACCTTTTCTTCGCCATCGAATACACTATGAAATCCATTTAAGGGTCTTTGCAAACATATAAATAAACGAATCATAACTTACGCAGCTGTTTCCTCAAGCGTACGCTGTTGGAAGGAAGTGTCAAAAATATAGCTATCACTTCGAGACTGGCAACTTACACCCTTGGTCTAGATGAACAGTCAGATTCAGTGATAATTTGGTACATATACCGTAATTCTGAACTCACCTCAACGACGAACAAGATGACGAAAACAAGCTCGAAAACAAGCCAACAGCAGAAAACAATCTATTGGTTATGTTAATATTTGCGGCGAAGAGTATGCTAAAATATTCCTTACATAGTATTTCCAAGCCAAACTGTTCATATATTCGTCAGAACATGACGATCCACTCATATGGCAAAAAAAAAATGATAATTACTTTTCCAACGCTATAGGATTAGCATACCTAGATAATCCTTTATAAATCGACCTAATGGGGCAGAATTCAACTTATTACGTACTGGTTAAATATGAAAGATAATGAGATGGCGAAGTAGTAGACTGTCAGCCCTTTTGCTCGAAGAGGATAAGGCATTATTTCTACGGTATATCTACGATGAGGGAGTTAGTCTGCCAGCTCCGAGCGATTCATGAAGCACATACGCTCCAACCAAAGGAGAATATGCAATCTGAAGAAAAAGGATTAGGATATTGCTATTGACACCAACTGGAACCACTCACAGCATATGCGGCATAGAAAAGGACTAAAAATATTTAGTAGATAATCCATCCTATAAAGAGAATATACTCACATATGAAGGCGACCACTGTGTGAGCCATGTTCTTGTCCCCATGTTGTGCATAAAGGGAAGAGAAGATCGTCTGGAACGTGAAAGTAACCAGCATTCCTATCAGAACCAGCTATCAGAAATCGACGACCTCACAATAGTGATTACCTACCGGCCGTGGAGGCGATGAAAAGTTTTCTTCGTCCTACCCTATCGCATAGAGCAGCCGCTCCAACAGCCATTAGAACATTCTGAGTGGACAAAAGAGCATTCACAAGAAGTTGAGTAAATGAATCCGTGACTTAGCAAAGGTTAGGGTATATCACGAAGGTCGGTAACGTCTTAGACCTACTTCCTATGGTCCGGAAAACGGGAGCGAGATCTATGAATAAGTGAGCACGCCAGGGAAGGCTTGCATAATAAATACAATAACATACAATACGCCACCAGGCCGTTTCCACTCCACTAGAAAATACCTTTGATGAGCCAAAAGAAAGTCATAGAAACGAAACGACTTCACCTGGCTGAAAAAAGCCAAGGCAATAATAACTATAATACGACGACGATTTCCTGGTGTCTTAATGAGTTGCTTCCATTCCACCGAATTGTCTAGCTTAAGCGCGGTATGAATTTGTTTATATTCATACTGTACGAGGGGATCCCGTCTGTAAAAAGAATGAGTGAACAGAGTTGACAAGTAACCAGGCTAGTACTCACTCGTCGCTTTGTGAGTGGAAATAGGCCAACGTCCGCAGCGCCTCTTCTCCTCTAAATGACCGAGTAATCAATAAAATCCGAATAAAATACTGAATTTCTTTTACCTCCCCTTGCTAATGAGCCAACGAGGGCTTTCCGGTCCGAGAAAAACAAAGATCATCTGTATAAGTGGAGAAAGGGCTTGCACTGCAGAGGGAATACGCCACGCCCATGAATTTTGGATTCGGAAGCTGCCAAAGGTCTGGAGGGAGAATATTAGGCAGGAGCGTAATAGATCATAGTCATGTATTCACGTACGGTCCAAGCTGCGCTAAGGGCCTATTATATATCCGGCAGACGAAGAAGATATGAAAAAATACAGCTTACAGAACGGCACCCCCTTGCCTAAATATACGAGATCATATGTCAGATATTGAACCAGAGTGAAATTGAATATTCTACCAGAGTGCACTAAAACTTGACGTCAATACAGCGCGCTGCGTTGGAAAAGCAATTTCCGTTATGAGCATCTAGAGAAGATAGGGAAACATTATTATTATATGAGAATAACGCGAAAAGAGCTTACTGGTGCAGAATTCGTTGCAAATGCTGAGCCGCATCCAACTGAAATAGACGTGAAGAGTCTAATGTATTTCTCAGCGCATGAACTTACTTAAGAATCTTCATAAATAAAAATCAGCAATTATTAATACATAGTCGCAATGATCCTACCGTGCCCCAATAAATGTTTCTACATTGTGGCTACAGGCCTGGAGAATAGCACCAATAACCATGATAGTCGCACCCATGAAGACAGCGAAACGTCTGCCCATCCCATCTGCAAGGTATGGGACAAATGGAAGAGCTGCAATACCTCCTACACGTTGTATAATGGCAAGAAGGGCGAGCTGGAGGCTGTTGTTAGAATAGTTATATTTATGATATAGAGTGAACTTACTCTGCTGCCTCTTGGGTGGTCGAATGCATCTTCCCATTGTGTAAGGGATTGAAGGCCATCTTGAAGCAATTGTTATATATGGGATAGATATTATCTTGTCGTTGCACATACTCATCATGCTTCCTGATGTTCATTAAGAAATGTTCATTGTGATATTCGATTCCAATGAAGAATAGAGGAATCGTACCGTCGTATCCGTCTGCAAAATTGGCTAAGAGACTGGGCAGAAGATAAAGGATAGGAATCGAAATTCTGCAGTAGGAATCTGATGGGCATAACACCTACAGCATTGCGATATACAAATTCAGCAAGACACGACGCTTTTGAGTATACCATGGCTTCGTGTTCGAAGCCATGACCAAGTCCGAATAGTTTGCTTTGCCATTACTATCGTTCATGGCAGTAGCTTTCTCGTGCTCCATTGTCATATCGAGGCCAATCTGACCTTAGAGTAATAGAGGCGGTTCTTGCTACTTGAGTTCGCCGAAACGTCCTTACTATAGACACTATCGGTTATCAAGGACTTTTATCTTTAGGCAATCGACTTTCCGTGACGGCAACGTGAGATTGAGACGGCGGGTTCGATCCCCGTTAGTTCTTTGACGTGGAGTCTGCTCTCTGTCACTTAAATACGCATACCGCATGATCACACGGAACCACCGTGTGTTATTGGTCTGGGCTGAATCCGGAAATAAACCGCACACAGGACAAAAGCCTCTGTTCTCCGATAACAAGTCTTCAATAACACTTATATCTACAATGATATTTCAGAACTAAAAGGGTAGACAATACTTTTAAAAAAGCGTATATCAGATCGACAGAAACTAATTATAGAGGAATGCCGCTAGAATCGTCGACTTCCAGTCTTGACAAGTTCTATGACACGAATAGACAGGGAACGCGGCTTGAAAATCCTTCCGTGGAATTATGGTCGAACTCGAGAGTTGGTATAGGAAGCATCAAGTACTGACGGTGACAATCAAAACATAACAAGCTGTGATGTTATGTCGTACGACCAAGTACCAATTGGTTGAAAGTTAAGGATACAGAGGAATACAAACTTAGGAGTTGGGTAGGCCTCGACAGTGGTGGTCTCCTTGGTAAAAAATCCACTCATTCGTCTAGGTCTCCGTTTGTCAAGATAAAATATACCTTTATCCAGCCAGAACGCTACCAGGAGGGCCAAAAACAAATCGAGTCGTGCCTTGATTATTACCCAGACCAGCTGCTTCTTTGCTCAGCTTGGCACTGTCGCCGACATCTCTGCTGCTCCCTGGCATACTATAACCCATAGGTTGATTCCGTTTACGCTCACGAGGAACGTCCGACTCCCTCATTATGATTTTGAGTCGTGTAAGTTGGTCTGGATGACAGGGAATAGATGGTTGTGGAATTCCAGAGGTTTGAGATGATGGGTTAGAAAATGAGACACCGTACGGGGATGGTGACTGTGGGGTGCTAGGAGATGTGTGCGTGCTCGATGCTGAATTCGATTCATGCAAAAGGAGATCCATGATCATGTGGGCAATTTCTGAAGAAATACGATGAATAAATAAGAGTAAGGAGGTGTCAACACATCCCGACCTTGGACATCTTCCAAACGACAATGGTAACGAGACTCCCAATGACCTGTCTTGCCTAGAAGATCGGCAACTTCTGCATTCGTCCTGTAATTCGTAGTAGAGTCTTCCGCATTGCCAGTTGACTCGAACGAAAGTAAAACACCGGCCAGATAGATAGAGGCAACCGCAACATTATGTGGTGGATAAAGAAGCGGCGCCATGGTGCGATAACTATCTGTCGCCAGTCGCCAGGCAAGGTTTGCAACTTGCTTTGATGCTAAAGAAATATGTCTTTATGCAAGTTTATAAGAAGAACATTAAGCTAACCTCCTATAGCGCGTGAAAGCTTGACGATGTACGGGAAGGACATTTTTGAGGTGAAATTAAAACAGACCATCTCGAGGATTAAGCGTTCGATGGCTATGAGGCGTTGACGGTCTTGCTCTACTTTCTATCCACCCACAAATGAGAAAAACAAAGTATAATTGTTCATAAAAGAATTTGCCATACCTCAGGATCCATGATAACATCACCACCCATAACTTTCGACTTAGCGGCCAATTCGGGAAAACGAACGGTATACGAAACGACAAGCAAATCCTGAGGCTTCTTAAGAGTATCATGCATCTTGCTAGATACATATAATGCGGCAAGAGTTACGTCCTGTGCAATATTATAAGACTTTGAGTGGCAAGTGCTTAGGATAATGACGCACATAGAAATTGAAGTCCTTCCGAGGGAAGTACAGATGAAATCGATGATACAAGGCTTGGGCTGTAGCAATAGTTCGTCTTGGACTGGAATAGAATAAGCAAGTATCGTAACAGAATGATACGCTACTCACAATCCTATTCTACCACTAACAGCTTCGATAAATGAACATGCCTGCTGCCGCTGTTTCTCTTCTTGGCTAGTCGACAGCTTTCCCCGTTGCTTAGTCGACAGTGACTCAGCTTCTTGGGGAGTGAAATAAGGGTGGTGGTTCTTAGTCTTAAAGGCTGGGGAAGAATTGGTGTCCATCGTAGTCGATGTTTAAGGGCGACTAAGCGCCCTTCGATCATTGGAGTGTAGTGACATAATTGTTCGGTATATATCATAAGTACCTATTATTCTCATTGAATATACGTCGTTGTTTCGTAAAAAAAAAAAGAGAGAAACCAGGAAGAAGACCGCGTATGTACAGGGAAGAAAATTATATAATCAGTAATCGCAAGAGGAATAGCAATACAAAAAGTGAGAAAGACATTATAAAATTAATTGCACCAATCATACACCTACTATTTTTGAAGATAATTAGACGCGAAGGCCCAACAGTACTTGATAGCAGGAAAAACGATGCGACGCGTCGGACTAATAAGCGGAGGGATGACATACCCTCCCCCCACACCTCGTCCATGCCAGGAATCGACTGTAACATGTAAGGTTGTAGTAATTTAGAGAAATGAAAACCACTCACTCATGCCCTGACCTAGCACCATGATGGTAAAGTAAACCCATACCCTGCCTAATGGTCCTCTGACACGATATCCAGTAACGCTTCTCCAAATCCGCTCACCCAACACGAAAAAGGCATGCGAAAGGAAGAATGCTGGAACCCTCCAGTCGAACCCCTTTCCTAAAGTGTAGGCAGAAAATTCATGATATAAACCAGAACCAATGAAGGTCCCAAATAACATTCCCAACGGTTTACCGAATCCCAGTACTTGACCCAGCCATTGCCCAGGAAAACCACCAAATATCATGAAAGTTCGTCGTAAGGCTTGATGCCATCGTTTCCCCCAAAATTCAGCCAGACAGTGTCCATCCCACGGATTATTGAAGACTGGCGGCCAAGCAGTCGGGGAATGACCAAGAACAGTCACCGCAAAGAGTGTAATTAAAGTATATACCATATTAAAACCAGCTACGATAGCTGTTCCAGTGGCCACATGGATCGCAGTGGATAGGAGATATCTCTGGGGCCAAGGCAGTGATTGTACGAAGATAGAATTTCCACCCGGTGTTCTCAAAGGAGGTGTGAGCTTAAGAAATGAATCAAGGATGTCGACAGTCAGAAACGCTATTATTGCTTGTTTCATGGTCTGGCGAAGAAAAGGGCCTTTCTCGGAAGATCGCGTCTCGGGGGGAATGGAAACCCCTCGGCCATATTCGAATCCGATGCCCCTCATTGAGCATAATACTTCAATGGCATCCGAAAGGGGTTTAGGGAAGATGAAGCCTAGTGGTCGTCGTGCAAGCGCGGGGTCAGGGCCTTGTTTTGGTGGGGCTGTCCCAGTTGCAATTGCAGGAATGTCACTTGAGCCTGGTACCTTTTCGTCAATTTTTTTGATACCTTGAGCAACAAATGCATATTCAAGAGCTCTCG
>Ga0157379_10001863_pt1 | contig 17453 bp, 16 predicted proteins | sample S25metaG_FD_121802 | JGI IMG/M metagenome (GOLD analysis project Ga0157379, IMG submission 121802) | Switchgrass rhizosphere microbial communities from Kellogg Biological Station, Michigan, USA - S2-5 metaG | ecosystem: Host-associated > Plants > Roots > Rhizosphere > Soil | place: USA... | reverse complement strand
GTCCGAAAAACCGCACAAAACCGGCCTTCACGGCGCGTCGAAGGCGGGCGGACCATATGTTCGCCCCTCTAGGGTGTCAAGAAAGACAGGCTGTCACAACAGCTTGATATTGCTGCCGAAAAAGGCCGTTGCGCATTATGTCGCGCGGGATTTCCCAAGCCTGTCTGTGGGTTGCGCCGAATCTCTGTTTGACCGGAGACGTTTGGCTACTCAGCCGCGATCTTTTCCGCTTCGGCCAGCGACACCGACACCAACTGGCTGACGCCGCGCTCCGCCATGGTGACGCCGAACAGCCGGTCCATCCGGCTCATGGTCAAAGCATGGTGGGTGATGACCAGGAAGCGGGTGCCCGACATCTCGGTCATCTGGTTCAGCATATTGCAGAAGCGCTCGACATTGGCGTCATCCAGCGGTGCGTCGACTTCGTCCAGCACGCAGACCGGGGCGGGGTTCACCAGGAACACCGCGAAGATCAGCGCCATGGCGGTGAGGGCCTGTTCGCCGCCCGACAACAGCGCCAGCGACTGCAGCCGCTTGCCCGGCGGGCGGGCGAAGATTTCCAGCCCCGCTTCCAGCGGATCTTCGGATTCGGTGAAGGTGAGCTTGGCTTCGCCGCCCTCGAACAGCTTGGTGAAAAGCTGCTGGAAGTTGGTGTTGACCTTCTCGAACGAGGCCAGCAGCCGTTCGCGGCCTTCGCGGTTGAGGCTCTGGATGCCGCGCCGCAGCCGGTCGATGGCGCCCGTCAGATCGTCGCGGTCGGCCACCAGGGTGGTCATGCGGGCTTCCTGCTCGGCGGCCTCTTCTTCCGCGCGCAGATTGACGCCGCCCAGTTGTTCACGCTCCTGCTTGAGGCGCTCCACCCGCTTTTCGGCCTGCTCCAGCGGCGGCAGTTCTTCGCCGTCCTTGATCTCGGCGCGCTCCGCCAGTTCGGACGGCGCGCATTCCAACTCGTCATGGATGCGGGTCTTGAGTTCTTCGATGCGCTGGGCGGCGGCTTCCGACAGGGCCTGGGCGCGGGCGCGTTCTTCTCGTGCCGAAGACAGAGCCGCATCGGCCACCTTGGCGTGCTTGTCGGCTTCCGCCAGCACGGTTTCGGCTTCCTGGCGGGCGTCGGAGGCTTGGTTGCGCGCGGTCTCTGCTGCGGAAATCGCATCCAACAGGGTGCTGCGCTTTTCGGCGATCTGGGCCGGCACCAGTTCGGCATTGGCCAGTTCGCCCGACAGTTCCTCGCGGCGGCGGGTCAGTTCGGCGACATGGGTCTGAGCATCGGTCTTGCGGGCGTTCCAGCGCGCCTGCTCATCGGTGATGGCGGAGAGGCGCCGAACCCGCGCCTCGCCTTCACGGCGCAGGCCTTCCAGGGCGCCGCGTGTTTCACTGGCCTTGGTGCGGGCATCGGCGGTGTGCCCGCGCGCATCGGCAACATCCTGGGTCAGCTTGACGCCATCGCCCAGCTCTTCAAGCCCCGCAGCAGCGGAGGCTCGCGACTCCTCGGCCGCTTCCACCGACTGGGTGAGGCGGCGGATCTCCGCTTCCAGCGCAGCCAATTGCGACACACGCTCGGCGGCGGCGCGCGCGGCGCGCGCGGCCTGGTCCTGAGAACCGATCAGGGCCTGCTCGGCGCTGCGTTCCTGCTGTTCGGCGGTACGCAGCGCTTCGCGCGCGGCTTCGCGGGTTTCCTTGGCAGCCGAATAGTCGGCAAATTTTGCGCCGCGAACCTGGCGCGCCGTTTCCAGCTCGCCTTCCAGGGCGCTCAGGCGATTGCGCTGCGCCAGACGCTGTGCCGCCAGGGATGGGGCATCGGCGCTGGCGACAAAGCCGTCCCAGCGCCACACATCGCCCCGCGCCGAAACCAGACGCTGGCCGGGCTTGAGCTGGCGTTGCAGACTGGAGCCCTGGTCCGGAAACACCAGCCCGGTCATGGCCAGGCGGCGGGCCAGCGCCGGCGGCGCCTTGACGAAATCGCTCAGCGGCTTGCTGCCGGCGGGCAGCGCCGGATCGAAATCGAACGCACCCAGGTCGCGCCAGTGATGCGGCGAGGCATTGTCCAGCGGCGCCTGCAGGTCATCGCCAAGGGCAGCGGCGAGCGCCGCTTCATAACCGGATTGCACCGTCACCGCATCAACCAGCGGCGGGAACAGGCCTTCGCCTTCGGGATGGAGCAGGTCGCTCAGCGCCTTCACTTCGGCGGACAGGCGTTGCACTTCGCGCTCGGCCGCTTCCAGTGGATCCCGGGTGACGGCTTCCGCGGCTTCCGCATCCTGGAAGCGGGTGCGCGCCTGGTCGGCAGAGGTACGGGCGGTCTCGGCAGCCTCGCGGGCGTTTTCGGTTTCGCTTTCCGCGGCATGGACGTCGGGCGCATCCTTGGCGCTTTCCAGCGCCGCGTTGAGGCGTACCTGGGCGTCCGACAATTGGCTTTTGCTGGACTCCAGAAGTGCTGTGGCAAGATTTTGGCCACGCTCCAGGCTGGCCTTTCTGGCATTCCACTCTGCCAATTCGGCTGTCAGCCGTTCCAGCAGTCTTTCGGTTTCCGCCAGACTCTCCGACATTTCCGCCGCAAGTTGCTCGGCGGCGGCCAGATCGGCTTCCGCGCTTTCGCCGGCGGCATTGAGCAAGGTGCTTTCGCGCTCCAGATCGGCCAGGGCGCTGTCGGCGTCATGTTCCAGCAATTGTTCGCGCTCGGCGTCGGTTTCGGCCTGGGCGATCAACTGGCGGATGCGTTGGGTTGCTTCACGGGCGCGGTTTTCTTCCGCGTCCAACTGCTCGCGCTGGGCGATCAGGCGGTGATGGGCGGCGCCGCGCTCGGCTTCGGTCTGGCGCAGCGGCGGCAGCAGGGCGGCGACTTCGCTCTGCGCCGTCGAGGCCCGCGCCGCGATTTCGGTGGCGCTGGCAACCTGGGCGGCGGCAGCGGAAAGTTCTTCGGCGGCAATGGCGGTACGGGCCTCGGCCGCGGTCCAGCGCAGGTAGTGGGCCAGGGCTTCCGCCTTGCGGATATGCCCCGACAGGTTGCGATAGCGCGAAGCCTGGCGCGCCTGGCGCTTGAGGCTGGCAAGCTGACCTTCCACTTCGCGGATCACGTCTTCCAGGCGCGAGAGATTGGTCTCGGCGGCGCGCAGGCGCAGTTCTGCTTCATGGCGGCGCTGGTGCAGGCCGCCTATGCCGGCGGCTTCCTCCAGGATGGCGCGGCGCGCCAGCGGCTTCTGCGAAATCAAGAGCCCGATCTGGCCCTGGCGCACAAAGGCGGTGGAACCGGCGCCGGACGAGGCGTCGGCGAAGAAGATCTGCACGTCGCGCTGGCGCACGTCGCGGCCGTTGATGCGATAGACGCTGCCGGCCTCGCGCTCGATCCGGCGCGAGACTTCGATGGTCTCGCTGTCATTGAAAGCCGGGCCGGCGGTGCGGTCGCTATTGTCGATGAACAGGGTCACTTCCGCCACGTTGCGGGCGGGACGGCCGGAACTGCCGGCAAAGATCACGTCGTCCATTTCGCTGCCGCGCACCGAAGACGGGCGGGTTTCGCCCATCACCCAGCGCATCGCGTCGAACAGGTTGGATTTGCCGCAGCCATTGGGGCCGATCACGGCGGTAAGGCCGGGTTCGACGAACAACTCCGTCGGCTCGACGAAGGACTTGAAACCGGAAAGCCTGAGACGTGTGAACTTCAACTCTTATGTCCTTGCTGTCACCCGCCTAATGCTGCTTGGCGAGTTCTGTGTCCAAAAGCTTCGACAGGTTGTCGAACGGAATGTTGCCTGACCCGATGCTCGTGCCGTTCAGGATGAAGGTGGGCGTACCGGTGATGCTGTAACGGGATTCTCCCTCAGATGACACTTTGTTGATGCGCTCGTCCTCAGCCTTGTTCTCCATGCATTGATCGACCTGTTCGCGGCTCATGCCCGCGATGCGGCCCAACAACACCAATCCGTCATGAACCCCCTCTGGCGTCGCAAGCGCCGGATTTAGCTGACTAAATTCAACGTCCCATTTGGCTTGATTCTTAAACAGCAGGTCAATGAAGGAGAAATACTTATCCGCAGGCAGGCAACGGGCGATTTTCTCCGCGGAACCGTCATCGGCGCGGAGCGGGAAGACCCGGAACACGTAAAACACCTTGCCGGTGTCGATATATTTGGCCTTGAGCTGGGAGAAGGATTGCGCGTTGAAGGCGGCGCAGACCGGGCAACTGGGCGCCGCATACTCGATCAGGACCACCTTGGCCTTGGGATCGCCCAGGGTCTTGTCGGTGGGGATAATTTCATAACCCGGTCCGCCGCCGGCCGTGGCCGTGCTGGAACCGCTGGTGAAATAATAACCGATTCCCGCCGCCGCGATCAGGACGACAACGCCGAGGATTATCCAAAGATTTTTGCCTGACACGGGTGATTCTCCGTCCCCTGAAACTCGTGATTGTTTTGGCAGAGATTGCGGCGGCGGTCCAATCCAGCGGAGCCCGGCTCAGCCGGGCGGCTTGCCTGCCAGAGCATTGTCCAGAAAGCCCTTCATTTCCTGCAAGGTCGGAACCATGCCGGGGCTGACCTTGGTGCCGTTGACGATCACGGTCGGTGTCCCGGTGATGTCGTATCGGGTCTGGCCGTCGCTGGCGGTCTGGTTGATGGCCGCTTCCTGGCTGGTGTCGGAGGTGCATGTATTGAACTGCTCCTCGCTCATGCCGGCGGTCTTGGCCTGCTGCAACAAGGCGCCGCGCACATCCTGGACGCCATATTCCGGATCCCATTGCGGCTGGCTGTGGAAAAGCTGGTCCATGAAGGGGAAATATTTGTCCTTGGGCAGGCAGCGGCCCAGCTTCTCCGCCACGCCGTCGGGCGCGCCCAGCGGAAAGACGCGGAAGACGTAGAACACCTTGCCCATGTCGATATAGGTCTTTTTGATCTCCGGCATGATGTCGTTGTTGAAATGGGCGCAGTGCGGGCACATGGGCGCGGCATATTCGATCAAGACCACCTTGGCCTTGGGATCGCCCATGGTCATGTCGCGGGCGGTAATGGGATCGTTGCCGGCGCGGGGGGCTGCGGCGCTGCCGCCGGTAGAGCCCAGGAAATACCAGGCGCCGCCCGCCACAAGCAGGACCACCACGCCCAGGATGATCCAGGTCTTTCGTGACATGAGCGCCTCCAATTCCCCGTTGGCCTTTTCCTGCCAGAGTTATCGGCGGCGTGCCAGTGCCTGCAAGGCTTTGGCCAAGCCTTCCGGCCCCTGATAGCGGCGGCTGGGGTCGCCGGAAGGAAGCGGTCCGGCGGCCTTTTCGGTCTTTCGCGGCGGCAGGCGCGGCAACAGCGCCCCCTGGCTGAACTTGATCTGCGTCACGGCGGAGCGCCCCAGATAGGCGTTGATGCGCTCGCAAAGGGTGCGCTTCTCATGCGCCAGGAACAGGGCTGCGCCCGGCGCCGCCCGCAAGGTCAGAGTACCACCGGAAGGCCCATCGCTGAACTTGAGCGGTTGGGCCAGGCGGGCGACTTCGGGGCCGGCGATTTCGCTCCAGCGCAGCACCAGGCTGGGATCGCTGAAACCGGCGCGGATGAAAGCCGCGGCGCCGGCCGGTCCGGCTTCCATGCCGATGGGCGTGGTGCGGTTGTGCCTTGGCGGCGGCGCTTCTTGTGTCTCTTTGGGAGTTCGGGCCATCGTCCGATTATGCCTGCCGCCGCCAAAGCAAAGAAGCCTGATCTCAGCATACGCCTGCTCGCCTGGTACGATATCCACCGCCGGGTGCTGCCCTGGCGTGCAGCCAAAGGAAAACGCGCCGATCCCTATCGCGTTTGGCTGTCGGAAATCATGCTGCAGCAGACCACGGTGCAGGCGGTCGGCAACTATTATCGCAAGTTCCTGTCGCTATGGCCCGATGTGACGGCGCTGGCACGCGCCAAGGAAGACCAGGTGCTGGCGGCCTGGGCGGGGCTTGGCTATTACGCCCGCGCCCGAAACCTGCATGCCGCCGCCAAACTGGTGACGTTCGAGATGGGCGGCAAGTTTCCCGCCACCGCCGAAAGCTTGCGCGCACTGCCGGGGGTGGGCGGCTACACCTCCGCCGCCATCGCGGCCATCGCCTATGACGAAAAGCAGGCGGCAATGGATGCCAATGCCGAACGGGTGATCGCGCGCGCCTTTGCGGTGGACACGCCCATGCCCAAGGCCAAGGCGGAGTTGCACCGGCTGTGCTCGGCGCTGGTGCCGGACAGGGCAGGGGATTTCGCGCAGGCGCTGATGGACCTTGGTTCGGCCATCTGCACGCCCAAACGGCCGGCTTGCGGGAATTGTCCGTGGACGGATGATTGTCAGGCGAAGAAGCGCGGCATCCAGGAGCAGTTGCCGGTCAAGGCGCCGAAGATGGCACGACCTCTGAGGCGCGGCGCCGCCTTTGTGGCGCGCGACCGGACCGGCGCGGTGCTGTTGGTCAAGCGGCCGGACAAGGGATTGCTGGCCTCGATGCTGGAGCCGCCGCTGGGCCCCTGGACGGAGGAGTTTCCGTCACCGGCAAAGGCGCTGAAGCAGGCGCCGTTCGAGGCGGCGTGGAAAAAACGACCGGGCATCGTGCGCCACGGATTCACGCACTTTGAGCTGGAAACCGAAGTCTATGTGGCTGAACTTTCCAAGCGCCCCAGTTTCAAAGGCAATTGGATCGCGCCCGAGAAACTGCGCGAAGTCGCGCTGCCCACCGTGATGCGCAAGATCGTCGAGCATGGACTGGATGCAGGCGGTCCGCTGTTCGCGGACGGTGTTTTACGAAAGCCCCGAGCGTAGCTGCTGGCGCAGCACATCGATCGGCATCCAGGTGCCGTTCATCTCGAACTGCCAGAAGGTCCAGCCGTTGCAGGCATCCAGCCCCTGCACATGCGCGCCCATCTGGTGAATCGAGCCGGAAGCGGTGGCGGTGACCAGGGTGCCGTCGGCCCGCACCTTGGCGGTCTGGTGCTTGCGCGAGCCCTGCAGCACCGTGCCCACCGGCAGCAATCCGCGTTCGACCACCCAGCCGAAGGGAATGCGCGGTTCGGCGCGCTTGGACTTGGTGACTTCGATCACATTGCCATCGGCGGGCACGATCTCGGCGATGCGGGCGCGGGCCACATCGGCATAGGTCTTCTCGCGTTCGATGCCGATGAAGCGGCGGCCCAGCCTTTTGGCCACCGCGCCGGTGGTGCCGGAACCGAAGAAGGGATCCAGGATGACATCACCCGGCTTGGTGCTGGAGACGATCACCCGGTGCAGCAGCGATTCCGGCTTCTGGGTGGAATGCGCCTTCTGGCCGTCTGCGCCCTTGATGCGTTCATTGCCGGCGCAGATCGGCAGGGTCCAGTCGGAGCGCATCTGCAGTTCGTCGTTCAGCGCCTTCATGGCTTCGTAATTGAAGGTGTATTGCTGCTTGGGGTTCTTGGTCGCCCAGATCAGGGTCTCATGCGCATTGGTGAAGCGCCGGCCCTTGAAATTGGGCATGGGATTGGACTTGCGCCACACCACGTCGTTGAGGATCCAGAAGCCGAGATCCTGGAGCACCGTACCGACGCGGAAGATATTGTGATAGGAGCCGATCACCCACAGGGTGCCGGTATCCTTCAGGCAACGGCGCGCGGCGGACAGCCAATCGCGCGTGAACTGGTCGTAGTCCTCAAAAGACCCGAACTGATCCCAGTGATCGTCGACCGCATCCACCTTGGACTGGTCGGGCCGGCGCAGCTCACCGCGAAGCTGCATGTTGTAAGGCGGATCGGCGAACACCAGATCGGCACAGCCTTCCGGAAGCGCCCGCATGCGCTCCACGCAGTCGCCTTCAATCACCTGATCCAGTACCAACCCGCTCATGTCCCCGCCCGTTGATCAACAGCGGAATCACACTGATTCGGCAGAGTCCGCAGGTCAAGAGTCTTTGGGAATCAAAGTGTTATGAATTGAGTCCCCGGATTCCTCCCCATACCAGATGTAGTGGCTGGGGATTTTTTTGTGAGCGCGATGATTGCGTCAGAACTGATTGCGGGCTCTGCAGACTCACTTCGTGACACCGCAGAAACCTGTGCAGAAGCATCCTTTTGTTGCGCCGCAACTTCTCCTTATTCTTTAAAAACCCCGAAAAATATGGTTAATCTGACACGATTGTCCGTGGAAGGATGATTCATGGCTGAACTTTCAGACGGTGCGCCTGACGCCATACGGAGCACGGTCTACGGCATCGACAGCGCGCTGGCGCTGGTGATTTTCGCTTCCGCGGCCTTCTGGTTCGCGGTTGGTCTGGCCGTCTGGTTCTTTTTCTGAGCCGGAGACTTCGCATCCTTGTGACAACAAGGTGCTGGGGTTCGTGACGATTTGATGAAAAGTTAAAGCCAAACAAACCCTTGGCGCGCCCATGTGGCCAGCGCTAACCACTCATTCACCTATTTGGGCGAAGTTCCCTGGCGATATTCCTCTGCGCCCCCGGGTAATTCCTATGGCGATTTTCATGCGCCCCTTCCAGATTTCTGCGACCATCCTCTTGTCGGTCCTGATGGCCAGCATGCCGGTTTCGGCGCTGGATGCGGCCAACGTGGATCGGCCGCACCAGAATGTCTGCGCGCCGGTTGAGGCAGAGGCAATCCTTCTGGTCGGTTCGGACGGCGCGTTCGCTTTGGTGTCTTCGCAGAAGTGCGGCGAATAATTTTCGCGGGGAGACAGGGATGTGGCGGCATGGGGGGATGCAACGGATGCTTGCCGTTACATTGCCGCTTTGTTTCTTCGGCCTGAAGGCGAGCGCTGAAACCGGCTCCCGCCAGGCGATCTGCCAGGCCGCCTGGGAAAGCTGCCTGGGCTTCGCGGAAGGAAAAAACTGGCGGCCGGTCTATGACCGCTGCCTGAAACAGCGCACGGCGTGCCTGGGCGGCCGTGCCTACACGCCGGAGATAGCGCCGGTGTCTACGTCCTCCATTCCCATCGTGCCGGTGCAACAAGGGTTCGGATCGGGCAGCGACACGGTCAATGCCGATACAACAACAAGCAAAGCCCGCTGCCAGGACCGTCAGCCGCGCGGCGAACGCGCCGGTTGCACGCTTGCCGATGCTGGCGAGGGCTATGGCCAGAATTTCAGCCTGCTCGGAGCCGGCGTTCCAATGGCCCGGGCGCAGCGCGCCAGTTCGGTGGTGAAATGCGCCGGCGGCAAACTCGCGAATTTCTATCCCAATGGCCGCATCGAATCCTGTGTGCTGGACGGCTATGGCACGCAGACGATTTCTCTCACCGACACATCAGGCAAGACGGCGGCATGCGCCCCCCACGCCACCGCGCGCTTCGATGCGGAAGGCCGGTTGCTGGCCTGCGATACGCAATAGGCGCTTCAGCGCGCCGTCACCTTGAAGCGGCGCGAATCGACAAAATCGCACCTGGGCGCCAGGCATCTGCGCAGACGCTTGCCGGTCAGGAAGGTGAAGAGCGTGGCGATGTAAAAGAGCGGGCTGCCGCATTGCGGGCACTGGCTGCGAGACCGGATGGGTGTCTTGGTGATGCGCAAGGTGCCGTCCTGATCGACCATAAGGCCGCCATTATGACCGCATCCGGCAAGTAACGATACGGCCATGGCCCGGCATGCTTAACCAGGAAAATGCCCGTTCGGCGCGGGAATTTCACCCATTCGGCCCGCCGCGCCGCTTTTATTCCGGGGCGTTTGCCGGTTGTTCCGCAGCCAGCTCGACGCCATGCAGGATATCGCGGATGGGCGCGAAACTGCGGCGGTGATAGATGGTCACGCCGTGGCGCTTCAGTCCGGAATAATGCTCGGGCGTGCCGTAACCCTTGTTGCTGCGCCAGTTGTAGCCGGGATGTTCGTCATGCAGCCGCAGCATCAGCCGGTCGCGCGTCACCTTGGCGATGATGGACGCCGCGGCGATGGAGAGTGAGCGCGCATCGCCGTCGACCAGGGTGTCGCATTTGCAGGGCAGCGCCGGCGCGTCATTGCCGTCCACCAGCGCGAACTCCGCCGCCACCGCCAGCGCCCGCACCGCGCGCGCCATGGCGAGATGGGTCGCCTGGCGGATATTGACCAGGTCGATCTCGCCCACGCTGGCTTCGCCCACGCCGACCGCCACCGCCATGTCCATGATGCGGGGGAAAAGGTCCTCGCGGGTTTCTTCGTCGAGCTGCTTGGAGTCGTTCATCCCCTTGGGAATGCGCTTGCGGTCCAGGATGACGGCCGCCGCCACCACCGGACCCGCCAACGGTCCGCGCCCGGCTTCATCCACGCCGCAGATCCGCAGAGGGGCCGGACCGAGATGGGCCTTCAGCAGGCGGGACTCGTAGATGAAATGCGGCATGCCCTGTTGTAGGAGAAGGCACCGCTGTTAGAAAAGCGCGAGTTGATCTCCCAGCCGGGCAGGGCGCTTGAACTTGTGGACAGCCAGCGGTGTCGAGGGCTGGTTCAGCCCCAGCCGCTTCACCGCCATATGGAACCGCCGCGCCATCACTTCGGCATAGGGTCCGGTTCCCTTCATGCGGGTATTCCAGGCGCTGTCATAATCCTTGCCGCCGCGCATGGAGCGCACCAGCGCCATCACATGTCTCGCGCGGTCGGGCACATTGGCTTCCAGCCATTCCCGGAACAGATCCTTGATCTCCAAAGGCAGGCGCAAGAGCACATAGCCGGCGGAGCGCGCGCCGTGATCGCACGCCGCGCTCAGCACCGCTTCCATCTCGGAATCGTTGAGGGCCGGAATGGCGGGCGCGAACATCACGCCGGCGGGAATGCCGGCATCGCTGAGGCCCTGGATGGCCTGCAGCCGCCGCGCCGGGGTTCCGGCACGCGGCTCCATCATCCGCGCCAGCCTGCGGTCCAGGGTGGTGATCGAGACCGCCGCCTTGGCCAGGCCCATCTTGGCCATGTCCGACAGGATATCGATGTCGCGCAGGATCAGCGGCGACTTGGTGACGATGCCCACGGGATGGCGGAAGTCGCGCAACACTTCCAGGATCTGGCGGGTGATGCGCATCTTCTTTTCCAGCGGCTGATAGGGATCGGTGTTGGTGCCCATGGCGATCGTCTTGGGCACATAACCGGGCGCGCTCAACTCCTTGGCCAGCAGTTCGGCGGCATTGGGCTTGGCGAAGAGGCGGCTTTCGAAATCCACCCCCGGCGACATGCCCAGATAGGCGTGCGTGGGCCGGGCGAAGCAATAGATGCAGCCATGCTCGCAGCCCCGATAGGGATTGATCGACTGGTCGAAGCTGATGTCGGGGGACTTGTTGCGGGCGATGATGCTGCGGGTGGAGTCGTGGATCACTTCGGTCTTGATCGGCGGCGGGGCGTCATCGTCGGCGCGCCAGCCATCGTCCCAGCCGTCATCCAGCAGGACGCGGGTCTGCTTTTCATAGCGCCCCACCGTATTGGAGAGGGCGCCCCGGCCACGCAGGACCTCGGGCCGGATGGTGGTGTCGAGGACAACAGTCATAAATAGGACTGTACGCCTCTATGAGAACAAATCAAGTACAAACTAGAGAGTGGCGATTATCCTAAGATTTGAGAGTCCGGGGTGGTCATATGTGCTGGGAGCATGAATTTTTTCTCATGTTCCACTTTTGCGTACAAAATGACTCGCAAGACACATTTCGCCACATTTAATGTTTGCGATAGCAGTTCGTTCTACCCTGGACGGTGCTGTGAAAGGGAAAAGCCCGGCTTACCCTCCGTTTGCCGGGCTTTTCTTATTTCTGGTGCACCGGCTGCTTTGGACGGGGCCTGCGCTACATGCAGATGCCCGCCATGCTAAGACCCTCCACCAAGAGCGATACACGCCTGGGGAGGAATTCATGAAAATCGTTGCTGCAGCCTTGCTGCTTGCCGGCGCCGCCGCGCCAGCCTTCGCGGCCACCGACATCACCCTCAACGTCCCGATGGCTTTCCCGGAAAGCCTTACCTCCACCGCCAACGGCACCGTCTATATCGGCAGCCTGCAGCAGGGCGCGGTCTATCGCGCCATGCCGGGCGCGGCGGAAGCCAAGCCCTTCATCAGCAAGGAGGCGGGCAATTTCGGCCTGGTGCTGGGCGTGCTGGCGGATACACCCACCGACACGCTGTGGGTGTGCGACGACAATGGCGACCATGCCTATCTCAAGACGTTTTCGCTCAAGGCTGGTTCGCTCAAGAAGACCTATGAACTGCCGGGCGGCGGTTTCTGCAACGACATCGCGCTCAAGGGCGCGGGAACCAAAAAAGACGCCTATATCACCGACACCAAAGGCGGACGCATCCTCAAGCTGGCGTCGGGCAGCGATGTGCTGAGCGTATGGTACACCAACGACAAGAGCGATCCTTCGCTGGACGGTTTGGTATGGCAGGGCGACGCGCTTTACACCAACACCTATAACGGCAATCACCTGATCCGCATTCCGCTGAACCCGGACGGCTCCGCCGGCAAGGGCGTGAACCTCACCACCTCGATGGACATCTACCAGCCCGACGGCATGCGGCTTTCGTCCAGCGGGAAGATCCTGATGGTGGAAGGCCGCGGCAAGGACGGCAACGGCAGGCTGGATGAAGTCACGGTCAATGGCGATGCCGCCACCATCAAGGTGATCAAGGACAAGTACATGCTGCCCACCGCCGTCACGGTGGTCGGCAACACCGCCTATGTGCTGGAAGCCAAGCTCAACTATCAGCGCGATCCGGCACTGAAGGGCAAGGATCCGGCGCCCTTCAAGGCCTACGCCGTGCCCCTGAAATAGGCAGCGAGGATTACGGCAACTTTAGGTTTTGTCGCCGGTTTACCACGCTCGGCCGCAGTCGGCGCCTGCGACGGGAAATGCTTTTGCGCTTTGCGGCGGTTGCGTCATGATGCTGTCATGATTTCCGTCGTCATCCCCACGGCCAATTCCGAACGCCTGCTGCCGCGCTGTTTCGACAGCCTGATCCCGGCGGCGGTGCGCGGCGTGGTGCGCGAGGTGATCGTCAGCGATGCCGGTTCCAACGACGCGACACTCGAAATCGCGGATGCCGCCGGCGCCCATATCGTGCGCGCCCGCAAGAGCCGCGGCGCCCAGATGGCCGACGGCGCTGCCATCGCCAGGTCCGACTGGCTGTTGTTCCTGCGTCCGGAAACATCGCTGGAACCGGGTTGGGAAGTGGAAGCGGAATCTTTCATGGCCCAGGCGGAGCTGGAACGTCCCCGCGCCGCGGTGTTCCGTTTCGCGCTGGAGGATTTCGGCGGCGAGGCGCGCCGGGCCGAGGCCAAGGCGGCGTTGCGCACCATGTTGTTCGCCCTGCCTTATGGCGACCAGGGGCTGCTGATCCCAAAACGCCTGTACCAGAAGATCGGCGGCTATCGCGCCTTGGCCGATATGGAAGATGCCGACCTGGTGCGCCGGATCGGGCGGCGCCGGCTGGTCAGCTTGCGGGCGCGTGCCATCAATACGGCGCGTCCGCACCAGAGCGCACTGCGCGGGTTGGCGCTGACGCTTCTGCATGCGCTGCGCGTGCCGTCGCGGTTGCTGGCCAATCTTTAACGTTGTCATACCGCGTAAGCGGGAATGAAAATTCAGCGCATCTGGCTGCTGAACTTCAATCCATAGGAATTGGCCGACGGCGCCGCCACCGGCTGGATCGCCTGCGCCGGGAGGTAGACCGGCCATTGGCCACTGGCCAGATCCTGAAGGCTTTTGGCGTCCTGGCCGAAGCGGCGGCGATAGAACCAGTGATAAACCATCAGCCGTTTCACGTAAGAGCGCGTCTCCGCCACCGGAATGCTTTCCACGAACAGCAGCGGATCGTCGCCACCCGCTTTTGTGGTGCGCCAGCGGCTCACCGCGCCAGGCCCGGCATTATAGGCGCCGCCCAGCTCCAAGAGATTGCCGTCCAGGCTGTTCAGCAGTTGCGCGATATAGCGCTGCCCCACCGCCAACGAGGTGCTGGGAATGTAAAGGGAGTCGGGATCGCTCACTCCCATCTTGGAGGCGGTGTAAGGCATCAGCTGCATAAGCCCGCGCGCACCCACCGGCGAGGTGGCGCCGGTCTGGAAACGGCTCTCGATGCGGGCGAAAGCCAGCACGAGAGAGGAGTCGACCTGGTAGCCGCCATCGGGATTGTAAGGCGGCACGGGAAACAGGCCGGTGAGGATCATGCCGCGCGCGGCGCAGGCCTCGCTGGCGCGCAACTCGACATTGGGAACGCCGATGGCGCGCGCCAAGGCCGCCATGGCCGGGTCCAGCCGTTCATTGTTGTTGACGAAAGCGCGGTTCAGTTCGGAGCCGACAAATTCCGTCTCGCCGATCTGCCAAAGCGCCACGGCGCGGCGCGCCGCCGGCACCGCCATCAGGTCGCGGAAATCCGCGTCATTGAGAACGGCGTCGGAAAAGCCGGTCTGGGTATCGATGCCCAGCATGCGCTCGGCGAGCAGGCCGTAGAAGCTGGGCTCTTTCCCGGCGGCGAAGTTGAGCAGGGTCACCACTTTCTGAGGATCGCCCGACTGCATATGGGCGCGCGCCGCCCAGAAGGCGCCCTGGGCGCGCAGCGAATTCTGTGCCGCCGGGGTTTCGGCCAGTTTCTCCAGCCAGGTTTCGGCATCGGCCCAGTCGCTGAGACGATAGGCGGCGAAACCCGCATCCCACATCAGTTGCGGCACGGCAGAAAGAATATTGGCGTCGGAAACCGATATCGCCAGCTTGTAAGCCTCGGCGTCGCGGCCTTCGGCGCGATAGGAAGCGGCGATGCGATGGGCCATCACCGCCATGTCGGCGGGCGGGGCGTTCACCTGCTGCATCAGCGCCTGGGCCTGGTCGGGCTTGCCCTCCTTGATGGCGGCCAGAATGGCAGGTGTCACCGCGCGGGCGGCGTCGGAGGTGGGCACCGGCTCAGGCAATTCCAGGTCTTCATAGCCGCCGGTACGCCGGCCCACGCCAATCGGTGCGGGGATATGCGTGACCACGGCGACCGTGATGGTCTTGCGGTGGCGGCGGATTTTCCTGGTCGAATGCGCCACCGCCAGCCGGTAGATGCGGTCGGCGACAGCCAGTTCGCGATATTGCTCAAGCCAGTCCACCAGCGGCGCCACGGTGATGCGCTTGGAGGACAGAAAGGGCTGCGCCTCGGCATAACCCTTGAGGACCGGATCGCCGACCTTCGCCAGCAGGGTTTTGGCGCGGGCGGTTTCGCCTTTGCGCTGCGCCGTCATGATCTGTTTGTAAATCGCCACATCATCGGCGCTGAGGACTTGCGGCGCGGAGGGCGCCGAAACAGGGTCCACCGGCGCGGCGGATTGCGCCAGCGCCGCGGAAGCGGCCAGCAGGAAGCCGGCTAAGGCAATGAATGCGCGAATGTTTTCAAGCCCTTCGTACAGCCCGGAGAATCGTCAGTCTAGTTACCGTGCGTCGCGATACCGGGCAAGCCGAGTATGCGCATTCTCTCCTTTACCGCCTGTAAATCCCGCCAGGCGAGCTTCTTATGCGCCGGCTGGCGCAGCAGATAGGCGGGATGCAGGGTGGGCATCAGCGGCACCATGCGGTCGCCCACGCGATATTCCAGCCAGCGCCCGCGCAGCTTCATGATGCCGTCCGAAATCCCCACCACATGCCGCGCCGCCACCGCGCCCAACAGGATGATCAGTCCCGGATTGGCCAATTCGATATGCCGGCGCAGGAAGGGGAGGCACTGGGCGGCTTCCTCGGGCGAGGGATCGCGATTGTCCGGCGGCCGCCAGTTGATCACATTGGTGATATAGGCGTTGGTTTTGCGGTCCAGTTCGATGGCGGCCAGCATCTTGTCCAAGAGTTGCCCGGCGCGTCCCACAAAGGGCTTGCCGATGCGGTCTTCGTCCCGGCCGGGCGCTTCACCGATCAGCATGATGCGGCCCTCCGCCACGCCGTCGGCGAAAACGGTGTTGGTGGCGGTACGCTTCAGCGCGCAGCCGTCATAGGCCTCCATCGCCGCCTTGAGTTCCGCAAGCGTGGTGGCGGACGACGCCGCCGAAATCGCCCCGCCTATGGCATCGTCGCTCACGGGCAGCGGGGTCGGCGCGCGGGCGGGCGCAGGGCGCGTTACCAATGGCGCGGGAGCCGCGGTTTGTGGCGGGGCTTTCGCCATCAGCCGGTTGAGCGGCTCATCGGCAATCGCCTCGTCGGCGCCGGCTTCCACCAGCCAGTTCAAAGTAGAAAGAGTTTCGTTCACCGCCCCACCTTACGCTTTCCGCGACCTGTCAGGCCAGCTAGAAAGACAGCAAATAACAAGGCGATTCATGCCAGAACCCCAGGACCAGGCCAGCCGCGAAAGCATGGCCTATGACGTGGTGATTGTCGGCGGCGGCCCCGCCGGGCTGGCCGCGGCGATCCGGCTGAAGCAACTTTCGTCCGAGATCAGTGTCTGCATTCTGGAAAAGGGCTCCGAGATTGGGGCGCATATCCTGTCGGGTGCGGTGATCGATCCCAGGGCGCTGAACGAGCTCATTCCCGACTGGAAACAAAAGGGCGCGCCGCTGGAAACGGAAGTGACCGAGGATCGCTTCTGCTTTTTCACCGCTTCCAGCGCCATCTTTCTACCGCATGTGATCTTCCCGCCGCTGATGAGCAATCACGGCAATTACATCGTCAGCCTGTCCAATCTCTGCAAATGGCTGGGCCAGCAGGCGGAAGCGCTGGGGGTGGAAATCTATCCGGGATTTCCCGCGCACGACCTGATCCTCGAGGACGGTGCCGTCAAAGGCGTGATCACCGGCGATCTCGGCGTGGCGAAGGACGGCCATCACAAGGACAGTTACACACCAGGCATGGAGCTGCGTGCCAAATACACCCTGTTCGCGGAAGGCGCCCGCGGCTCCCTGTCAAAACAACTGGGCGCGAAATTCGGCCTGCATGAAGGACGTCAGCCGCAGAAGTTCGGCATCGGGCTGAAGGAATTGTGGGAGCTGCCGGCGGCGCAGCACAAAAAGGGCCTGGTGCTGCATGGCATGGGCTGGCCGCTCAGCAACGACACCGGCGGCGGATTGTTCGTCTATCACTGGGGCGAGAATTTCTGCTCGGTGGGATTTGTCGTCCATCTCAACTACAAAAATCCCTGGCTGGATCCGTTCGGCGAATTCCAGCGCGCCAAGACCCATCCCGCGATCGCCAAGATGCTCGCCGGCGGCAAACGCATCGGCTATGGCGCGCGCGCCATCACCGAAGGCGGTTATCAGTCGGTGCCGAAACTGTCTTTTCCGGGCGGAGCCTTGATCGGCTGTGCCGCCGGCTTTGTGAACCTGCCGCGCATCAAGGGCAGCCACAACGCCATGAAGACCGGCATGTTGGCGGCGGAAGCGGTGGCTGGGGCCCTTAAGGCGGCCAAAGAGGGTGACAAACCAGCGGGCGATACCTTGTCGGACTATGACGCGGCTTATGCCAAAAGCTGGGTGGCAAAAGACCTTCACCTGGTTCGCAACGCCAAGCCCCTATGGTCGCGGCTGGGCAGCCTCTTGGCGCTGCCCTTTATCGGCCTGGATATGTGGACCAACCAGCTGTTCGGCGTTTCC
>Ga0157379_10001862_pt1 | contig 17457 bp, 16 predicted proteins | sample S25metaG_FD_121802 | JGI IMG/M metagenome (GOLD analysis project Ga0157379, IMG submission 121802) | Switchgrass rhizosphere microbial communities from Kellogg Biological Station, Michigan, USA - S2-5 metaG | ecosystem: Host-associated > Plants > Roots > Rhizosphere > Soil | place: USA... | reverse complement strand
CATGAGGATCCTGCAGACACCTGCAATGATGGTGGTCCTGCATGAATTTAACGAGGCCTACCGCGAAGTGTATCTGGACGGACGGCCGCTGCCCATCAATCCGAATCCGACCTGGAACGGTTACTCCACGGGCCACTGGGAAGACGACACGCTGGTCATCGAAACCAGCGGCATCCGTGACGACATGTGGCTCGATATCCAGGGCAGCCCGATAACCGAATCCGCTCGAGTGACGGAGCGGCTGAAGCGCCTCAGTTTTGGACTCATGCAGATCGAGATCTCCGTGAATGATCCCAAGGCGTACACGAAACCCTGGTCGGTCACGATTGAAATGGCCGTGCAGGTGGACACGCAGATGCTCGAAGAGATTTGCATGGACAACGAGCAGGACACGAAGCTCTACAAGAAATGAAAAACGGATTGAAAGAGGATCAAATGAAAGTTGCGAAGACCGGTGTGACAACCAGCACAATGAAAAATTGTCAGCGTGCCCTCATAACCCTGGCCGGCTTATGCATTGTGCTGGTCCCGGCTGCCTGGGCTCACCATTCTCAATCGGAGTACGATTTACGTTCCAAAGTGGAAGTCGTGGGTACAGTGACCCGGTTGGAATGGAGAAGCCCGCACGCATGGATCCATGTGGATGCAACCAACGACAAGGGCGAAAAGGTGAACTGGCATTTCGAACTGCCGAGTCCCAATACCTTGATGCGCCGGGGGTGGACCCGGGATTCGTTGAAACCCGGCGACCGCATCACAGTGGTCGGTGCTCCAGCACGCAACTTTCCGGACATCGGCATCGCCAACTCCATTAAGGATGGCAACGGTAAGCCTTTGTTTACCGGCATCACGGAGATCTACGAACCGGAAGCGCAATCCAAATAGACCGGGAGGATTCCATGCGCTGGCAAACCCGATTGGGCATCACGCTAACGATTGCCGGATTGTTCCATTCCCTGGCGCTCTCTCAGGAAAGCGGAGGCTCGCAACAGCGCGGAAAGTTTCTTGCGCCTCCGGGACAAACGATCGCCATAAGGGCGGGACGGCTGTTTGATTCCAAATCGGGAAATCTTCTGAACAACCAGATCGTCCTCATTCAGGGTGATCGGATCGCAGACATCGGTCCGGCGGTGCGAATTCCAGCCGGCGCGAGAGTCGTCGATCTGAGCATGGCCACAGTACTCCCTGGAATGATCGACACGCATGTCCACGTGAACACCGGAGGCGAGACACCTGCAGAGCGAGCTTTCATTGCACTTGCAAATGCTCAAGCGGATCTCGAGGCCGGTTTCACGACCGTTGCCGATATGGACTCCCGCGGAGGATTCAACACCGTTGATCTCCGCGATGCGATCAACGCAGGACTGGTTAAGGGCCCGCGCATGCAGGTGGTCGGGCAATCTCTCAATCAACGCGCCAACAATTACTACCCGGATTCCGACTCTGTGCGATTCCTTGAAGGATTCACGGAGAATAAGAATGTCAATTCTCCGTGGCTGGGCCGTGCCGCCGTGCGCGAAGCCAAATTGCACGGCGTGGACTGGGTAAAGATCTACACGACGCAGGACTTCGTCGGGACCATGCACATGTGGAGACCGGACGCGACACTTGTGGCCAGTCCGTCGCTGACTTTCGAGGAAGTCGCGGCGATTGTCGATGAGGCGCACCGGCTTGGCTTAAAGGTTGCCTGCCACACTTATGGAGGCGAAGGACTGATGAGTTGCCTGAAAGCCGGAGTCGATGCCCCTAATCATCTCCTCGAACTCGACGATGCGGGCGTGAAGATCATGGTGGAGAAGAAACTTCCCTTCGTCGTCACGTTGGACGATCTGATCGCACAGGAGAAAGAAGACTTGCGCGATACCGGCGGCAGGAATAGCCGTCTTCGCCTGGCCGAGCAGGCTTTCAAGAGAGCTCTCGCTGCAGGCGTACCGATCATTTTCGGAAGTGGCGCCACGTCCGCTGCGATTCCCCACGGGAAGCAAGCCGACCAATTCAAATACTATGCCAAATGGGGAATGACTCCGGCGCGCGCGTTGCAGACGGCATATCTTCCCGCAGCGCGCATGCTCAACTACGATTGGGAGAGTCAAATCGGCAGCATCGAGAAGGGAAAGTTCGCGGACATCATCGCCGTTACGGGCAATCCCCTTGCGGATCTCACAGAGATGGAGCGCGTGAAGTTTGTGATGAAGGGCGGGATGATTGTTCGCAATGACTGAAATTGATCACTTCAGCTTCAGCACGAAATCGGGGCTTCCGTAGAAGACGTAGTCGGCCCAGTCAACCGACTTTAACTCCGCTACTTTTTTTCTACCTTGATCCAGCGCGTCTCCGACGGGGATGCTGTTAATCACGCTGGTATAGAACTCGTCTGCGAACGCCATGGCGGCGTTATCGCCGACGGGCCAATAGGTGCCAATGTAATTCGCAACACCGCCTCGCAAATAGGCTTCGGCCAGCCCTCTGTTGTCATCGATTCGCTCCTGCGGCGTTTTATCGGGCGGAGCTTTCCGAGTCCTTGCGCTTTCACAGGCGTTAAAGAAGACAAGATTGGGAAGATTGGCCACAGAGACGAGATCCGCTCCGCTCAGTACCTGGCCTCCTGCGCAAAGTATGCCGCTTCGCGAAGGCTTCTCCGCATCGAAAGATGCATGTCCCGCATAGTGGAGGACGTCGAATTCGCCTGAAGAAAAGTCCTTCAGCAGTGTCTGTTTCGTCGCCTGACCCTGGAACCGTTTCACGACCTCGAACCCTGGCTTGGATGAAAACAGATCCATGATCCGCGCACCTTCCTTCACCGCGCCTTCCAGATTGCTGGTCGGATCCACAACGAGAAGAATTTTCAGGATGGGGTTTCTCTTTCGTTGCTCCAGAAGTTTTGCGACCGATAAGTTCTCCGCGGAATAGCGGCGACTCAGTCCGCCTGTCATGGCCGGTACCCAATTCTGAACACGCAATGTCTCCCACGGAATGCGTGATGCTTCGGTATCGTGCACAACCACCAGGTGCTGATCGCCGACTGTAGGCAGCACTTTCAGCACGTCCGGGTTCAACACGAGTTCACTCAGCTCTGCTCCGAACCCCGCGATCGATTGACCAAACTGCAGGCTTCCGATTTGAGCCAACTTCGCCTCAAGATCGGACTTCGGTACAACCTTTCTTCCTGTCACGACAGCGGCTTTGGAGCCGGAAGTCAGGACGGAAGACTGAAACTCGAAGCTGCCATCCATGGACCCTTCCTGTCGTACGAGCAGATAGGCGGGCGCTTCCGCCGTGGAGACCAGCCCGCGCGCCTGCGGTGCCAAAGGTGGTGGACTCGGCAATTCCTCTTCCTCAAAACTGACTTCGATTTCATCAAAGAGCTTGGTGCTCGCGAGGCGATAGAGGTGTTCGCGCAGTTCGTTGAAACGCTCGGCATCCATTTCGCAGAGGGTCACCCTGCGGAAGCTGTGGCCCTGGTCCGCATCAAGGAGTCCGCGCACAAAGCCGCTGAGCATGCGTTGCAGGGACCCGCCGACTTCCTTCCCGGATGAGCCGCCCATCAACACCGTGGCGAAATCATCCACACAGCACCGCACCAGCGTCCGGATCACATTTTCTGAGACAAGTTCGAGGACTTCCTGCGTGAAACGGTCGAAGGTGCCCATTCCCGCCAGGAGTATATGGTCGGGAATTAAAGCATGGCGGCCGGTGGGGATGACGAACACCTCGCCGACGTCTCCACCAAACATCCGGCGCTGACTGAATTCCGCGATCGCTCCACCCATGCGACGATCGATCGCCTGTGCCGCTCCGGTGGGTGTAACGTCTCGAAAGACGCCGAGGACGTACGCTTTGCTGTTCGCTTCTGTGATGCTGCCGTGAGCCAGGCGCAAGTCGATGCGGCGCTGCAACCGTCTGCCCACGACGATGCCTTTTACCGAAGTCACGGCAATCGCTACAGTGGGAACTTCCTGTTCCTTCGAAGCAGGGGCTGCGACTTCTTCCAGCAACTCACGAACCGCCTGATCGCTGACGGCCTGACCCTGCGCGGCCGTTGCAGCGTCCGGCACAGCGCTGCGGATTGCTGCCTCGTCGAGTATGCGTGGCGCGGCACGCTGCACAGGCGGACGCTGTTGAGGCAAGACCGTCGTCTGGCCGAGCGAAAGCAAGTCTTTGACCGCGGCAATGACTTTGGAGTTGTTCGGCAGGCTGCCGTGCTCGTCTTCGACATAATAGGTCGGCACGCTTGGCAGTTGTGCGAAGGCTAGCGGGACCGTGCCGTCGCCGTCCTTGGTGATGGAGAATTTGAAATCGTTTCCATCGAGCTGCACATCGGTTGCTGTGTCCTGGTTAATGCCCGCGATCAAGATGAAGCGTCCATCCGGTGCGGCGAAAAAACTCTGGGTCTTTCGCGCGGCATCCAGCAATTGCTTGCGAGGAAGCGGACCGGTTTTCGGCCACGATTCAAGATCGAAGATATCAAAGGCTGAAAACTTCTCTGCTGCAGGCAACATTTGATACAGACCCGTAAAAGTATTGAACACCAGCTGGGTCAGCTCTTCGGGAGAATGCGTGACATCAACCAGCGCGATCTTCCGGATAATCGGATAGATTCCCCGGAACGCCTGCATCGGAACAAAGGATCCGTAGTTCGGCGTTCCCAGCATGATCAGCCGCCTGATCTTTTTTCCCGAGACCTTCATTGCCGCACGCGAAACCAGGCCGCCCATGCTATGCGCGACAAGGGAAATCTCGGTTGCGGGGTCATCCGCAATGCGTTTGGCAAGTTCCTGTCCTAAGCCATCGATGCTTTGTCTCCAGTCGAAAGGGTGGAAGTCCGCGTCGTATCCCGACAGTTTCAGTTGCAGCTTCATCTTGAGATAGACGAACAGAATGACGCCGAGCGCTTTGTTACGCGAGGGACCCGGAATCAATGCCAGAGATGTCAGGTGCCCGGCGGCTATATCTATCGGATCCACCCAAATAACATCGTCGAGAAAGAATTGTCGTTCGGTGCCCAGGGTCGAACCCATGATGCCCGGCACGATCAGAACCCTCTGCCCGCCGCGTACCGAACGTGCGCTGGTATCACGAGCAAGTGAAACTAACTCGGTGTATTGGCGTTCCCCGAAGTAGCGCTTCAACAGCTCCGCGTGCTGCCCTGTGACCAGAGCGCTCTCGACCTCCTCCGGCTGCATTTCGAATGGAGCTGCGGGACTCTCAGCGACAAGCCGTTGCGGGTTGACGTTAGTTGGGGCAGGAGATCCAGCGGCCCTCCGGGTTGCGGTCGAGCGTTTCTTCTTGGTTCTGCGTTTCATAGATCTCGAACAGCCTCCAAATTTGCGAGTTTGCTGGAACGGGATGATACAGGAAACGTATCCGCTGTATCACACGACTGTGTCACCCCACCCGATCTTCGTAGGCGCGCACCACTTGCTCCAGCGAGTCATAGGCAGTATGCCCACCGAACAAAAGGATAAGCTCGTAGCGACTTCGCTCTTTGACATCTTCCATGACCTGCGCCAGCACCAGGCGTACGCCTCGATCATTCAATATCGGGAAAATCGAGCGTATGGTTTCCGCCGCAGAGTAGTCCACATCGTCCACAGCAGACGCATCGAAGCAGAACCAGCGTAACGGGGGCTGCGCATTTCTGACGAGATCGAGAACTTCCTCGGAGAGCTGCTGGGCATTCGCATAGTACATGCTGTGCGTGAACCGATAGATGATTAGACCGGGCACAGCCTGTGCGCGGGTCGCTACGGGTTGAGCCTTCCAGGCACCGGATGTGCCTCGCACCAGCACGACATTCTTGGGCCGATACCCGCGCCGTGTGTGGTCAATCAGCGATAACACCATAGCAAGCAGGATGCCTTGCTCGACCCCTACGACTACCACGATAACCGTAGTGATCAGCGCCACCCAAAATTCCGACCGCCTCTGAACATAAATGCTTTTCATCCCCTTGAGATTGATGAGATCAATACCGACGAGGAACACGATGGCCGACAACACCGGTTCAGGGATATAAGCCAGTGGCGCCGTAAAGAAAAGCAACACCAGCAGGACGATGAACGCCATTACGAGGAGTGAGAGCTGAGTTCGTCCCCCGGCGCTGTCGACCATGTGCGTTTTTGTCGGGCTACCGTTGACCATAAAAGTGCCAGACAGGCCGGCGCCGAGGTTCGCGATCGCCAGACCGGTCAGGTCGACATTTTCATTGAAGGACTCCGTATAGCGTGCCGCGTAGGCGCGCGAGGTCGCCGCGCTTTGCGTGAGCATAACGACGAACATGGCAAACGCGATAGGAACGAGTTTCTGAATGAGTTCCCAACTCAACTGCGGATTTGGCAAGGCAATATGCGGCAAACCGCCGGGGACTGGGCCAAGAACCGGAATGTGTGTCTTGAGGTCGAGGGCCCAACTGGCGACGATGGCGCCGACGACGGCAATCAGCGCGCCCGGGATCCTCTTCGAGACTCGCTTCGTGATAACAATCAGCATCAGCGCAGTGAGCGCGGTCACGCATGCATAGAAGTTGATGTCATGAATCTGCTGTACGGTGCCCCATAGTTTCTGCAGCGTCCCGTGTCCAGCGCCTTTGAGGCCCAGCATGCCCGCAAGCTGACCCAGCGCCACCTGAAAGCCCACCCCCGTCAGGAAGCCGATCAGCACCGTGCGTGATAGAAAATCCGCCATGAATCCCAATCGCAAAAGCCGCGCTGCAATGAGAAAGCCGGCGGCCATAAAGCCAAGAACCCCGGCCAGAGCGAGATATTCATCAGAGCCTGTCGTTGCAAGACCTGTCAGGCCGGCGGCGAGCATCGCGGCAGTCGCCGAATCCGCTCCGACTACCAGGTGACGCGAGGAACTAAAAATCGCGAACAATGCTGAGGGCAAAAGCATCGTATAGAGCCCGGTGATGACTGGAGTCCCGGAGATCTTCGTGTATCCCATCACTTCGGGGATCGCCAGCGCCGCAAGCGTTAGTCCCGCGATGGCCTCCGCGGGAATTTGACTGACGTTGATGGGCAGGACACCTTGCAGTATTGGCAACCGCCGACGGTGGGAATGAATGTCCTCGCTCATGGCCATGCTGGCGTCATTTTGAACCAAAGCGAACGCTCGTGGTAGTCTGCACGGAAATGCGTAACCCTTTTGCTCGGTCGATAGTGATGCTTGTCGTGTTGGTGTTGCCTCCGTTGGCGATGGCTCAGACTCAGACAGCACGTCCTGTCGATTCGCATGATCTGTCTGGCGTGTGGCAGTTTGCGTCGGGCGGCGGCGGACAAGGTCCTGGTGATAACTTTCCACCTCTGACGGCGTGGGGACAGGCGAAGTACGACGCCAACAAGCCGGGATACGGGCCCAGGGCTGCACCTGGCGGCAATGATCCGATCTTAAAATGCGATCCGACGGGATTCCCACGGATTCTCTTTCAGATTTGGCCTTTCGAGATCCTCAATGTTCCCGGCCGCATACTGATGTTCTTTGAAGGACAACACACCATTCGTCCGATCTGGATGGATGGACGCAAGCTTCCGGCCGATCCCGATCCGACATGGTATGGCTACTCTGTTGGAAGATGGGACGGAGACACCCTCGTCGTCGAGAGTGTCGGCTTCAACGACAAGACATGGCTCGGGGCGCAGGGCCAGCCACACAGCGATCAGATGAAGACGATCGAGCGTTATCGGCGCATCGACGCAAACACCATCGAGTTTCACCTCACGATCGATGATCCCAAGACCTATACGAAAATCTGGGAAGCCGAACCGAGAACGATCAAAGCGAGGCCGGGAGTCGAGATCGCAGAGTCGTTCTGCGTCGCGTCTGAGGAAGAGGAGTTTGCCCGGCGCATCCGAGAACCGGCGGCGCGACAGCCGGGGAAGGAGTAGATGATGAAGAAAGCATCCATGTTTGCAATTGCCCTTCTTCTACTATGCGTCCGGGCTTCCGCTCATCACGGAAACTCGGCGTACGACGAAACCGCGCGCGTCACTATTAAGGGCGTCGTCACCGAGTTCGTGTGGGTGAACCCACACTGCCAGATCTATCTCGACGTGAAAGACAAGAACGGTAACGTTGTCCATTGGGCGGTCGAGACCAACAGTCCTGCGATTCTCACCCGAGCCGGCTGGACCCGGCGCTCTTTCAAGGCCGGCGATGAAGTTTCTATCATTCTCTGTCCTGCCAAGAATGGCGCTCCTGTTGCATACATCGGCACGGGTGATCCCGGTACGAAAGTCATCTTTGCGGATGGCCGCGAGTTGGATTTCGCGGAGAAGACCGCGAAATAGTGAGAAACCTCGAAATCATGCTCCATGGCCCTCGGATTGCATGGACATAACAAGGAGGCAGCCATGAACAAATCCCCTGGACACCAAAAAATGCCGAACCATAAAGTCGAGGAAGAGCGCGTTCCGGAAACCATGAAGGTCGAAGTCGACGGCGAGACGATCGCCCAATCCGCGGATGTGATTCTCGTGAAGGAAGATGATCATCCCGACCGCTATTACTTTCCGCGCAACGACGTCCAAATGAAGAAGCTCGAGCGAACGGTCACGACGACGGATTGCCCATTCAAAGGCACAGCGCATTACTTCAATATCAATACAAATGGTCGCCGGCTCAACAACGCAGTTTGGACCTACGAAAACCCTTACGACGAACATCGTGACCTTAAGGACCGCGTCGCATTCTACGACGACAAAATCCCGGATATTCAAGTGCTAGCGGCATAGAGAGGTAATCGGCCTACCTGAATTTCGGAGTCAGACCACTCGAGCACCTGCCCTGAAGAATGTTTGGGTGGTCTGACTCGACTCTCGCCCGCCATTTCACGACCGTCTTACTCTCCTCTTGATACAATTCGCGACCAGCCTCTCTCGAAAGGAGTGCAAATATGCGGAAGCGGCTCGTGTTCGCCGTCGTCATCGTCGTCTGCGCGGTCGCCTCGCGGACCGCGTGCGCCCAAACCCGTTCGTCGTCCGTGCCCCAGGCCCTGACAGCGCTCGACTACATCGAGATTCAACAGCTGGTAGCGAAGTACGCGCGGGCGATCGACACCTGCTCGAACAATGGCTACGATTATGCGGACCTGTTCACGCCCGACGGCGCGTTCATTCCGTCGCTCAACGGCCAGCCGAGCGCGCCGATCCAGGGACGCGAGCGACTCGCCGAAGTGTCCGGCGGTGGATCGCGCGGCTGCAAGAATGTCGGGTGGATCGTGCAGGGTGTCCGTCACCTCTACGTGAACCACATCATCACACCTACAGCGGAGGGCGCATCGGGCACCGTCGACATGCTCATGATCGGTTTGGGCGGCGATCCCAATAAGATCGAGTATGACGGGTACTATGAGGATACGTACGTCCGCACAGCAGGTGGATGGCGCTTCAAGCAGCGTGTCCACCACGCGCTGCTCCGCGAGGGGAATCGGGTTACGCCGCCCCCTGCGCGATGAATTAAGGGGACGGACTACTCAACCCCCAAACTCCTGACGAAATTGCGCGGTCGAATCGCGCAGGAGTTTGGGGGTTGAGTAGTCGGTCCCCTTATTGAGGGGAACACAATGGCAGACACGATCGATCTTTCGAAGAATTACATGTTGTTGGAGCCTGATGGAGCGGCCGTCCTTCTCCCCGGTGGCGGTGACTTCTGGAGCCAGTTGATGTCAGGCAACGCCACGGATGCGGGTATCCGGAGGCTCATGGTCAGCGAGAAAGGACGGCTGCTCGCGGCGCTCTCTATGGAGAAGACTTGGCCAAACTGGGAAATGCATCCGGCCGGGGATGAAATCCTTTTCATGCTTGATGGCAAAGCCACATTTATCCTCGACCTTGCCGACGAACATAAGGAGGTCGCTCTCAGTGCGGGTCGCGTGCTCGTGATTCCAAAAGGCGTGTGGCACACAGCCCGGCTCAGTGAACCGGCTCGTCTGCTCGCAATCACCGCCGGCCTGGGGACACAACATCGACCGGCGTAAGTGCTCGGGAGTGCGGTTTGATCGAGTAGAGATTGGAGAACAAGGTGATCACGCCTACAGCCGAACCCCTGCGGCTGCTCTCAAGAGACTCGACGAGCTAGAGAAAGCTTAAGCTTGCTCAACAACGTAGTGTCGCGACGAAGTTTCTCGTCCGGCGTTTACCTAAGCTGGAATGGTTTCAAAGCCGAGAGCTCTGGCTGCGCGGGCTTGCTGTTGATCATGAGTAACGAAGACGAGGGACGTGTGGCTCTTCTCACGAACGAGGCTTGCGCTCGCAATGTGTATCGCGTCGAGCGTCTTTACGATAGTTGGCATCGGCAGGCTCGCCCGCTCCAAAACGGCGGCAGTCAGCCGCACCTTTGAGAGGACGCGTTCAAGTTTCCTAAGCTGTCCGCCCGCGTGCGCGAGATCATCATCGTTCCATTGCCCTTCTATGCGGACCCGATCGATAAAATGGCGGCACTCAATGCGCAGAAGCGTGCTCGAGTACGCTCTTTCCCACCGGCCCCATTCCTTCCACGCGTTTTCTTGACCACTCAACACGCGCAGCACGACGCTTGAATCCACGTAGCAGTTCACGGCCGCCGGTCGGCTCGCATTTCCGCCAATATGCGATCGACGTCAATGTTTTTGAGGCGTTTAAGAGGTTTCAATCTTCGGGCTTCCGATGGCGGATCCAGAGCTTCATCTATAACTAAATCATCTGCATTGGCATGCTGAATGGACGTCAGCCGCGCGATGGGCGTTGAACGGTCGCATACAATAATGACCTCGCCCTTTCGCACGGCGGCCAGATGGCTGCTCAGATGCGCCTTTAATTCTGCGATCTTGACTTCTTTCATGACCAATTATGGTCATGTATGGTCATCCCCGTCAAGAAGCGGAAATCGGGGCCAGGCACGCTGTTTCCCTATTTCCCTTACGAAGGTTGTGGGTCACTTGACGGAACAACGGAAATAGGGAAACAGCGTGCCTGGCCCCGATTCTTACTTGTCCGTGATTGCCCTAAGCCTTTCCGACAGGCGTCCCAGTTTCTCCCGACTTGCCTGGTTTTGGCCGCCACGGCCCGCAATGTCCTCTGAAAGCCTAATGCCTTGTCCGATGGAGTTCGCCAGCGCGTTCGTCGCTGACGCGTATGCGGCCTGATTTTCCCGATCTTCGGAAATCACGCCATTGGCCGCGCGCTCAATCTGCCCGAGGCTAATAAACAATCCAGGATGGTTTTGGGAGCTCACAAAGTCAGTGTCCTGCAGGGTGGCTGTGACCAACTCCAGCGCTTCTCTAGCCGCAGCGTTCGCGTCACTGAACGTCACAGTAATCGTTGTCTGATTGCCGCGTCCACGTTCGCCTCGGCCTCTTTCGCCACGTGTTCCTCTTTCACCACGGTCACCCCGTCCGCGTCGCGCCCCGACACTTTCGCTCACGAGGGGAACTGCTGCCGGTTCTGTCAGACGTCCCATGAACAGGATCTCGCTCGACGGTTCCACGCGAATGGCGAAAAAGAACGGGTGATCCGCCCGAACGATAAACGGATTTCTGGGTGGCCCGCCACGTCCCGCCAGAGCAACTGCTGTTGCCGCCGCCGCTTCCATGCCCTGCTCATTCACGTCGATGAAGGCTTTGTGATACACGCCGCTGATATAAAGGTTATCGCCCGGCGGTGGAGTCGCCATCGCCTTAAAGTCGGCCTTTTGCGGTTCGAAAGCATCGGCCATGCCCATCGCTTTCAGAGGATCCTTGAGATCGTTTGGTCGCGTGATTGTGAACTTCGGCATTAGGACCTGTCCCGGACGTGGCTCCAGTCCATTGATCCAATGAGCAAGTAATTCGGGCGTGAGGTTTTCTTCTAGACTCCTCAGGGCATCGTTTTCACGCGGAACGACCAGCAGCATCGAAGGGGCAGGAGCGTCAGGTGAGGTTTTGACAGGAAGGGAAACAACCTGCACATCCTCGTCTTCAAAGTATTGCCATGTTCCGCTGACGCGCATCATCGACACAGGGACATCCAGGGCATCCGAAACGTGGAAGTTATCGTTCCGTGTCAGCTGCGATTCGAACGGTGTTTGCCAGTCGCCTTTAAAGTAGATTGCGTTGGCCAGCACGAGAGCTGTGTATTGCGTGATTGTGCCTGGCGGCAGCAGATCCTTGATGCGAGACATCGTTTGCTCTTCAACCCATCGGTTGACTTTTTCGCGTGCGGCTTCCGGGCTGGACCGAAAGTCGACCATATAGACACCCGACGTGTCGTAGTACTTCTGAGCCAATTCCGTGAAGCTTGGCAACAGCGGATACAGACTGCTGTCCCAAAGGGAGTTCGCAATAGAGAGCAGATAAGGACGGGAACCATTTTGGCTGTTCATGAGATCGCGCGTCAGATGGGAAGCTCCTGCGTTGACCGCGTTGATGTCGGCGATGTGCAGCACCTTGCTCATCTCCTCTGCAGTGCGGCCACGGGCCCCGGCTGTAGTGAGCCCGAGAATTGTCGAGATGGAATACGGCGAAAGAAACTCGTTCTGACGCGCGTTGTTTTTGAGAAGAATCTTGTAGAGGTCTATCGCGAAAGTCGTGTGGGCTTTGACTATCTCACGCTGTGCTGCCGCAGGATCGATCATATTCGCTTGTTCCTTTTGGGCTGGAGGTTCGTCCGGAACGGTGTCTGTTGAAACGTCGGCTGCGAGCGGCTTCGATGGAGGTTTGTCCGTAGGAGCAGATGCTGTCACAGCCGGTCCGCCGGCCGGTGTTGTGCCCGGTCTCCTTGTGTAGAAGACCACGCCTAAGATCACCAGTAACCCGAGCGCTGCGAGAAGTGCTTGCTTCATCGGGGGACCTTTTCCAGCGCGGCCATTGCCTGTTGGATTTCATCGATGGAGAGCTTCAGCAGTTGGTCATTCGCACCGGGGTTCGCCGATGTCAGTTGCTCGAGCGCCAGCTTCAATGCTCTGTACGCATTTTCCACGCGTCCCGACTTTGTCGCCGGACGGAGCGGGCCGACGACTGACTTCGATCCGGGCACGGGATAGGAATAGCCGATATTTCCCTGTGCATCATTCAAGGCCTGCTGAGCCAGCGATGTCGCGGTGAGGATATCGCGATTTCGCTCTTCAGTCGTGAAGGCTTTCAGCTCCGCGATTGCCTTCAGCAATGCCGCAATGCCCAGCTCCTTGCGTGGGGACCTGCCGATCCCCGGCCCCGGATCTCCGGGGTCGCGTGGCGCAAACGGGTCCGCATCGGTGAACCACGGAGGTGTCTGGCTTGAAGTTCGAGGCGTATTAACGCCTGTAGCCGCGTTCGCAATCAACATGCTGGGACTGACCTGGCCATTCCTCCAGAAGTAGACCGTTTTCCGTTCGCCCTGATAGGTATAGGTGATGAGCAGTACCCTGCCGCCTGTACTTCGATTTACATTGAGGATCGCGTCGTCAGCAATGAACGAATCTCCCGTTGAAAGCAACTGACGTACGCGCGGTGTGACATTCGTGAACTGGTTGCCCATTCCCCAGTGTGCTGCGACGACCGTGACATCGTCATTTCTCGAGCCCGGCAATGGAAGCCGCGCGGCGGGATTCGCGTGCTGCACAAGACGGTCATAGCTGATGGGTCCCGGCTCCTCGATCGATAAGATGTAGTCCTCGCAATCGTACAAATACGAAATCACCAGATTTTTGGTCTGCCCGTTTGCAGGATCGACTTCCATCCATTTCGGTGCAGCATAGAAGTCATCCATTCCAGGCTGTGCGCGTTTCGTCACGAGGGGCGTGACATCCGCGGAGCCGGCGCTCGCGCCGTAGATTGCGGAGATGATCCGTAGCTTTCCATCGGGCGCGGTCGTTGTCGGCGTTGCGACGTCCGCATTTCTCTGGTCCACGTTTGTTACAACGATCGGGATGCACGTGTCGGGCCGGCCATCGGGCCTCAACAGGCGCAACACATAGTTGCCCGGCACAACAGCCGGGAATTCATAGCTTCCATCTGCGGCAACGCTTGCGTTCAAGGTTTGGGCGTAGGACGAACTTTTCAAGGAGACAGTCATGCCGCCCGAGATTGCTGTTGCGCTCAGGCCGGCGGCGTGGCCACTGACTTTCACGGGCTTCAGATCAGAAACAGCCACGTGCACTTCGAAATCCCTGACGTCATTCGAGATGTTGATGGGAGCATTCCGAGGATCCATTGTTCCGTAGAGGAAGGACTTCAGCGTGTATCCTTTCGGAACTGCGAGGGAGAAATTCCAATAATCGCCCTCGAAAAGCGCTACTTTGAAGGTCCCATCCGCGCTCGGCTCGATCGCTACGGCGTTGTCAAATCCGTTGGGAGACGACCAATCCATCGAGAGACGAGGCAATGGCGCATTACCTTCAAGTACGACCTTCCCGCGAATCTCTTTCTTCAGCGGAACGTTGACCCGGACGTCGCGGATGTCCGCGTCGTTCACCGCCAGTAGCGGCAATACGGGTTCGCGCCTGTTAAATCCCGGGAACTGCAAATCCAGCGTATAGCTGCCGGGAAAGACCCTGGGGAACGCAAACGATCCATCAGGCGCGGCAATGGTTGTCAGGGGTGTTGCATAGAAGGCCGAACGCAGTGTCACTCGAACAGCTCCTCGCGCCTCGTTTCCAGTCAGCCCGAAGATTCGCCCGGACACCTGGACTGGAGGACGACTGGCGGTCGTCAGCGTCAGTTGGAGTTGCCGGGAATCTGCAGGGGAAATCTTTAGAAGATCGCGCGTCAAATCGGTCGCGCCGTAAGTGAACGATTTCACGCTATAACCGGGCGGCAGTGCATTCAGCGCATCGACTTTCCACTCACCTTCGGGCAGGGTGAGCCGAAAGCTCCCGTTCTTCTCCGGGTTGATCCGCACAACCGAACGTGTCGAATCCGACGGTGGGGGCGATGGGTTTGCAAGCGACACCGTGAGCTGTGGGACGGGCCCCGTTCCTTCGACGATGGCCGTGCCCCCAATCTCCACGAGGCGGCGGATGTCGAGTTGAACTCCGGTGACGTCTTTGTCCTCAACTTCGACGGGAACCGAGGATGACATACCATTCGGAATAGGGGACGACACGTGAGCAAAGTATCTGCCCGGAGGAACTCTTTGGATTTCGAAAGACCCGTCGGCCTGGACAATTGCAGAGGATATGTCGTAACTCAGCGAGACGGTCACCGGTGTCCGAGCGTCCCTTGGCACCTTCTCGATACCGGCCACACGCCCGGAGACCTTGATCCCGCCCGAAGCTGCGGCGACTCTGAAGTCGACTCCTGAAACTGTGGTATTCGATACCACGTTCACGATCGTTGCTCCACTCAGATCCCGAACTCCGGGATAGTACGTCGGAAAACTTACGAAACCCGCGACAACGTAGTACCGGCCGGGAGCCACGTCTTCAATTCGGAAATTGCCGGCACTGTCGGTTTCCGAAAGGTTAGAAAGGCCTGGGAGCGCGCCGGGCGGCGTGTTGACATCCGGTACCGGCATGACGCTGATGCGCAACTTTCCGGCGGGCGTTCCATCCGCGTTGAGCACGCGGCCCGTGATAATGCCTGGAGGCGGAGTTTGCAGGAAGAGAATCAAGGACAGTAAAAGTGTCTTCATGTGCTCCCGGGTCACGCCTCGCAAGCATGCAGCAGATTGGGCAGGGAGACAAGTTTACGACTGAGTTTACGACTGAGGTTGACGGTGTCTAAATTCGGGGTGCGGGATTCTACACTCGGAGCGAGCCACGAAATCCTCTGGCCGCGTAGTAGGACTCCGCACCGTTGTGATACAGGAAAACATGGTTGAAGCGGCGATCGCAAAAGAGAGCCCCGTCGAGTTTCCTGACTTCAGGGGGTGTTTTCACCCAGCTCGATGTTTTCGTGTCGAACTCTCCGAGTTTTTGCAAATCTCGATATTGTTCTTCCGTTAAGAGATCAATGCCTATGGCAGCCGCCATATTTACGGCGGAATCCTTCGGCTTATGTTCCTTCCTTGCCTCTAGCGCTTCGTGGTCGTAACAAATACTTCTGCGGCCTTTAGGACTCTCCTCCGAGCAATCATAAAAGAGGTACTCGCCGGTCTTCTTATCATGGCCGATAACGTCCGGTTCGCCGCCGGTTCTTTCCATTTCGTGTAATGACCACATTTTGTCGGGGCTTGCTTCCAACTTTGCCTGCACTTTGGCCCATTCAAGACCTTCGTGTCGTTTCATGTTTTTATCAAAACGGGATTTCAAAGCTTTGAGGAACTCTTCCTGTTGTTCTGGAGATAACTTCTTTTTATCGCGTGTGCTCACGGTCTTCGCCACTTTGGTTTCCTCCCGCTCAACATAGTTACTCAATTGTAGAGGGTTCCTCCGTAGCTGCGAAAGGTCGCTTACCAAATTCAGGCGGATCGGGGATTGCCGTGAAGCTGATTCATCAGGCCCATCAAGTCGTTCTTTACCCAGCTCTCCATGAGTTTGTCATTCACGATGCGCACCATGGTAAGGCCTGTCATAACGATCGTTTTTCCAGTTGGGGGAATTCCAAAGATCGATCCTTTGTGAACTCCTCGTGTGGTCGCGCGTGAACAAACTTTTTCTCCTTCGGCGATTTGTTCTTCGATCGAAATCTTGAGATCGGGAAATGCTGCGCGGAACATTGTCACGATTTGCCGAACGCCCTCGATGCCCGGGGGAGTGCCCGGGGGCGCATCGTGATTGGTATAAGAAGGATCCAGAAACTTTCGAGGAGATCCAATCGTCCGTTGTTGAAGACTTCTTCGACAAAGTTGCGATAAATGAGTTTGTTTCGTTCTAGGCTCATACGGATGAAGGTGCAATCTTATTGCCTGCCGATAACAAGGATCTTGTTGCGAAAAACGGCGCGAGCAGTGCCCCAAAGCATGAACAAGTGAAACATTTACGCTCCAGCACCGCTCAGCGGTGTTAAGGATTCAATCTGAAATATCATGAAAGCCACATAAAGAAAGGACGAGCATCATGCCGAATACTGTCCGTCTTCACCGTGTTCTGCGATCAACGCCCGAGAGAATCTATCGAGCCTTCCTCGACGCTGATGCCATGGCCAAATGGCTCCCACCCAACGGCTTTACCGGCAGAGTTCATCACCTTGACGCGAAAGTCGGTGGCACCTACAAGATGTCGTTTACAAACTTTACGACGCGCCAGAGCCACTCCTTCGGAGGCGAATATCTGGAATTGGTTCCGAACGAACGCATCCGGCACACCGACAAATTCGACGATCCCAACTTGCCCGGCGTAATGCAGGTCACGATTTCCTTAAAGAAAGTTGCGGTTGGTACGGAGCTGAGCATTATTCAGGAAGGAATACCCGACGTTATTCCGGTCGAGGCTTGCTATCTCGGTTGGCAGGAGTCGCTCGCGCTGCTGACAATGCTCGTGGAGGCTGAGATTCCACAGTAGGCGGAGAGATCGGGGGACGGGGAGCTTTGTGATTGATTAACTATGAAATGTTATTTGTGAAATGAGAGTCCACTAAACCTTACAAAT
>Ga0157379_10001861_pt1 | contig 17463 bp, 18 predicted proteins | sample S25metaG_FD_121802 | JGI IMG/M metagenome (GOLD analysis project Ga0157379, IMG submission 121802) | Switchgrass rhizosphere microbial communities from Kellogg Biological Station, Michigan, USA - S2-5 metaG | ecosystem: Host-associated > Plants > Roots > Rhizosphere > Soil | place: USA... | reverse complement strand
GGTCTTGCCCGCCCCCGTCTCACCCACCAGAGCGGTCCGCGTTCCGGGCGGCACGACGATGTCCACGTCGCGCAACGTCCACTCCTCGCCGTAGCGGAACCACACGCCCTCGAAGCGCACCTCGCCGCGGACGTCACGCAGCGTGACCGGGTCGGCGCGCTCGGCCAGGTCGATCGGCAGGTCGAGGTACTCGAAGATGCGATGGAACAGCGCCAGCGAGCTCTGCACGTCGACGGCGACCGACAGCAGCGACCCGATCGGGAACAGCAGCCGCGTCTGCAGCGTGGTGAAAGCGACGAGCGTGCCGACGCTGATCGCCGCGGTCTCGCCCGCGAACCAGTAGACCAGCGCGGGCATGATCGCGAAGCTCATCTGCACCGACGCCATCCGCCAGCGCCCGGCCATGCGCGAGCGCACCTCGAGGTCGGCCAGGTGCGCGGACTCGGCGGTGAACCGCTCGACGAGCTCGTCGCCGCGGCCCATCGTGCGGCCGAGCAGGATGCCGCTGACCGACAGCGACTCCTCGACCAAGGACGACATGTCGGCGACGCGGCCCTGGCGCTGCGCCGTGATCTTGCGCCGCTCGCCGCCCACGCGCCGGGTCATCCACACGAAGAACGGCAGCACGGCCAGCGAGAACGCGGCCAGGCGCCAGTCCAGCGCGAACATCGCCACGATCGTGGCCAGCACCGTCGTCACGTTGGAGACGATCGACGTCGCCGTGCTCGTCACGACGCTCTGGATCCCGCCGATGTCCGAGGCGATCCGCGACTGAACCTCGCCGGTGCGCGTGCGCGTGAAGAAGGCCAGGGACAGCCGCTGCAGGTGGCGGTAGACGGCGGCGCGCAGGTCGTGCATGACCTGCTGACCGACGAGGTTGCTCAGCCACGTCTGCGCGACGCCCAGCGCCCCGGTGGCGATCGCGATGGCGATCATCCCGGCGACCAGCGCGGTCAGCAGCGCGGTGTCCTGCTCCGGGATGGCCTGGTCGAGCACGCCGCGCAGCAGGAACGGCGAGATGACGTTCAGGCCGGCGCTCAGCGCGATGAGCGCCAGCACCGCCGTCAGGCGCGTCCGGTAGGGCGCGAAGAGCGCCGCGATCCGGCGCAGCTCGGTGCGGTTGGCGGTCACGCGGTCGTGCGCCCCGCCAGGCGCCCGTCGGCGACGTCGACGACCTCGTCGAGCACCTCGGCGAGGTCGGAGGCCAGCGCGGGCCACGAGTAGCGCTCGCGGGCCACGCGCCAGGCCCGGCGACCGCGCCGGCGGCGCTCGACCGGGTCGGCGACGCAGGCGACGAGCGCGTCGGCCAGCGCCTCCTGGTCGTCGGGCGGTACGAGCCAGCCGGTGCTGCCGTCGTCGACGATGTCGGCCGGTCCGTAGCGCGCGACCGCGATCGGCGGCAGCCCGCAGGCCATGCCCTCGACGAGCACGGCGCCGAACTGCTCGCGGACCGACGCGAGGACGAGCGCGTCGGAGGCCGACAGGAACCCGGGCAGCTCGTCGTGGCCGTGCCAGCCGGCGAGGAAGACGTTGCGGGCGCCGGTCGCGGCGACGACGTCGGCGGGGTGCTCGCCCTCCCACTCGCCCGGGTAGCCGCCGAGCAGCACGAGCGAGGCGTCCTCGGGCAGCCTCGACCGGGCCGCGGCCCACGCGCGGACGAGCAGGCCCAACCGCTTGACGGCGGTGAAGCGGCTGACGGAGATCACGACGGGCCCGTCGGCCAGCGGCCGCACCTCGTGCGCGCTGTAGCCGACGCTGCCCTCCTCGCCACCCGGCCGCCAGCCGCGCGGCTCGGTCACCAGGTGGCGGCGCCAGTGCGCGCCGCGGTCGAGCTCGACGTGGTCGAAGCGCTCGGGATCGAAGCCGTTGGGGCAGACGACGCAGCGCTCGGGCGCGATGTCCAGCAGCCGCTGCGCCCGGGCGATCTGCCCGTGGGCGAGCACGAGCACGCGCGCGCTGCGGTGCGCCCAGGCCCGCATCCGCGCCACCCACCGCTGCGCGTGCGGCCACGGCGCGCCGTCGGCGATCGCCTCGAGCATGAGCAGCTCGGTGCCGTGCAGGTGGGTGACGACCGGCACGCCGGGCGCGACCCGGGCGGCGGCCTCGTGGATCGGCGTGAGGTGGTGCAGGTGCAGGACGTCGTGATCGGCGGCCCGGGCCGCGGTCAGCGCGCGGGCCCACGCGGCGACGTGCTGCTCGTAGACGTCGTCGTCGACCGCCGCGAAGACGCGGTCCTCCGCTCCCGGCCGGTCCTCGTAGGACGGGTGCATGGGCGCGTCGCCGGCGGCGAAGTCGACCGGGTGGATGTCCAGGCCGGCGTAGAACGCGCGGGCGTCGCCGTGCCCGCTGTGCGAGCCGGTGACGAGCGTGACGTCCCAGCCGTGGGCGGGCAGATGGCGGGCCAGCGCGCGAGCCACGTGCGCCGAGCCGCCCCGCGGGAAGAACATCAGGCCAGAGAGGACACGCACGGCCCTCTGTTGTACCGAACCCGGGACGGCGCTCAGCGCCGGCGGAACACGATCGCCGTCGGCACGGCGCGCCCGCCGGGCACCGCGACGCCGTGGGCCCCGCGCGGGACGTTGCGCAACCGGCCCGCGCAGACCAGCGACGTCGAGCCGCCGCCGTCGAGGTTCATCGCCTGCACGGCGCCCAGCGCCGCCATTGCCTCGGCGAGCTCGGGCATGGTCAACCCGGCCTCGTCGTCCGCGCGCCCGTCGCAGGCCGCGGCGAGCACCTCGCCGCGGCGCGTGACCCCGATCGCCGCGCGCGGATGGCGGCCGGCGGTGATGTCGGAGTCGAACTGGTGCGAGCCGGCCGAGAAGCCCTCGGCGTCGCCGCCGATCGGCATCCCCGCGCGGACCAGCAGCGGCCCGGCCTGCAGCAGGTCGCCGTGCGGTGCGTCGGGCAGCTCGTGGCGGCGGGCGATCGCCACCGCGGCGCCGTGGACGTGCAGGCTCGCGCGCACCGTGTGAAACGGCGCGGCGAACGGGACGTGGCGGCGCAGCACGCCGCCCGTGCGCAGCTCGCCCAGCGGCGTGAGGTCCGGACGCTGGTAGAAGCCGCCGACCAGCGCGTCCGTGAACCCGTTGTCGCGGCACCAGGCCTCGAGCGGCGCGGGCGTCGACAGGCGCACCAGCCGCATCTCGGTCCGGCGCAGGTCGTAGCGCGCGACGTACAGCGTGGTGCGCGCGCCGTCGCGCAGCCGCAGCCGCTCGCGGCGCACGTGGCGCGGCAGCGGGGCCTTCAGCTGCGGGGTCAGCCGGGCGCGAGGGGCCATGGCGCGGGTCACAGGGTGGTCGGTCGTGCGCAACGTGCGGTGAAGGTCGTGTGACGGCGGTCGCGCGCCGGACCACCACGATGAAGTTCGACACCCGACCTGCGCACCCTCCGTTCGACCAGGACTCGAGCGGGCGGGTCGCCTGAATTCGGTTACCGGTTGCGCCGTCGCGCGGCCTTGGCGCGCTTGTTCGCCGCGCGGGCCTGCGTCTTGCGGCGCTTGTGCTCGAGCTCGCGCTGGGCCTTGGCCGCGGCCTGCCCTTCGGTCTCGTCACCGGTGGGCGCCACCGAGCGGGCGTCGCCGACGATCGCCCAGCCGATCCCGAGCAGCAGGATGCCGCCCGCGGCGAAGATCAGGATCTCCTGCCACTGGCGCAGTCCGCCGCCGCCGTCGCTGGTCGACGACGGCGTCGTGTCGGTCTGCTGCGCCGCGGGCTGGGCGGGCGGCAGCGGCGCGAACGGGCTGCTCTCCTGGGCGATGGCCGCCGCGGGCAGCGCGAGGACGGCCACCAGCGAGAGGACGAGGACGACCCGGCGCGACATCGGGACGCAATCCTGCCACGGGCGGGCGCTGGATGGCCACCCGGGAGGGGTAGCATCCGCAGGCAGATGCCGCCCAAGCAGCGCCAGATCAAGATGATGCAGACCGGCGGGCTGGCTGCGATGCAGCAGCTCGAGTCGCGGTCCGACGAGGAGCTCGAGCGCGAGCAGAAGTTCAAGGCCGCCGCGCAGGCGATCCTCGGCGCCCGTGCCGCCGAGCGCTATGACGCCAAGGCGGCGCGCGAGCACTTCCGCCGGGCGCTCGCCGCGGCCCGCCCGCAGGAGCGGATGGCGCTGCGCCGGATGGCCGACGCGTCGCTGGCGCTGGCCGAGCGCCGGCCCGACGACCTGAAGGTCGCCGTCGAGCGCCTCGGCCAGGCGCCGCCGAGCAGCCGTCAGCTCTTCCTGCTGCGCGTCATGAGCATCGTCGCGCCCCCGGCGAGCGCTGGCATGCTGGCCCGCATCCGAGGCCTGCTCATCATCATCGCCTTCATCGTTGCGTTGCTGGCGGTGGGCACCGGCATCGTCAAGCTCATCGCCTGGCCGCTGGGTGGCGTGAGCACGCTGACCGCGGTGTGGGTCGGCCTGCTGCTCGTGCTCGTCGTCTTCGGCGTCCTCGCGGTGCTCGGGCGGCGACGGCAGGCCCGCGCGCAGGCGGCGCGGGCCTCCGGCTAGGCCGCATGTGCGGGCGGTACTCGCTCGCCACGCCGGCCGGGGTCGACCTGCGGTCGCGCTTCGCGCTGGGCGAGTCCGTCGAGATCCGCCGGCGCTTCAACGTCTGCCCGGGCGACGACGTCCTGGCGGTCACCACCTCCAAGCAGGGCGAGCCGCGCGGCGACATCCTGCGCTGGGGCCTCGTGCCCTTCTGGGCCAAGGACCCGGCGACGGGCTACAAGATGATCAACGCGCGGGCCGAGACGGTCGCCGAGAAGCCGGCCTACCGCGACGCGCTGCGCACCCGCCGCTGCCTCATCGTCGCCGACGGCTTCTACGAGTGGGAGAAGCGACCGTCCCACCCACCCCGCCGTTCCAAGCAGCCGTGGCACGTCACGCGCACCGACGGCGCCCCGTTCGCCTTCGCCGGGCTGTGGGCGGTCTGGCACGGCGAGGGCGACGAGGTGCTGCGCACCGCGACGATCATCACCACCGACGCCAACGCCACGCTGCGCGACGTCCACGACCGGATGCCGGTGATGCTGCCCGACCAGGCCGCCGAGGAGGCCTGGCTCGACCACGCGACCCCCGCGGGGGTGGTGCACGAGCTGCTGGCGCCCCTGCCCGACACGCTGACGGCGCGGCGCGCCGTCGGGCCGGCGGTCAACGACGCGCGCCACGACGAGCCGGACTGCCTGGACGACGCGGCGCCCGACGCTGCAGACGATCCTCCGAGCCTGTTCTGACCCACCGGTGGGTCGGCCAGGAACGGTTCGCCGGAAATGGCAACCGCTCCTGGCCGACCCACTAGGGTCGGTGGCGTGGAGCTGACCACGCCCCGACTCCGCCTCCGTACGATGTCCCGGCAGGCGATGGAGAGCCTGCTCGACGGCCGTCCGCCGGACGGGCAGCGCTGGGCCGAGGGCTATCCACTGGACGGCACGCTCGTCGGCGTCGCCATCCAGCTCGACCTCATCAAGAGCGGCGCGGATCCCGGCCCGTTCACGCACTATCAGCTGCTGCTGGCCGGCGAGGACCTCGTCATCGGCGACATCGGCTTCCACGCCCCGCCCGACGAGCTCGGCGAGGTCAGCATCGGCTTCGGGCTCGTGCCGGCCGCGCGCGGGCGGGGCTTCGCGCAGGAGGCGCTGCAGGCCCTGCTCGCCTGGGCCCTTGCGCGCCCCGAGGTCCGCGCCGTGCACGCCGACACCGACCTCATCAACATGGCCTCGCAGCGCGTCCTGCTGGCCGCCGGCATGCGGCTCGTCGCCGACGAGGGCGACCGCAAGCTGTACGAGATCTCCTGACGCGATGGCCACGCTCGCGCCGCTGCTGGACGGCTACGACTACGTCCTGCTCGACCTCGACGGCTGCGTCTGGGTCGGCGACGAGCCGACCGACGGCGCGGTCGAGGCGATCACCGCGCTGCGCGAGGCGGGCAAGGGCCTGGCCTTCGTGACCAACGACGCGCGGCTGGCCGGCGAGGACTACGTGCGCAAGCTGTGGCGCCTGGGCTTCCGCGCCGGGCTGGAGGAGGTCGTGACCGCCGGCGGGGCCGTCCAGCACGTGCTGGCCGAGACCGCGCGGTGGCGCTCGGCCTACGTCATCGGCGCGCCGTCGATCCACCGCCACGTGACCGACGCCGGCGTGCGGATCGTCAACGACCTCGACGTGCCGCCGCCCGACGTCGTCGTCCTCGCCGCGCACGACGACCTCGACTACGCCCAGCTGCGCGGCGCGATCCAGGCCGTCGATGGCGGCGCCGAGCTGCTCTGCGCGGGGCGCGACCTGACGTTCCCGATGCCCGACGGGCCCTGGCCGGGGACCGGCGCGCTGGTCGTGGCCGTCGAGGCCGCCACGGGCACGACCGCGATCAACGCGGGCAAGCCCGCGGCACAGCCCTTCGCCACCGCGCTCGACCGCCTCGGCGCCGATGCGGCGACCGCACGGGCGCTGGTGATCGGCGACCGGCTCGACGCCGACCTGGCCGGGGCCCGGGCCGCGGGCCTGGACGGCGCCATCGTGCTGACCGGCGCGACGACCGCCGCGCAGGCCGATGCCGCCGGCGTGGGGGCCGACGGGCTCGTCGCCGTGGCCCCGAGCCTCGCGGCGCTGCTGCTCGACCTCTGATTGCGGCAGGATCCCCGCCGCATGCCGCCCCCCGTCCGCCTGCTCGTCAACCCGTCGGCCGGGGGCGGGCGGGCCCTGGCGGCACAGCCGGCTGTCGAGGCCGAGCTCGCGCGCCTGGGGCTGACCGTCCATGCCGAGCACACACGGTCGCTGCGCGACGCCGAGCGGCTGGCCGTCGAGGCCGCGCGGGCCGGCGAGACCGTCGTGACGCTGTCGGGCGACGGGCTCATCGGCGCCGTCGCCGGCGCGCTGCGCGGCCACCCGGATGCGGTCATCGGCGTCCTGCCCGGGGGGCGCGGCAACGACTTCGCCCGTGCGTTGGGGATCCCGCTGAACCCGGTGGCGGCCTGTGCCGTCATCGCCGCCGGAACGCCCCGCCCGATCGACGTCGGCGAGCTCGCCGGACCCGCGCCGCGCACCTTCGTGGGCATCGCCTCGCTGGGCTTCGACTCGGTCGCCAACCGCCTGGCCAACGAGGCGCCCGGCCGGCTCGGCCGGTTCGTGTACGTCTACGCCGCGCTGCGCGCGCTGACCACGTGGCGGCCCGCCACGTTCGACGTCGCGGTCGACCGGGACCGGCGGACCCTCCCGGGCTGGACGGTCGCGGCATGCAACGCCACGTCCTACGGTGGAGGGATGCTCGCCGCCCCCGGCGCCCGGCTCGACGACGGTCTGCTCGACATGGTGTTCTTCGCGCCGCGCACCCGCCTGCAGTTCCTGCGCGCGATGCGCCGCGTCTTCAAGGGCACGCACGTCGACCTCGACTTCGTCAGCGTCCGGCGCGGCCGCGAGCTGTGGGTGGACGCCGACCGGCCCTTCGACGTCTACGCCGACGGCGACCTCATCGGCACGCTGCCCGCCACGATCCGGGTCGTGCCCGCGGCCGTCACGGTGCTGGCGCCGGCATGACGCTGCTGGCCGCCAAGCTGGCCGCGGCGCGCGCCGCGGGCGCCGTGTCCCGCCGCGCGGGCCGCGGCGGCACGTCGCTGCCCGGCAAGGTCCTGCTGCGCCTCGAGCCGCACGCCGTCGGCTCGCTCGCGGCGCGGCTGCCACACGGCAACGCGGTCATCTCGGCGACGAACGGCAAGACCACGACGGCGGCGATGGTCGCGGCGATCCTCGAGCGCGGCGACCGCCGGCTGGTGCACAACCGGGCCGGTGCCAACATGGCCGGCGGCGTGGCCGGCGCGCTGCTGCAGGCCGCCGGGCGCGGCGACCGGATCGACGGCGACACGGGCCTCTTCGAGGTCGACGAGCTGTGGCTCGACCGGCTCGTGCCCGAGCTGCATCCGCGGGCGCTCCTGCTCGCCAACCTGTTCCGCGACCAGCTCGACCGCGTCGGGGAGCTCGAGACGATCGCGGACCGCTGGGCCTCCGTGGTGGCCGCGGCGCGCGACACGACGCTCGTGCTCAACGCCGACGACCCGCTGATCGCCGACCTCGGCCGCGACCGCCCGGATGCGGTGCTCTTCGGCGTCGAGGACCCGGCGATGGCGCTGCCCGGCCTCCAGCATGCCGCGGACTCCAAGCACTGCCGGCGCTGTGGTGCGCCGTACCGCTATGACCTGATCTTCCTCGGGCACCTCGGTCACTACCACTGCGACGCGTGCGGGGCGAGCCGGCCGGCGCCGCAGGTGGCCGCGACGAGCGTCGTGCTCGACGGGCTGCGCGGCGCGCGCGTGACGCTGCGCACGCCGCAGGGCACCGCGGACGTCATGTTGCCGCTGCCGGGCCTGTACAACGTGTACAACATGCTCGGCGCGGCGGCGCTGGCCGGCGCGCTGGGGGCCACGCTCGAGGAGATCGTCGGCGGCCTGCAGGCCGTCTCCCCCGCCTTCGGTCGCGCGGAGACCGTCGACATGCACGGCCGGCAGATGGTGTTGCTGTTGGTCAAGAACCCGGCCGGGGCCAACGAGGTGCTGCGCACGCTCGCGCTCGAGGAGGGCGAGCACGACGTCCTGGCCGTCCTGAACGACAACACCGCCGACGGCCGCGACGTCAGCTGGGTCTGGGACGCCGACTTCGAGGCGCTGGCCGGCCGGCTGGCGCGCGTGACCTGCAGCGGGACGCGCGCCGCCGAGATGGCGCTGCGGCTGAAGTACGCAGGCGTGCCGGTCGACCGGCTCGTCGTCGAGCCCGAGCTGTCGGTTGCGCTGGACCGCGCGGTCGCCGCCGGCGAGCGGCGCCTGGTGGCCATCCCGACCTACACGGCGATGCTCGAGTTGCGCCGGCTGCTCGTCGAACGCGGCGTGCTGGGGAGCAGCTTCGGATGAACCTCACGGTGGTCTGGCACGACGTCGAGTGCAGCGGCTATCGGGAGGACGTGGGGCTGTGGCGGGAGCTGGCCGGCGCGCTCGGTCCCGGGGAGGCCGTGCTCGACGTCGGCGCGGGCACCGGGCGCGTGACGCTGGACCTGGCCGCCCGCGGCGTCCCGGTCGTCGCGCTGGACGCCGACGCCGACCTGTTGGCCGAGCTGCAGCGCCGCGCCGACGGCCTGCCGGTCGAGACGGTCTGCGCCGACGCCCGCGCGTTCGCGCTGCCCGGCCGGCGCTTCGGGCTGATCATCGTCCCGATGCAGACCCTGCAGCTCCTGGACGGCCCGGTCGGCCGCGCGCACTTCCTGCGCCGGGCGCGGGAGCACGTCGCCCCCGGAGGCCTGGTCGCCGCCGCGCTGGCCGACGCCCTCGACAGCTTCGACGGCGAGCTCGACGGTACGCCCGAGCCCGACCGGGCCGAGATCGACGGCGTGCAGTACACGAGCCGGCCGCTGGCCGTGGTCGACGAGGGCGGCCGCGCGGCGATCCACCGACTGCGCGAGATCATCGGCCCCGACGGGGCGCGCAGCGAGAGCCACGACGTGATCCGGCTCGACCGCGTCGACGAACGGCAAGTGGCCGCCGAGGCCCGCGAGTTCGGCTTCCGGGCGCTGCCGGCGCGGCGCATCCCGGCCACCGAGGTGTACGTCGGCTCCACGGTGGTGCTGCTCGGTGCCTGACCGCACGCTGCGCGTCTGCGCGCTGTACCCCGACCTGATGAACATCTACGCCGACCGCGGCAACATGCTCATGCTCGAGCGGCGGTGCACGTGGCGGGGCATCGGGTTCACGTTCACCGCGGCAGGCCTGGGCGACCGCGTCGACCCCGACGCGCACGACCTCTTCTACCTCGGCGGCGGCCAGGACCGCGACCAGCGGCTCTGCGCGCAGGACCTGGTCGACACCAAGCGCGACGCGCTGCACGCCGCGGCCGACCGCGGCGCGCTGGTGCTCGGCATCTGCGGCGGCATCCAGCTGCTCGGCCACCACTACGAGCTCGGCGACGAGCGCGTCCCGGGCGTCGGCCTCGTCGATCTGCACACCGTCCGCGCCCGCGACGGGTCGCGGCTCATCGGCAACGTCGCGATCGAGGTCGACCTCCCCGGGCTCGACGGCCCGCGCGTGCTGGCCGGGTTCGAGAACCACGGCGGGCGCACGACGCTGGCGGCCGGCGAGCAGCCGCTGGGCCGTGTGCTGCGCGGCCACGGCAACGACGGCCGCTCGGGCGTCGAGGGCGTGCGCCGCGGCACCGTCCTGGGCACCTACCTGCACGGCCCGCTGCTGCCCAAAAACGCGTGGTTCGCCGACTGGCTGCTGGCCACCGCCCTGGGCGTCTCGCCGGCGTCGCTCTCCCCGTTGCCCGACGCGCTCGAGGACGCGGCCCACGCCGGCGCCCGCCGCGCGGCGGGCATCCCGGCCTGACCTAAACCAACCTAAAGGGGTCTGACCCCTTTATCTTGGCGCGGCTAAATCTGCGGAGGTTCGTTGCGGTCACGGCGCGATCTGCGGCCCGTCGGCCGAGGCGATCCCCGGCGCGGGGCCCTCGAAGCGCGGCAGGCCGTCGTCGGGCAGCGGCTCCCAGACCGCCGCGGTCTCGACCCGCTGGTGAAACGACGGCCGGACGCCGGGATCGCCGTCGACCGCGCCGAGCCGCACGCTCAGCCGGTCGGGATCCTCGGGATGGTGGCTGAACAGCGCGCCGCCGCAGGCGCCGCAGAACGCCTTGACGAAGCCCTGCGGCGGCGTCCACCGGCGCACGAGCTCCCGCCCCGCGACGATGCGGAAGCTCCCGCGGGCGACCTGCGCCGAGACCGAGGCGGCGGTGCCCGTCCGGCGCTGGCAGCGGGTGCAGTGGCAGTACCCCGCCGGGCCCAGCGGCTCGCTGATCTCGAAGCGGACGCCCCCGCACAGGCAGGCGCCGGTGATCGGCAGCTCGACGGCCATGGCGCGCAGGATGGCACGCGCGCTGCGGGGCCGTGCTTGGGCGGCGAGAGGCCCTGGGTAGGATGACGTCCTCCACGCCTCATGCGCACTTTCCCAGTAGGTTTGTGGAGAACTGATGACGGACGCCGCAGCCGCCACCCTCGAGTTCCGCAAGGCCTCGAAGAGCTACCCCGGAACCGACCAGCCGGCGATCCGCGAGTTGAGCCTCGAGGTCGCCGCTGGCGAGCTCTGCATCCTCATCGGTCCGTCGGGCTGCGGCAAGACGACCGCGATGCGGCTGGTCAACCGCATGATCGAGCTGACCTCGGGCGACGTCCTGCTCGACGGCGTGAGCATCCGCGACCGCCCGCCGGCCGAGCTGCGCCGCCACATCGGCTACGCGATCCAGCAGATCGGGCTGTTCCCGCACCAGACCGTCGCCCAGAACATCGCGACCGTCCCGAAGCTGCTGGACTGGGACGCGCAGCGCGTGCGCTCGCGCGTCGACGAGCTCCTCGAGCTGGTCGGCCTCGAGGCCGCCATGGCCGGCCGCTATCCCGGCCAGCTCTCGGGCGGGCAGCGCCAGCGCGTCGGCGTCGCGCGCGCCCTGGCCGCCGACCCGCCGCTGCTGCTGATGGACGAGCCCTTCGGGGCGATCGACCCGATCACACGCGGGCGCCTGCAGGAGGAGTTCCGTCACCTCCAGCAGGACCTCGGCAAGACGGTGGTCTTCGTCACGCACGACATCGACGAGGCGCTCAAGCTCGGCGATCGCATCGCGGTCCTCAAGCCCGGCGGCGTGCTCGCCCAGTACGCGACGCCCGAGGACCTCGTCCGCTCGCCGGTCGACGAGTTCGTGGAGGCGTTCGTCGGCGCCGACCGGATGATCGAGCGGCTCGAATGGCTCACCGCGCTGCGCCGGGAGGGTCAGGGCGCGTGACCGGCGCGCTGACCGTCCTCGCGCAGGTCAAGATCCGCGACCGCGAGGGCCACTCGTGCGTCGAGGACAACGGCTTCTGTCCCAGCTGGATCGTCCATCACCTCGACCTGTACACCTCGCCCCTGTGGCGCCACGTCGAGCTCGTGCTCGCCTCCGTCGCCTGCGGCCTGGTCATCGCCTTCGCGCTGGCGATCGTCGCGCACCGCCACCGCTGGCTGGGCGGCCCGATCGTCGGCACGACGGGCATCCTGTACACGATCCCGTCGCTGGCCTTCTTCGCGCTGCTGATCCCGCTCACCGGCTTCGGGTTCGTCACGGCGCTCATCCCGCTGACGGCCTACACGTTGCTCATCCTGTTCCGCAACATCATCGCGGGCCTCGACAACGTGCCCGACGAGACCCGCGACGCCGCGCGCGGCATGGGCCTCACGGACAACCAGCTGCTGTGGAAGGTCGAGCTGCCGCTGGCGCTGCCCGAGATCTTCGCGGGGCTGCGGGTGGCCACCACGACGACCGTCGGGCTCGCCGCGCTGGCCTTCTACGCCGGCGCCGGCGGCCTCGGCCAGCAGATCCTCAGCGACATCGCGTTCAAGTCCAACGTCGCGGTGGCCGGCGTGCTCTGCATCCTGCTGGCCTTCCTCCTGGACGTGACGCTGCTGGTGGCCGAGCGGCTGCTGCTGCCCTGGCAGCGGGCGGTGGCCGCGTGAAGGACGCGATCGACTACCTGCTGCACTCGCGCGAGTCCCTGGGCGGCGGCCTGCAGGTCGGCGGCAGCCACCTGTGGCCGCTGCTGTGGACGCACCTGCGCGTGACGTTCGAGGCGATCGTGTTCGCGTGCGCCGCGACGCTGCCGGTGGCGATCTGGCTCGGCCACAAGGGCCGCGGCCAGCTCGTGGCGAGCACGGCGGCCAACGTCGGCCGCGCGGTGCCGAGCTTCGCCGTGCTGGTGTTCTTCAGCGCCTACCTCGGGCTCAACCTCGGCAACCTCGTCTTCGCGATGGTCCTGCTGGCCATCCCGCCGATCTTCACGAACACCTACGTCGGGATCCGGCAGGTCGACCGCGACGTCGTCGACGCCGCGCGCGGCATGGGCCTCACCGAGCGCCAGCTCGCCACCCGCGTGGAGCTGCCGCTCGCCCTGCCGCTCGTGTTCGGCGGCATCCGGACCTCGGTCGTCAACGTCCTGGCGACCGCGACCCTGGGTCCCTACGTCGGCGTCGACACCCTCGGCGTCCCCATCATCAACGCCAACGTGCACGGCGACGCAGGACGCCTGGGCACGGCGATGCTGATCGCGCTGCTGGCCATCGCCGCGGAGCTGCTCTTCGCAGCACTGCAGTGGGCGGTGACCCCGCGCGGGCTCAAGCTCTCCCAGAAGACCACCCCCACGAGGAGGATCCGACACATGCGATCGCGCAGTGTCATGGCGCTGCTCGCCCTGGCCTTGACGTTCGGCCTGGCGGCGTGCGGCAGCAACGACGACAACAACGACAACGCCGGCGACTCGGGCGCGGCCGCGGCGCAGACGACCAGCACCCAGAGCTCGGCGACGACCTCAGGGTCCTCCGACACGTCCGGCGGCAAGGTGATCCAGAAGAACGCCGACAACGCCGCCAAGCCGACCATCACCATCGGGTCGAAGAACTTCACCGAGGAGTTCGTCCTCGGCGAGATCTACGCCCAGGCCCTCCAGGCCGCCGGCTACAAGGTCAAGAAGCAGCTGAACCTCGGCTCCGAGCAGATCGCGCTCAAGGCGCTGAAGGGCGGCCAGGTCGACGCCTACCCGGAGTACACGGGCACGATCCTCACGAGCTTCTGCAAGGTCAAGGACAAGGCCGTGCCCCACGACCCGGGTCAGGCCTACGACCAGGCCAAGGCCTGCATGGCCAAGCAGGGCATCACGGCCGAGCCGCGCACGCCGTTCACCGACTCCAACGGGTTCGCGGTGACCCAGGAGACCGCCCAGAAGCTCGGCGGCATCACCAAGCTGTCCGACCTCAAGGGCAAGGAGTCGAACCTGACGATCTCGGGCCCGCCCGAGTGCCAGCAGCGCACCGACTGCCTCCTGGGCCTCGAGCAGACCTATGGCCTGAAGTTCAAGAAGTTCCTCTCGATCGACCTGGCCAAGCGTCACGAGGTCATCAAGAACGGGCAGACCGACGTCGGCGAGGTGTTCACCACCGACGGCCAGATCAAGGCGGACAACCTGGTGCTGCTGCAGGACGACAAGCAGCTCTTCCCGCCCTACAACGCGTCGCTGCTGGTCAGCGACAAGGTCGCCCAGGCGGCCGGGCCGGACTTCGCCAAGGTGGTGGCCTCGGTCGGCGAGGGCCTGACGACCGAGGTGATGCAGGAGCTCAACTCGCGCGTCGACCTCGACAAGGAGACGCCGGCCAAGGTGGCGTCGGAGTACCTCCAGGAGGCGGGCTACGTCGCCCAGTAGCCCGTCGTTCACGGGCTTTGCGCCCGCCGCGTTCGCCTGGCTGTCCGGCCTCGCCGCCGACAACTCCAAGGCGTACTTCACCGCGCACCGCGCCGTCTACGACGACGCGGTGCGCGGGGCGCTGGAGGCGCTGCTCGAGGAGCTCGCCGACGACGAGGGCGGGCGCGTCAAGCTCTCGCGCCCCCAGCGCGACACGCGCTTCTCCCCGGACAAGTCGCCGTACAAGACCAGGGCCTACGGGGTGATCCTCGACCGACCCGCGAGCGTCGCGGCGCTCTACGTGGAGCTGTCGCTCGACGGGCTGTTCGCCGGGACGGGCTACTACGGGCTGGCCACCGACCAGCTCGCCCGCTTCCGCGCCGCGATCGACGACGAGGGTTCCGGCGCCGAGCTCGAGGCGATCGTCGCGCAGGTCCGCGCCACCGGCGTCGAGACGTTCGGCGCGGCGCTGAAGACCGCGCCGCGGGGCTACCCGCGCGACCATCCGCGCGTCGGGCTGCTGCGTCACAAGATGCTCGTCGCCGGCCGGCGGGTCGCGCCCGGCGCGGACGGCATCGCCCGCGGCGCGGCGCTCGACCTGTGCCGCACGACGTGGTCGGCCTGCACGGCGATGAACGGCTGGCTGGACGAGCACGTCGGGCCGTCCGAGCTGCCCGCCGTCCGGCGCTGAGCCGTCCGTACACGCGCGGCAGGGATCAGCGCGCGCGGACGGTGATGTCGCCCGCGGCGGTCAGCGCGTGGATGGCCTGCGGCGCGAGGTCGTCGCGGATGACGCCGACGACCTTGACGTTGCCCGCGTCCGTGGTGGCGTCCACGCGGTAGGGCCCGTAGGGCACGACCACGCGGACGTCGCCGCCGTTGCTGCGCGCCTCGGTGCGGGTCGGCTGTCCGAAGAGGTCCAGCGAGACGTCGCCCGCGTCGGTCATCGCCCGCACCGTCACCGGGTTGAGCCGGTGCGTGCGGATGTCCCCCGACTTGGTCTCGATGTCGGCTCGGCCGCTCAGCCCGCGCAGGTCGACGTCGCCCGAGTCCGTGCGGACGACCACGTCGACCTCCGGCGGCGCCGAGATGTCGATGTCGCTGCGGCAGCGCAGCACGGACGTCAGGCCGCCGCACGAGCTGTCGATGGTGAGCGTCCCGCCTGAGTAGGTCTGGTGCACGGTCGGCTTGTCGAGGATCCACGCGTCGTGGCGGTCGACCATCACGTCGCGGGTCAGTCCCGCGCGGATGTCGACGTCGCCGGCGTCGGTGGTGACGACGAGCTTGCGGACCACGCCGGTGATCGTCGTGTGCTGGTGCTTGTCGCGATGCAGCGCCTCGGACAGCCCGAACGCGGCCCCGCTCAGCACGAGCAGGCCGAGCGCAGCCAGGAGGACGATCCTCGCGGTCGACATCGCGGCAGACGGTAGAGCCGGGATCGCCGCCCCGAGGTACGGCTGGCACCCTTTCCCGCATCCCCACTGCAAGGGTCCCGCGATCGGGGGAGTGTCCTGCCCAGACGGTAGTTTCCGGGCTGCGATGAACGTCCCGACGGCCCTCGACGAGCTCGAGATCCAGTTGCTGCACCCGGCGGCGCGGGCACCCGAGCGCGCCCGTCGCAACGACGCCGGCTACGACCTGCGGTGTCTGGCGCCGGTGGTCCTCGGCCCGGGCGCGCGCGAGAAGGTTCCGACCGGGGTGGCGATCGCCCTGCCGGCCGAGATCTGCGGTCTGATCGTCCCTCGCTCGGGGCTGGCCGCGCGTCACGGCGTCGTGCCGACGCTCGGGCTCATCGACCCCAACTTCCGCGGTGAGATCTGCGTCACGCTGATGAACCAGGGCGGCGAGATGTTCCGGGCCGAGGCCGGGGACCGCATCGCCCAACTGCTGCTGCTGCCGTTCTGGGCGCCGGCGCTCACGGTCGTCGACGCGCTGCCGCCGTCGCCCGACGACCGCGGCGCGAGCGGCTGGGGCTCGTCAGGCCGTTAGATGATTGATTCCTAGGCCTTGTTGCCGTTGAGGCTGTAGCGCGCGTAGCGCTCGGCGACGGCGGTGGGCAGCCGCGCCACGACACGCACGCCCTCGGCGGTGTCCTCGCGGTGCAGGTCGCCCGCGACGTCGTGCAGCTCCGCCAGCCGCCCGCCCTCGGAGTAGGGCAGCAGCAGCTCGACTGAGGTCAGCGTGCGCGCGAAGGCGTGCTCGATGGCCTCGGTGAGCTCGTCGAGGCCCTCGCCCGTCAGCGCGCTCACGGCCACGCCCTCGGGGTGGCGGCGGCGCAGCTCGGTGCGGCGCAGGTCGTCGACGGCGTCGATCTTGTTGAGCACGAGCAGGCGCGGGCGGTCGCCGGCTCCGATGTCCTCGAGCGTGTCCTCGACGGCCCGCAGCATCTCGACCAGCTCGTCCTCCTGCGCGGAGGCGTCGACGACGTGCAGGATGAGGTCGGCCAGGCGCGTCTCCTCGAGTGTCGCGCCGAACGCGTCGACGAGCTGGTGGGGCAGCTTGCGGATGAACCCGACCGTGTCGGTCAGCAGGTACGGCCGGCCGTCGATCTGCAGCTGGCGCGTGGTCGGGTCCAGCGTGTGGAAGAGCCGGTCGCGCACGCCGACGGTGCTGCCGGTGAGCGCGTTGAGCAGCGTGGACTTGCCGGCGTTGGTGTAGCCGGCCAGCGCGACCTGCGGCAGGTGCGCCCGCTCGCGCTCGGCCCGCTGGATCGCCCGCGTGCCCTTGACGTGCTCCAGCCGGCGGCGCAGGGCAGCGATCCGGTCGCGGGCCAGGCGACGGTCGGTCTCGATCTGCGACTCGCCGGGGCCGCGCGTCGCGAACCCGCCGCTCGAGACGCCGCCCAGGCGCTCGAGGTGCGTCCACAGGCCGCGCATGCGGGCGAGGTTGTATTCCAACTGCGCGAGCTCGACCTGCAGCTTGCCCTCGGCGGTGCTGGCGTGCGAGGCGAAGATGTCGAGGATGGTCGCCGTGCGGTCGACGACCGAGAGCCCGAGCTCCTTCTCCAGGTTGCGCTCCTGGCGCGGGCTGAGCTCGTCGTCGCAGACGATGAGGTTCGCGTCGGCGGCCTCGGCCGCGACCTTGACCTCCTCCAGCTTGCCAGGACCGAGGTAGGTGTTCGGGTGCGGCGTGTCGCGGTGCTGGACCAGCTCGCCGACCACGGCGACGCCGGCGGTGCGCAGCAGCTCCTTGAGCTCGGACATGTCGTCGCCGACCGGCGAGGCGCCGATGCAGTAGGCACGCTGAAGCGCCCGCCCCGGCTT
>Ga0157379_10001860_pt1 | contig 17473 bp, 15 predicted proteins | sample S25metaG_FD_121802 | JGI IMG/M metagenome (GOLD analysis project Ga0157379, IMG submission 121802) | Switchgrass rhizosphere microbial communities from Kellogg Biological Station, Michigan, USA - S2-5 metaG | ecosystem: Host-associated > Plants > Roots > Rhizosphere > Soil | place: USA... | reverse complement strand
GACGAATTCAAGAAAGAGAACGGCATCGATCTCAGGAGCGACCGCCTCGCGCTGCAGCGTCTGAAGGACGCCGCCGAGAAGGCCAAGATCGAACTCTCAAGCGCAGCGCAGACCGAAGTGAACCTGCCCTTCATCACCGCCGACGCGTCAGGCCCCAAGCATCTCACGATCAAGATCACTCGCGCCAAGCTCGAGGCCTTGGTCGATGACCTGATCCAGAAGACCATCGGTCCGGTGAAGCAGGCGCTGAAGGACGCCGGCGTCACCGCCAACCAGATCGACGAAGTCATCCTGGTCGGCGGCATGACCCGCATGCCCAAGGTGCAGGAAGTCGTCAAGCAGCTGTTCGGCAAGGAGCCGCACAAGGGCGTCAACCCCGATGAAGTCGTCGCCATCGGCGCGGCCATCCAGGGCGGCGTGCTCAAGGGCGAAGTGAAGGACGTACTGCTGCTCGACGTGACGCCGCTATCGCTCGGCATCGAGACGCTGGGCGGCGTGTTCACGCGCCTGATCGATCGCAACACCACGATTCCGACCAAAAAGTCGCAGATTTTCTCCACCGCTGAGGACAATCAGACCGCCGTCACGATCCGCGTCTTCCAGGGCGAGCGCGAAATGGCGTCGGACAACAAGATGCTGGGTCAATTCGACTTGATGGGCATTCCGCCGGCACCGCGCGGCGTGCCGCAAGTCGAAGTCACCTTCGACATCGACGCCAATGGCATCGTGTCGGTCACCGCCAAGGACAAGGCGACCAACAAGGAACAGCAGATCCGCATCCAGGCGTCGGGCGGCCTGTCGGAAGCCGACATCAAGAAGATGGTGCAGGACGCCGAAAACCATGCAGCGGAAGACAAGAAGCGCCGCGCACTGGTCGAAGCCAAGAACCAGGGCGACGCGTTGATCCATTCGACCGAAAAGGCGCTCAGCGAACATGGCGACAAGGTCGATGCCGCCGAACGCACCGCCATCGAAAATGCCATTGCCACCTTGAAAGAGGCAGTCAAGAGCGACGATGTCGAAAGCATTCAAGCCAAAACCCAGGCGCTTGCCCAAGCGTCGATGAAGCTTGGCGAAGCGATGTATAAGGCAAGTCAGGCGCAGAACAGCACCGGCGGCGGTGACACGCCGCCGGACGGCGAGGCGGGCGGCAGCAAGCCCGATGACAACGTCGTGGACGCTGAGTTCTCCGAAGTCGACGACGACAAGAAAAAGGGCGCCGCTTAAACCAGAGAACGGATGACGGAATACGGGGATCGGATTTTCGGTGGCACGCATGCATAGCTTCTCTGATCCCTGTTTTCCGATTTCTGTATTCCGACCATGAAGCGTTGCTACTACGAGGTTCTGGGTTGCCAAAAGGGCGCTCCCATCACCGAGCTAAAATCGAGCTATCGCAAGCTCGCCATGGAGTTGCATCCCGATCGCAATCCGGGCGATCACACTGCGGAAGTAAAATTCAAGGAATTGAACGAGGCTTATGACGTCCTGAAGGACGATCAGAAACGCGCTGCCTATGACCGGTTTGGCCATGCCGCATTCGAGCACGGCATGGGTGGACGCGGACCCAGCGGCTTCGACTTCGCCTCATCCTTCACCGATGTGTTCGACGACCTGTTCGGCGAGTTCATGGGTGGCAGGCGGGCGCGGCGGCAAAATCGCGGCGGTGACCTGCGCTACAATCTGGAAGTCACACTTGAGGAGGCCTTCAAGGGGCGCAATGCCCAGATCAAGGTGCCGAGTGCCGTGGCGTGCGAAGCCTGCGGCGGCGGCGGCGCAGAGCCGGGCCACAAGGCCGAGCAATGTCCGTCCTGTTCGGGCATCGGCAAGGTGCGCGCCCAGCAAGGCTTCTTCACCATCGAACGCACCTGCCCGAGCTGCCGCGGCAACGGCCGCATCATCAAGAATCCCTGCAAGGCCTGCAAAGGCAGCGGCCATGTGCAGAAGGAGCGCACGCTCAGCGTCGACATCCCGCCCGGCGTCGAGGAAGGCACTCGCATCCGCCTCTCTGGCGAAGGCCAGGCCGGACTGAACGGCGGTCCGGCGGGCGATCTCTACATTTTCGTGTCGGTCAAGGCGCATGAGATGTTCCAGCGCGACGGGCACGATCTTTATTGCCATGCGCCGGTTTCGTTCGTCACCGCGGCGCTCGGCGGCGTGATCGAAGTGCCGACGTTGGACGGCGCCCGGGTGAAGGTGACTTTGCCCGAGGGTACCCAGACCGGTCGTCAGTTCCGCCTGCGCGGCAAGGGCATGCCGGTGCTGCGCGGCGGTGGCATGCATGGCGATCTCTATGTCGGCGTCGCCGTGGAAACGCCTGTCAAACTTTCGCGCCGGCAAAAGGAAATGCTGCGCGAGTTCGACAAGCTCAATGAGGCCGGCTGCAATCCCGAATCGGAAAGCTGGCTCGCCAAGGCCCGCGACATTCTCAACGGGACGACAAAAAACTAGACACCGCTCTGCGTTCGTTTCGCACAAGGCCCTGCATGTCCGACAGTCTGCGCTTCATCGGCCACATGATTTCGCGGCCGAAAATGGTTGGCGCCATCGCACCGTCCAGTCGCGCGCTGGCCCGCGCCATCGCCGCACAGATCGACATCGCCGGAACGATCCTGGAGCTCGGCCCGGGTACGGGGGTAACGACGGCAGCACTGATCGCACGCGGCGCCGCGCCGCAGCGCATTGTAGCGGTCGAGTTCAACCCGGATTTTGCGCGTCTGGTAGCACAACGATTCCCACGCGTGACTGTGATCACCGGCGATGCCTTCGATCTGGCGACGACGCTTGGCACGCGCTTTGCCGAACCCTTCGGCGCCGCGGTGTCCGGTGTGCCGCTGCTCAACCATTCCATGGCGCGCCGCCAGCTGTTCCTTCAGGGCGTACTGCAGCGCTTAAAGCCTGGCGCACCTTGCGTGCAGTTTTCCTACGGCCTGCACTGCCCGGTCGCACCGCCGGCCGACGTAACGGTGGTCCAGACCGCCTTCGTGCTGTTCAATCTGCCGCCGGCGCGCGTGTGGGTTTATCGCAAAGTGTAAGCGTCAAAGACCGAGTTCGATCGTGTAGCCGTCCGGGTCGGAGAAATAGGCGAACGGTTCACTGGTGGTGTGCGCACCGCGGCGGAGCAGGACGCCGCCGGCCCGCTCGACCTGTGCCACCATGGCGTCGAAATCATCGCGCGCGACCCTAAAGCCAAAGTGTCCGATGCCACCTGCCGCACCGACGGCTTCGCCCTGTTTCGCCTGACACAGCGTGACGAGATCGTGACCGCCCGCGGCGCCGACGAATACCATCTCGGCGCCTTCGCGAAAGCGCACCTCGAGCCCAAACGCCTCAAGATAGAACTTCTCTGCCCGCACGATGTCCGAGACGGTCAGATTGATGTGATTCAATCCGAGCGAACGCACCACGACGACGGACTACTCAGCCGCTTCGGCCAGTTGCGGCGCTGCCTGCAGCACGTCGGGTCCGACATGGGCTTCGAACTTGCCGAAATTCTCGCGGAACATCGAGACCAGCTTCTTGGCTTGCGCATCATAAGCGGCTTTGTCCGCCCAGGTTTCGCGCGGATTGAGGATCTTTGAGTCGACGCCCGGCACCGCGACCGGTACGCGGAAACGGAAATGCGGATCGACGCGCATCTCGACATGGGCAAGCGAGCCGTCGAGCGCGGCAGCGAGAAGCGCGCGCGTCGCTTTGATCGGCATGCGCGAGCCGGTGCCGAAGGCACCGCCCGTCCAACCGGTATTGACGAGCCAGCAATCCGCCTGGTGCTGGCCGATCAGGTCGCGCAACAGATTGCCGTATTCGGACGGGTGGCGCGGCATGAACGGTGCGCCGAAACAGGTCGAGAACGTGGGCTGCGGCTCGTTGCCGAGGCCCTTTTCGGTGCCGGCCACCTTCGCGGTGAAGCCGGAGAGAAAGTGGTACATCGCCTGCGACGGCGTGAGCTTGGAGATCGGCGGCAGCACGCCGAACGCGTCGGCGGTAAGCATGATGACGTTCTTCGGATGCCCGGCACGGCCGGTTTCGCTGGCATTGGGAATGAAGTCGATCGGATAGGCGGCGCGGGTATTTTCCGCATGGCGGGCATTGTCGAGATCAAGCTCGCGCGTCAGCGGATCCATGACGACATTTTCGAGCACGGTGCCGAAGCGCTGCGTCGTGGAATAGATTTCCGGCTCGGCATCCTTGGAGAGCTTGATCACCTTGGCATAGCAGCCGCCTTCGAAATTGAATACGCCATGCTCACTCCAGCCATGTTCGTCGTCACCGATGAGCGTGCGGCTGGCATCGGCCGACAGCGTGGTCTTACCCGTGCCGGAGAGCCCGAAGAAGATCGCCGCCTTGCCGTCCTTGCCGACATTGGCCGAACAGTGCATCGGCATCACGCGCTTGGGCGGCAGCAGATAGTTCAGAATCGTGAACACCGACTTCTTCATCTCACCCGCGTAGGACGTGCCGCCGATCAGTACGATCTTGCGTGTGAAATTCACCGCGATCACCGTACCGCTGGCGCAGCCATGCACCTTGGGATCGGCCTCGAAGCCGGGTAGCGCGATGATGGTGAACTCGGGCGCAAAGCCCTTGAGTTGATCCGCGGTCGGGCGAATGAGCAGCTGATTTACGAACAGCGAATGCCAGGCATATTCGGTCACGATGCGCACGGCCACGCGGTGACTGAGATCGGCGCCACCATAAAGATCCTTGGCGAACAACTCGCGGCCCTGGGCATAGGCCATCATCGACGTGAAGAGCGCATCGAAATGCGCCGGCGTCATCGGCTTGTTATTGTCCCACCAGACTTGGTTTTCACTCGCGCCATCGCGCACGACAAATTTGTCCGAGGCGGAACGACCGGTATGCTGGCCGGTGAGGACGACCAGCGGGCCATGTTTGGCGACAAGACCTTCGCGGCGCTGCACGGCAATTTCGTAGAGTTCGGGCGCGGTCAGGTTCCAATGCACCGCCTTCAAATTGCGAAAGCCCTGCTCTTCAAGACCAAAGGCGCTCGGCCCGTCATTCGACATCGCATTACCTCTGAACGAAAAAAATATCCCACCGACGCCGCTTAGCCTTGCGGACTTGACCCGAATTTGTCTCCAAAATAGAGGCTGGACCCCGGCACAGCAACGAAAGAACCAGTTGCGGTTACTCAAAAACTGTTACTGAAATCAAAGGGTTAAAAATGACACCGGTAACAATATTGCGTTACCACCAGTCTCCTCCACGGTTTTGGAGTTGGAAGGGATGCGCTAAGAGGCGCCCATGAGCCTCAGCGATGAAGAAGTTGAGCGTTATGCGCGCCACATCGTGCTGCGCGAAGTGGGCGGTACGGGTCAGGCCAAACTGCGTGCGGCGCGCGTGCTGGTGATCGGAGCAGGCGGGCTTGGCAGTCCGGCGCTGCTCTATCTGGCGGCGGCGGGCGTCGGCACGATCGGCATCGCCGACTTCGATACGGTGAGCCTTTCCAACTTGCAACGTCAGATCGTGCATGCGACCGGTGATGTCGGCCGGCTGAAGACCGCATCGGCGCAGGACAGGATCAAGGCGATCAATCCGGGCGTTGTCGTCGTGCCGCACGCATTGCGCATTACCCCGGCCAACGCGCTCGACCTAGTCGCGCGCTATGACATCGTGGCGGACGGTTCGGACAATTTCGCCACTCGGTTCCTGGTCAATGATGCCTGTTTTTTCGCGCGGCGCGTGCTGGTTTCGGCGGCCGTGACCGAATTTGATGGTCAGCTCTCCACCTTCAAGGCGTATGAGCACCTCTCGCCTTGCTATCGTTGCCTGTTTCCCGAACCACCGCCGCCCGGCACGGTGCAGTCCTGTTCGGAGACCGGCGTATTGGGCGCGGCAGCCGGCGTGATGGGAACCTTGCAGGCGCTCGAGGTGATCAAGGAAATCACCGGCGTTGGCGAAAGCATGGCCGGACGACTGCTGATTTACGAAGCCTTAACGACGCGCTTTCGCACCGTGACATTCAAGCCCGATCCGGCCTGCGCGCTGTGCGGCGGCGCGCCAACCATCCGCGATCTCTCCGGCCACGCCGCGCACGCTTAACTGCGGTTTAACAGCCACCCGCAAATACTCGTTCCTGCCAGCTGGGGGGCGACATGGCGCGCACGGTTCACTACGAGATTTTCGGCCGCCATGGTTCGAAGGGCGACTGGAAGATGATCGACGTGCGCACTGAGCGTGAGTCGGCTCTCACCTTCGCCCAATCACTGATGAAGGAAGAACGGGCCACCGGCGTCAAGGTGGTCAAGGAAACGTATAACGACGAAACCGGCGACTATTTGACTCTGAAGATCTTCGAAGACGGTCACAACAAGATCAAGACCGTCGCGGTGCAGGAAGACATGCCGCATGCGCTGCCCTGCTTCAAGCCGGACGACCTGTACTCCTATCACGCGCGCGCCACCATCACCCGCTTGCTGACGGAATTCCTGGCGCGCAACAAGATCACGATCACCGAACTCAGCCATCGCGCCGACATGCTGGAAAAGCTCGAGGCGACCGGCACGTTGCTGCAACACGCCATCCAGAAAGTCGCCGTGGCGCAGGCGGCAACGACTACAACGCCCGTGGCGCAGATCATCAAGAGCCTGAACGAACTGACGACGAAGGCCTGCCACAAGGTCTACCGTGACGAAGCCAAAGGCTATTTCCGCAGCCTGTCGGTTGCCGGCTTCGCCGCCGTGGCGCAACAACTGGTCGATGCGGCGGACGGTACGTATCAACTGAATGGCGCGATCGCGAAATATCTGAAGGACGCCAAGGGCTGGGACGAAAAGGTCTTCCGCCTCATCGCGCTGATGAACGAGGCGCCGGGCGAGGGACCTGGCCGCACGCTGTTGCTCGCTTCGGTCGACACGATCATTGCCGAGATCCTGGCCGGCTCGGCCGCGCTGCATGAACTGATCGGCGCCAAGGCGGATCTCGGCGAAGCCTTGATGAGCCTGGTGCAGCTGTTCCTCGGCCAGGAACCCAAGGTCACGGACGATCGCGCCGGACTGATCTCGCTGACCCATCGCTTCGCCGCCGACGAACTGCCCGAAGCACGCACCGCGATCGCCAATCGCATCATGGCCGAGTTCAAGAGCGCCAAGCGGCTGTGCCCCAGTTCGCTGGAGGAGGAGTTCAAGTCGTTGCGCCAGATCGCCAACCGGCTGGTGCTGGGCATCGGAAAATATCTCAGCCACGAAGATCTGGTCGGCGCCTTCACCTTGCGCTCCAAGCGGCTCATCACGCATGAGACCCTGGGCGCGCATATGGATGGTGCCGCGACCCCGGATGAAAAGGTCGAGCGCTTGCTATTCGTCGAAGAGAACATCATCGGAGCGGAGAACAAGCGCCTGCTCGCGAGTTTCGTCATCCCGCTCATCGGCGCCAGCGCGTTCGAGTTCCATTTCACGCAAGGAAAGTCCTCCGCGCTGAGCCGCCTGCAAAAGCTGGCCGCGTTGCAGGCGCGCGTGCGGCGCTCGGGCTTTCAGGACAACCAGCGCCAGGAAATGGTCGAACTGCTCGACAAGCTCGCCTGCATGGTGGAGGCCAAGGCCAAGCTGTTCGATTCGATCGATGCCAACCCATCCAATCATGTCGAGAAGGCACAGACGATTCTGAAGCTGTGCGGCGGCGGCATGCTGACGGAGGGCAGGATGAGCGCGCACGCCCGCGAGTTGATCCTGAACTACCTGGGCAAGCCAGGCTTTCTCTCCGCCTATATCGCCCAGGCGGCGCAAGGCGGCGATCGGTCCAGCGCGGATCGCGCCATCGCCGAGCTGCTGCAGGCGCTCGAAAAGGCGGGCATCAGCGAAGAAGTGGGCTTGAAGTCGATCGCCGCCTGAAGCGGAACGCCCCTTCCGTCACCGCCGCGTCGGCGCCTCATAGACGAATTCGATGAGATAGACATTCTCACCCGGGCCATGCTTGGCGATCTTCAACAGATCGACCACGCCGGCGAAACCGGAGCGCCGCGCCAAGGCCGGCGTAATGTCGGCAAGCGCGATCCGCCGGATGGATTTCACCACCACAAAACCCGACCCGAGCGCATAGCGCCCGCCCGGCTTGACGTGGGCGCTGCGCCATATCCTGACGCTGCAGGTGATCTCGCCGCGCATGATCGGCTCGCGAAGTCGCTTGGTGAACTGCATGTCGCGCTGAGCCCCTTGTCGAGCTGCTAGTGCGCCGCATCCCAATTGGCGGCGGCACGCGCATCGACGGTCAGCGGTACGGACAGCTGCACCGCAGGCGCCGCAGCCTTTTCCATCACCGACTTGACGATCGCCTCGGTCTTCTCGATCTCGGAATCCGGCGTCTCGAAGATCAACTCGTCATGCACCTGCAGCAGCATGCGCGACCTGAGCTTCTTTGCCGCCAGTGCGTCCGGCACGCGCACCATGGCGCGGCGGATGATATCTGCGGCGGTGCCCTGGATGGGCGCGTTGATCGCCGCGCGCTCGGCGCCGCCACGATGTGCGGGCACCGGCGACTTGATCTCGCGGATATGCACCCGCCGCCCGAACAGGGTTTCGACATAGCCATGCTCGCGGGCGAATTCCTTCGTCGACTCCATATAGTCGCGGATGCCGGGAAAGCGCTGGAAATATTTCTTGATGTAGTCGTCCGCCTCGCCGCGCGCAATGCCGAGCTGGTTTGCCAGGCCAAAAGCCGAAATGCCGTAGACGATGCCGAAATTGATCGCCTTGGCGCGACGGCGCACTTCGGCCGGCATGTTCTTGACCGGCACGGAAAAAATCTCCGACGCGGTCAGCGCATGAATGTCGACGCCATCGGCGAACGCCTTGCGCAACTGGGGAATATCGGCGATGTGCGCCAGCAAGCGCAATTCGATCTGGCTGTAGTCGGCACTAATCAGCTTGTAGCCCTTGGGTGCGATGAAGGCCTGGCGGATGCGTCGGCCTTCCTCGGTGCGCACCGGAATGTTCTGCAGGTTGGGATCGGTCGAGGCCAGCCGGCCCGTCGACGTCGCCGCCATCGCATAAGAAGTGTGCACACGGCCGGTCTGCGGATTGATGTAGCCCGGCAGCGCATCGGTGTAGGTGCCGCGCAATTTGGCGAGACCGCGCCAATCGAGCACAAGCTTGGCGATGTCGTGGCCCTGCGCGGCGACTTCCTCGAGCACGTCAACATCGGTCGACCAGGCACCGGTCTTGGTCTTGCGCCCACCGGGCAGGGAGAATTTACCGAACAGGATGTCGCCAAGCTGCTTGGGAGAACCGATGTTGAATTCCTGGCCGGCCAGCTTGTGGATTTGCTTTTCCAGCTTGGCCTGGGCTTGCGCAAAATCATTCGATAGTTTGCGCAGCAGGTTGGGATCGATCGTGATTCCAGCCCGTTCCATATCGGCCAGCACCGGTACCAGCGGCCGCTCCAGCGTTTCATAAACCGTGGTCTTTCCGGCTGCTGCCAGGCGCGGCTTCAACAGCAGGAAGAGTCGCAAGGTGACATCGGCATCTTCCGCGGAATAGCGTGTCGCGTCCTTGATTTCGACCTGGTCGAAACCGATCTTGTCCTTGCCCTTGCCCGCAACCTCGCCGAAGGAAATGGGGGTGTGTTGCAAATGCATGCCCGACAATTCATCCATGCCATGGCCATGCAAGCCGCTGCCAAGCACGTAGGAGATCAGCATCGTGTCATCGAACGGCGTGATGCGTATGCCGCGCTGCAGGAAGATGAGGTAGTCGTATTTCAGGTTTTGCGCGACCTTCAAGATACTATCATCCTCGAGCACCGGCTTGAGGCGCGCCAAGACGTCGGCTTCCTTCATCTGGTCCAAGTCGCGGCTGCCGCCGAGCGCCAAACCTTCGCCCTTGCTGTGGCCAACCGGGATGTAACAGCCCTCGCCAGGAACGACAGCCAGCGACACGCCGCATAGCCGTGCCTGCATGGCATCGAGCGACGTCGTTTCGGTATCGACGCACACTCGTCCCACCTCGTATGCGCGGGCGATCCATGCATCCAGCCGCTTCAAGCTCGTGATCGTTTCATAGGCGTTGTGGTCGATCGTCTTCAGGATGGCGCCGCGATCGATCACCGCGCCGACCTGGGCTGCCCCAACCATGGACGGCGTCGAACGGGACGGCACCACCGGCTTGGGCTTGGTGCCCGCCGGCACCGGTTCGGCCGCGGCTGCGATGGCATCGATGTCCTCGATGCCGAAATGCGCTGCGACCCGCTTGGTGATGGTGTTGAATTCCATCGCCTTCAGGAACGAGATCAACGCCTGCGGCTCGGGCTCGTGCACCGCGAAATGTTCCGGCCCTTCCGGCAGCGGCGCGCGCTCGTCCAGGATCACGAGTTTCCTGGAGATGCGCGCATTGGCGGCGTTCTCGATCAGCGTTTCGCGCCGCTTGGGCTGTTTGATCTCGCTGACGCGCTGCAGCAGCGTTTCCACATCGCCAAACTGATTGATCAGTTCCGCCGCGGTCTTGACGCCGATGCCGCGCACGCCGGGAACATTGTCGGCGGAGTCCCCGGCGAGCGCCTGCACCTCGATCACCTTGGAGGGCGGCACGCCGAATTTCTCCATCACTTCGGCCGAGCCGATGCGCTTGTTCTTCATCGTGTCGAGCAGTTCGACACTGCCGTCGATCACAAGCTGCATCAGGTCCTTGTCGGAGGAGACGATCGTCGTGCGCGCTCCCACTTCGCGCGCCAGCCGGGCATAGGTCGCGATCAGATCGTCGGCCTCGAAATTCTCCTGCTCGACACAGGAGACGCCAAAGGCGCGCGTGGCATCGCGCACCAGCGGAAATTGCGGAATCAAGTCTTCCGGCGCCGGCGGACGGTGGGCCTTGTATTGGTCATAGAGCTTGTTGCGGAAGGTGACGGCACCGGCGTCGAACACGACCGCGAGATGGGTCGGCTGCTCGGGGCCCTTCATGTCCTCCAGAAGCTTCCACATCATGTTGCAGTAGCCCGACACCGCGCCGACGGGCAGCCCGTCGGACTTGCGCGTCAGGGGCGGCAGTGCGTGATAGGCGCGAAACAGATAGCCCGAGCCGTCGATCAGGTAGAGGTGATCGCCCTTCTTCAGCGGTCTGGCGTGCGCGCTCAATGCGGTTTGGCTCCCGCCTTCAGCACAAAACGCCGGTCGCAATAGGGACATTCCACGAAGTCCTTCTCGCCCATCTCGAGATAGACTTTGGGATGGCCGAGCGCGCCGCCAACCCCTTCGCAGGAAACGCGCGTGGTTTCGACTTCAACAATTTCGGGAACTTCGACGGGCATGGTGCCTTCTGGCTGAGATGGAGAGGGGCGGATCATATCGGGCGGTTTTGCGCCCGCAACCCACCTGCGCGAAAGCTTCGGTGGGCAAGGTTGGGCGTCTTTGCCATTGCGCCATGGCGGGGTAGCCTAGTGCATGGTCACGCTGAACCGCATCTACACCAAAACCGGCGACAAGGGCGAAACCGCGCTCGGCGACGGTACGCGCCGGCCCAAGCATGACTTGCGCATTCACGCCTATGGCACGGTTGACGAGGCCAATGCTGCCATCGGCCTGGCGCGGCTGCATGCCAAGGGCGAGCTTGATGTGATGTTGGGACGCATCCAGAACGACCTGTTCGATCTTGGCGCCGATCTCGCAACACCGGAAGATGGCCGGCGCGGTGAAGGTCGATTGCGCATCGCCGATTCTCAGGTCGACCGGCTGGAGCGCGAAATCGATTTGATGAACAGCGCGCTCAAACCGCTCGATTCCTTCGTGCTTCCGGGCGGCACACCGGCAGCGGCCTATTTGCACCTGGCGCGCACCATCGTCCGGCGCTCCGAACGTTTGCTGGTGGAGTTGGCGCAGAGCGAGAAAGTCGGCCCGGTCGCGCTGCGCTACGTGAACCGCCTATCCGACTATCTCTTTGTCGCCAGCCGCATGGCCAACGACGCCGGCGCCAAGGATGTGCTGTGGGTTCCGGGCGCGAATCGGTAGGAGTATCTCTTATCACCATGGCCGCCCTTAAGGCGGCCAACCAGCAGTCGCGTTCACGCGTCCAAAGAGTCTTTGAGCGCTGGGTGGCCGGGTCAAGCCCGGCCATGGTGAAATTGGCTCCCTAACTCGCATCCACCGTGCGGCGTCCGAACAGGAAAGCAAGTACGATTCCCGGCACGCCCGTCGCCGCCCAGCCCGGCAAGGTGAAGATCGCGTCGATGCCATGCGCCAGGAGCGCCGGCAGATGACGCGCGAGCCAGGCGTGGAACAGCGCGTTCCCGCCCTTGTCGAACAAAATCCAAACCTGGTCGAGCGACCGCACAATGATCTTGCCGCCATTTTCCAACGACGACACAGCGTCCGCGCCGAGCAGCATGAGTGCCGCCAGCACCAGGATCAGACTGATCAACCGCAATATGACAAACACGCGGCATGCTCCCATCGAACGGGTTGACGCTAGCGAGCGCCCCAATGTTGCACAAGAATGCCGAACACCGGTTAACCATCAATCGCGGCAAAGTTTTGACGTGCGTGCGCAAGTGCCACGCCGGCTTCATCAAACTGCACAAAAGCACGACAGCGCTTGCGCACGATTTGACCACTTGCGCAGAACGCGAGCGGTGCGTCGGCGATCGCGTTACATCCATCCTTCGACAAGCTCAGGATGAGCACTGCGCAATTGGGCCCTCATCCTGAGCTTGCCGAAGGACGAGGGCCGGCTCCGTCTATCAAGCCTTACTGCGCGGCGGGTGTCGCTTCGATCTTCGGCTTCTTCGTCAGGTCCTCGCCGGTTTGCTGGTCGACTTGTTTCATCGACAGGCGCACCTTGCCGCGGTCGTCGAAGCCCAAAAGCTTGACCTTCACGGCCTGGCCTTCCTTGACCACGTCGGACGGTTTGTTGACGCGCTGCTGCGCCAGTTCCGAGACATGGACAAGTCCGTCCTTGGGTCCGAAAAAATTCACGAAGGCGCCGAAATCCATCACCTTGACGATCTTGCCGTCATAGATCTCGCCGACCTCCGGCTCGGCGACGATGCCCCTGATCCATTTGAGCGCCGCCTTGATCGACTCGCCGTCGGCGGAAGCGATCTTCACCGTGCCGTCGTCTTCGATGTTGATCTTGGCGCCGGTCTTTTCGACTATCTCGCGGATCACCTTGCCGCCCGAGCCGATCACTTCGCGGATCTTGTCGGTCGGAATCTTGATCTGCTCGATGCGCGGCGCATGTTCGCCGAGTTCGGCGCGCGCGCCGGTCAACGCCTTGTTCATCTCGCCCAGGATGTGGATGCGCCCGGCCTTTGCCTGATCCAGCGCAACGCGCATGATCTCTTCGGTGATGCCGGCGATCTTGATGTCCATCTGCAGCGAAGTGACGCCGTCTTCGGTGCCGGCAACCTTGAAGTCCATGTCGCCCAAATGATCCTCATCGCCCAGGATGTCTGACAAGACCGCAAAGCGCGTGCCTTCCAGGATCAGTCCCATGGCGATGCCCGCCGTCGGCTTCTTGAGCGGCACGCCGGCGTCCATCAATGCGAGCGAAGTGCCGCATACCGTCGCCATCGACGAGGACCCGTTTGATTCGGTGATCTCCGACACGACGCGCAAGGTGTAGGGGAACTCGTCCTTGTTGGGCAGCAGCGGATGGATCGCCCGCCAGGCGAGCTTGCCGTGACCGATGTCGCGCCGGCTGGGCGCACCCATGCGCCCGGTTTCACCCACCGAGTAGGGCGGAAAGTTGTAATGCAGCATGAAGGTCTGCTTGCCGGTCCCTTCCAGGCTGTCGACGAATTGTTCGTCTTCCGCCGTGCCGAGCGTGCAGACCACCAGGGCCTGGGTCTCGCCGCGAGTGAAGAGTGCCGAACCGTGGGTGCGCGGCAGGATGCCGACTTCGGCGATGATCGGACGCACGGTGACGAGGTCGCGTCCATCGATGCGCTTCTTGGTGTCGAGAACTGCATTGCGCATGACATGGGCTTCGACATCATGCATCAGGTTGGAGAAGGTGTTGGGTTCGAGTTTGCCTTCGCCGGTATATTCGGCTGCGAGTGTTTTGCGCACGGCGGAAATCGCGTCGCGGCGGACATGCTTCTCCGCGATCTGGAATGCCGCAGCCAGCTCCTTGCCTGCGCGTTCCTTGAGCTTTTCGCGGACTGCGACATGGATGTCTTCGGGCACCGGGCGCGGCTCCTTCGCCGCCTTCTCGGCCAGGCGAATGATCGCGCTGACCGCGTGCTGCATCTCGCGATGACCGAACATCACGGCATCGAGCATCACCTTTTCCGAAAGCTCCTGCGCTTCGGATTCGACCATCAGCACCGCATCGGCCGTACCGGCCACGACGAGGTCGAGCTTGGAGTTGACCATGTCGTCGATCGGCGGGTTCAACCGGTATTCGCCGTCGATATAGCCGACCCGTGCCGCACCGATCGGACCCATGAAGGGAATGCCCGAGATGGTCAGCGCCGCCGATGCGGCGACGAGCGCCACGATGTCGGGATCGTTTTCCATGTCATGGCTCAGCACCTGGACTGTGACTTGCGTTTCGTTGCGATAGCCGTCGGCAAAGAGCGGGCGGATCGGCCGGTCGATCAGGCGCGAGATCAGGGTCTCGCGTTCAGTCGGTGCCCGTTCGCGCTTGAAATAGCCGCCCGGGATCTTGCCGGCGGCGTAGTAGCGCTCCTGGTAATTCACGGTGAGCGGGAAGAAATCCACGCCCTCGCGCGGGCTCGCCGCGCCGACCACGGTGGCGAGCACCACGGTCTCACCATAGGTGGCGAGCACCGAGCCATCGGCTTGACGCGCGACTTTGCCGGTTTCGAGCGTCAGCGTTCTGCCGCCCCATTCGAAACTTTCCTTGTTCACGTTAAACATCTGCTTCTTCTTTCTTCATCTGCCGGGGCCGGATTGCCGCGGCACGTTGCGCCCGGCTCATGCCGCGGCGCGTTTGCATCCCAAGGCCCATGCCATGGAATGCGGTTGCACACGGGTTCGCGACCATCGCGCGCTCGTGCGAATTTCGTTTGGTTGCGGAACCCGACCGTTCAGCGGCGCAAGCCCAGTCGTTCGATCAGCGCCTCGTAGCGCTTCGCGTCGGCCGCCTTGACGTAGTCGAGCAGCTTGCGGCGCGTCGAAACCATCTTGATCAGGCCGCGGCGCGAATGATTGTCCTTGCTGTGCGTCTTGAAATGCTCAGTCAGATTGTTGATGCGCTCGGAGAGCACGGCGACCTGGACTTCCGGCGAACCGGTGTCGCCTTCCTTGGTCGCATATTGCGCCACAACTTCCTTCTTGCGTTCTGCAGTAATCATGTCGGTCATCGGGTCCCAAAGTTGAATACACGAAACGGCCTTAGTTCGCCTTGCGCGAATTGGGCCAGTGCCACTGGTTCGCCCTCACCTGTCGAGAGAAAAACAGTGAGCCCTTGAAGATCGTTGCCGGGTGGTTGGCCTTCCGTGATCTTCGCGAACTGCGTCGCGCGGATCAGGATCGGATGGCCACTTCGCAGGCGAACCGCATCCGGGCCTGTTACGGCCAGCGCCGGGATGCCGTCCAGCGCGGTCGAAATGGGCCTCAAGTGCTCAAAAGCGGCGGGAATATGCATAAAACCCTTGAGGGTTTCCAGTGCAATCGCGTCCTGGGCGCAAAAGCCGCCGCTGCGGGTGCGCCTGAGCTCGCTGACATGGCCCACCGTACCCAGCGCCAGAGCCAGGTCGCGCACCCAGGCCCGCACGTAAGTGCCTTTGCCACAACGGATTTCGAACTCGGCATAGTCGGGGTCGGGGATCGCCAGGAGCGAGGCTGCGACCACTTCGACCGGGCGCGGCGCGAGCACGACGTCTTCACCGTCCCGAGCCAGGTCATAGGCCCGCTCGCCAGCAAGCTTGATCGCGGAGTAGGAGGGCGGCACCTGGTGCAGCGTTCCGGTGAAGCTCGGCAGCGCGGCTTCGATCTCGGCTTTTGTCGGCCGGTGCTCCGACGTCGCCGTGATGTTTCCCTCCGCATCGTCGCTGTCGCGTGCTTCGCCCCACCGCGCGGTGAAGCGGTAGGTTTTTTCGGCTGCCATTGCGTAAGGCACGGTCTTGGTCGCTTCGCCGAGCGCAATCGCCAGAACGCCCGTCGCCATCGGATCGAGTGTTCCGGCATGGCCGGCCTTCTGGGCATCGAACACGCGCTTGATGGTACCGACGACCTGCGTCGACGTTGCGCCTTTGGGCTTGTCGACAATCACCCAGCCATGCACCGGCTGGCCTCTTTTTCTACGGACCATGCGAGCCGACCGTCATCCCGCTTTGTCATCCTTGTTCGCCAGATCGCGCTGTACCGCGGCGGATTTGAGTAGCGCCTCGATCTTCTGTGCTTCGGCGAAAGACTCGTCCTCCACAAAGCGCAGTTCCGGCGTGAATTTGAGCGTGATCAGACGTCCCATCTCGCCGCGCAGATAGCCCTTGTTACGATTGAGCGCGGCGATGATCGACTTGGCATTCTTTCCGCCGAGCGGCTCGCAGTAGATCGTGGCGTAGCGCATGTCGGCCGAAGGCTTCACCTGGGTGATCGTCACCGACACACCGGCGAGGTCGGGATCGCGCAAATCCCCGCGGCGCAACACATCGGACAGCGCATGGCGCAACACCTCGCCGACGCGCAACTGGCGCTGCGAAGGACCATGAGTTGGAGGAGCGTGACGTCGGCTCATGATTGCCTTTGCGTGGCGAATAGCGAGTGGCGAGTAGTGCGTCCACTATTCGCCAAGCACCACCAACCATTCGCCCGTTATAATGCCCGCTGGATGGTCTCGACCTCGAAGCACTCGATGGTGTCGCCTTTTTGCATGTCCTGGTAATTGGCGAATGCCATGCCGCATTCTTGACCGGACTGCACTTCGCGCACTTCGTCCTTGAAGCGCTTCAACGTCGACAGGTCGCCTTCGTGAATCACGACATTGTCGCGGATGAGCCTGACCTTGGCGCCGCGGCGCACCACGCCGTCGGTGACACGGCAGCCGGCCACCTTGCCGACCTTGGAAATCGTGAAGACCTCCAGGATCTGCGCGTTGCCGAGCAGCTTCTCGCGCACTTCCGGCGCCAGCATCCCCGAGAGCACCGCTTTGATATCGTCCACGACATTATAAATGATGTTGTAGTAGCGGATATCGACGCCGTCGCGCTTGGCACGTTCGCGCGCCAGCTTGTCGGCGCGTACATTGAAGCCGATGACGCCGGCGCCGCTGGCATGGGCGAGGATGACGTCGCTCTCGGTGATGCCGCCGACGCCGGACTGCAGTACCTGAACGCCGACCTCGTCGCTGTCGAGTTTGGCCAGCGCACCCTGGATCGCTTCCGACGAACCCTGAACGTCAGCCTTGATGACCAGCGGCAGAAACCGTTTCTCGCCGCTGTCGCGGGTCTTGAGCAACTGATCGAGCGTCTGGCGCGACGTGGTGGCCTGACGCGCCTCGCGGCGCTTTCTGGCGCGGTATTCGGTGACTTCACGGGCGCGCGCTTCGCTGTCGACGACCACCAT
>Ga0157379_10001858_pt1 | contig 17483 bp, 16 predicted proteins | sample S25metaG_FD_121802 | JGI IMG/M metagenome (GOLD analysis project Ga0157379, IMG submission 121802) | Switchgrass rhizosphere microbial communities from Kellogg Biological Station, Michigan, USA - S2-5 metaG | ecosystem: Host-associated > Plants > Roots > Rhizosphere > Soil | place: USA... | reverse complement strand
GTACAGTGCATATTTCATTTATCTAAAATATCCTGGTTTTATCTTTCGTTCTTCCCACGACGGCCTTTAACGTGGGAAGGGAGTGGTTCTTCCTCATCTCCTTATTTCTCGTCAGACTCGGGTGGCTAACCAAACCCATCGCAAACAACACGGAGAGGAAACCAGCACGAGATGGAGAAAGATACGAAGAGTTGTAAGTTGAACCCACCGATTGAATCAGCACTCACCTTTCTCGATTCACCTATCAACCATCTTCCGGAGGAAATATTGATAGAGATATTCGGCCATTGTTCATTTTCTGGTGCATGGATATCGCGCTCCTCATCACCAGTGAACCTCATCTCTGTCTCTCGATTGTGGCGAACTATCGCCATTGACATACCTTGCCTATGGCAGCAGATCAATATCCGGCTGCTCCGTAACACTAGGAGTCCAAACTTCACGCCATTGTTGACTATGTTTTTCACCAACAGTCGGGGACTTCATTTGGATATCAAACTCTCCCGCCCTGACTCCCAGCCATTGGAGGGTGGGGCTCTAAGAAACTTTCCATATTGCCGACCCGACTACCTCTTGAAGTACATTGCAGCTGAAATGCAACGATGTGAACGTCTCTCCGGTTATTTCTGTACTTATGACCTGCGCCTTCTCTTGTCTTCCTCGGATTCGGAAGATGAAGAAATCCTCCTCCCATTTCTTAAGGAACTCGATATGGCGGCTTATTCAACCGTCCGTGGCTCTGGGTTCCACGCTCCAATACCCGGGCTCTTCTCGACCGCTTCGCCGAATTTAACCAAACTGAACCTGAGAGATATCTCCTTCCTTTTAGGGCCAATTAGTCTTCAAAAATTCCTCGAATGCTGCCCCAATCTCGAATATTTGTCGATGGGCTGGCTAGAATCTGGGCACATGCTTGTGTTACCAGAAATATCTATCGAACTCACAAGACTACATCACCTCGAATTTCGGATGCCTATGAGGATTTCAAAGCACTCCTATAGATGCGCATGGGGGAGGAGCCTCCGTATGCCAAACTTGAAACATTTCTCCGTCACTTACGAGTTCTGCGATGCCACGACCCCCTGTTCCTTCGATGCAGACATTGTCCTATATTATCTCAAGATGTGTTCAGAAAGGATTTCAGGTCTTCTTTTTCCTGCGTGCATCGTGCAAGAGGTTAAAGATGCGGTCACAGATATGAATTCTGGGGGTCTGGCCCTACCGTGGCTGGCGATTCATCAAAATGAGCAGTGCTGGATATGTCGTCAAGTCAGCCAAGGGGCTATGGAAGAAGGCAATGAAGTCTTCGAGTTCAAAAAGGATTCAGCTGTGGGCTGCAAGTTTCGTAGCGACCAGCCATGTACAGAAGATATTAGAGCAGCATGCTCTAACTGTAACTATGATAATCATGATCTAAATGGTATGTTTCCTTGCTCAAGATAGGGGCATGATTTGAATACCTTCCTCTTATATTTCAGATAGAATGCTTCATGTTCTTTTTTTTTGACTGTTACCAACGCATAACTATACCCCTCATCTGAGACATTTTGGCTCCCGCTTATCCCTCGTTCCATAAAACTCTTCCTGCGAACCACAAAATAGTATTTACGCATGGGGTTTGTGGCGGCAGGAAAAACGTAGTTCCAAATCCACAACTAGCCAACTTCACTATGGTCCCGAGACATAGGAAAACCGCACAATATAAACTCTCAGACTCTTGAAAACGCGTTAATATTCGTAGGTCGGGTCTTCTACACAATCAATCACAGCTTATATTTCTCAGCTTAGACACGCCGTACTTATCAAACGAACTTGTGATGATGGAAATGGTTGGCCATTGTACGGTTTCTGGTGCATGAATATTATACTCCTCCAAATCAGTGATCCTTATCGCTGCTTCTCAGATATTTCGAGCTCTCGTCATCAACACTCCGCACAGTTGTGGCAACTGATCAATAATCAATTTAGATCTTCACTGTCGCAGAATTGGTCTAGATTTCAAGCCATCGTTAAAGATGTTTTTCAGCAACATTCGGTCACATAATTTGGAGATCAATTCTTTAGTCCTCAATCCAAACCTTGGAACGTTGTGACTCGGAGGAAATATTCATATCGCCGACTCGAAGGTCATTTGAAGTACATCACAGCTGAAATTCACCGCTATGAACGTCTCTCAGGTTATTTTTTTGGCCCATTGCTTCACTTCTCTCGCTTTCAGGTTTTTCAGATCCAAAACTGAATGGCCTTCCATTCCTTAACACAGAACTCGGTGTGGAGGCATATTCGCTCGTCTCGAACTCCTATAGTCCCTACACTTCTTACCTTCCGTGTACCGAACTTGAAAGATTTCTCCATCATTCATCAGTCTCGTTAGCCCGAAACCCATGTAGCCTGGATTCAAATATTATCTCGCGTTATCTCAAAAAACCACCCCAAAACGATTTTAGGTCTTTTTTTCGCAGCTTGTGTTGCGCAGGTGGGATCCGTTGCCACCTTCTGAGCCCTGGACCTGCGTTTATTGACGATTCACAGAAATAAGAAGTGTTCGAGTTGTCGTCAGCGTATTCAAAATATTGTGAAGGAAATCGAAATAGTCGCCAAAAAGCATTCAGCGGTGAACTGCAAGTTTAGTAACAACCCCCCTAATACAAAGGATGTTCGAGTAGTGTTTCCTATTGCTGGTATGAGAAACCTGATCCGAATGGGATGTTTACGTTCTTCGTTGACAAAAGAGAGGCGAGTTTGGCTTACATATCGTTTCTTTATACTCTAGATAGTCGGATTCATATTCTTTTTTCCTAATTATTCGATAGAGGCTACAGCTTGTAAAGCGGATGATAATTATAAAGGTCCTTTATATCTGCCGAGTTGGAATAGCCGTAATAGAGCAAAATAAATTCCACCACTGCCAGTCGGTATCCGTAGAAAGTCCACAGAGTGCTGCGGTAGGTAAAAAAGCAAAGAGAACATGTGTTATCAAATCAGTAATGGAACAACATCAGAGAACACATAAGATCCGACGACAAGACAAGAAAAGACAAGGTAAAAGATGCATTTGTATGATGGCGCAATGGTGCATAGGGTGTAGCAGATGAGTCGGGTGAAATGCAGCAGGTAGGAATAACAGTTTCAATGGTGATCATAGATGTACAAAAAATGGGATCGTCAAGAGTGGGAGCTTTCATATGGAGGGCGAGGGAGTCGTAGATGTAGATGGAACGTCTTTTGGTGGAGGTGAAGGCGGGGTAGTTTCATGTGGCGGTGGTGGTTCGTAGAACCATGTTCCTGGGACGATTGCTATCGGAAGGATCCACGGAGCTGATAGGATTACGCCATCACCTGCATAACAGATAGTTAGCATATATATATATATATACTACAGAAACAGAATAAGTGGATCTTTACCTTTGTCGAATCCCCTAACAGTATTCCAGGACCAGGCAATAAAAGCTCCGACATAACCGAACAATGGAACTATAATGCCGTCAGAATTGCAAAGAGTTTAGGGGGGTGGGGATTAGCTTTTTACTTACCTATCTCCTTCGCTACACCAACTACTGGTCTGACCTGGAGTGGCAACATCCCAACAGGAATATTCGAAACAAGCCAAGTTAAAGCTGCGGTAATCATTGCGGCTCGTTTTGCAGCCTCTAATGATTTGTCACTGAGGATACGCATCACTGGGGGGGGGAGATAACTGTTGAGAGATTTTAATCGATTTTGGTTCATTACATTCAGATTTCAAAAGAGGAAGATGAACACACATTTGATAACCCCACCACGAAGCTTTCAGAGAAACATCAGTACGACTGGGATACCAAACCCTGATCTCTTTAATTCGTGACTTCTTCTCCTTCCCAAACATAAACGACCAAGTTCCACCGGCTTCATTCTCATTCGCCGACTGAGAAGTGGACGTTTCACCTGTTTCTTCCTGATTACCCGCCAACTCGTCCCGATTCAAATCTACCGACACAATTTCGCTTCTCGCGATCTCAACTTCCGTGTCGCTGGTAGGTTGCAGCGGCGAACTAATCATAACACTCGTAGACTCAATCTCCGAACTGGACAGAGGGTGGGATTCCACGATCATCGTATCGGTTTCTTTCTCTTTTCCTTTATTGGGTGGTTTTGAACCAGAACTAAGACGTTCGAGCATGGCTACGACACTATCCCGGCCTTTAGCAAGAGACTCGTTGAGGATAGTGGTTGAGGAAAGGAGTGACTGTAGTTTGGAGTCTTCGAATAGTGGAGAGTGCGTTTTCATGGGAAGGAATGAAGGTAGACATGCGGGTGGCAGAGAGGCGAAGAGGGATTGGAAACGGTGGGTGAGGGTGGAGTCTGAAGGCATAGGTTCCCCATTGCTCGTAGAATTAGAGACTTCGGCGGTATCTGCATTCTGAGCTGTAAATGAAGCCTGTATCGTCTCTTCTTGAACGATGGCCAAATGATCAGAGTGAATTGTAGATGAAGAGGCCTCCGAGGCTGCAAGACCCACGTATCCTACGTTCCCCACATCGCCTCCAAGCTCTTGAACCACAAGCTCTTGTTCTTTCTGTTTCCCTTTATCCTTATTACTTCTCCTAAATCTACTCCCAAATCTCTTTAGACCTGCAACCCTCGCCTTTCGAACAGGGAGAACGACATCCTGTGTTGGAATTTTCGTGAGGCCACTGCCACTAGATTCGGTTGAAGTCGTATTTGAACTCGAAGAAGAAATGGACGTCTGTCGTAATAATTTGAAAGATGGTCTCCGGAGTGGAACAGATGGCATTGAGGGCATGTTAAGATTGTCGAGTGGAGGCTGGAGAGCTTCAAGCTCGTCGCCTTTAGAGCTAATGAGCGCAGCACGTCACAGAGTCACATATTCGCACGCTACGAACCGAGCGTCGATCTTCCACCATGCCGTTGGAAAGTCTTAGGGAAAGTCCATGCTTAGAAGTTCTTGGGCGTACCTAATTTTGGATTTAGAGAAGTGATGCTTTGTTCTTTTACGTTTTTCAAATGATTTCTCCTTGCAGAAGATCTTGAGTATATTTCTCCAGATGTCGCATGCCATGTGCTTCCCCTCAATTTATTCTCTCCTGTCTTCTCTTGCCTCCGTAATTATGGTAGAGCATTTGATATTTGAAGAGGAGTTGGCAGCACCATCTCAATCAACGGCTCCATGTTCTCAAGCGGGGCACTCACCGCAAACTCACTGTAATGCTTCTATAGGTCATCACTGCTTGTTTATGAGCATTTTCTGTCCATATCTCCATATAGTTGCGGGAAGAAGAATTCCTTCAGTCAAGTAGAGACTAGACTCTAAGCTATTGCTTTATACAGTAGACTTCCTCATAATGCATACTGTCGGGAAGGGACAAATCCCAATGCATTATGAGGAAGCATTTTGGCAGTGGGATAGGCATTTGGGTATTTTATTTAAACTAAAATCCTATGCATTATGAGGAAGTCTACTGTAAATGTAATCAAGTGGTAACCCTGTGTCACAATTAACGCCGATCGTTGAGCTTCCAAGTTTCACCATTCAACCACAATACTAGTGTTCAACATACCCCAGTATATCCTCTTGGCTGATATCCGTCGAAGAGATACCCATGCAGTCAGGGAAGCGAGGTCCAAAGTCAACCAAACATGTGGCCTTTGCCCCACAAGTCGTAGACAATGATCATGATGCCTCCGAGAGTCGTGCATCTATGTCCAGCCAGGTTCTTCCGCCAAACAATTACGGGACATGTATAAATACGAGTATACCAATTCAAGGTGACTCTCTTCCATCGCCTGAATCCCCCAAATCCTCCAAATCCTCCAAGTTGGGGCGAATCATGGTCGCCATCCTGGCTGTCCTTCTTTCGCTGGCATCCCTCACATTTGCTTCATACCGCTCGAAACGATTTGTCAGCTCCTCACCACATCCTATAGGAAGAAACGATTCTAATGATGGAATCCATTTGGTTATTGGACCTCGCTGTGGGTCGTTGAATGGGTCCTTTACCGATGTGAACGCAGGTCTACCAGACCTACATACCTTTGACACGATTATTTCCTTTGGAGACTCTTATAGTAAGTTATATGCAATATATGACAATATAATATTGATCATATTTTTCTCTTTTGTTTATAAGCCGATACTGGAGGCAGTCGAGATGGTACTCAACCTCCGCCCGCTATTCTGATCCCACCCGATGTCATGGCCGGAGGACGAAGTACGAACGGGTACATGTGGGGTATGATGCTCAGACCACTCTATCGATGACGGCACTGAGTAGCTCCTAGTTGAGGACCTTGCCTGGGATTATAACATCACCGTCATGAACTACGCAGTATGTCTGACATCGGCAATGACATCGACTGGCGAATGCTCACTGTTCTCTCGTAGGTAAGTGCCGCAGTCACGAATACCTCGCTATGGCCAAGTAGAGCCAATAACAGTGACTTTGTACATCAAGGTATGTACTGTAGTTCCAGTAGAAATGCCCCAGCCTCAGTGTCCAATACTTTCAGAGGCGTTATTTTTAAGTCAAAATCATACCTTAAACCCAAATACTACCTTATATGTCGTCTTCTTTGGAATTAATGATTATCTAGCTGCACAAGGTAACTTAGCTCCCATTTGTGGTCTTCAGATGCCTTTAATTTTATTCCAGTTGACGGCAACCACCTCCCACAATCCGCACAATCACTTCTAAACCTTATCGACGTTCTCGTCGGCCCTCCTACGAATGCACGCAACTTCCTTGTCCTGGGTATACCTTGAATCTTCTCCGCTTACTTCTCAAGCTCACTCATAGCTTGCAACCCAGACGTATACGGAATTGGCCAACAGTCAGACGTGGGAGATGCATACAAACAAGCTGTCTTCTCTGGTCTAAATGCCCGTAAAAATGCAAACATAAACCCTCTTTTTCGCACCGCTTTCGTTGACTTCGCTCCAATGTGGGCTGCTATCGTCGATAATCAATCACCAGGATACGAGGCTTTCGGATATACTTCCAGTGGTTGGTGTCAATTCGGGCCGTGTTGTGATCCAGGGAATATTTGGTATAGTTGAATCATTCTTGTCTAAAAACGTGTTTAATTGGTGCTGTAGTGGCGATCCTGAGCATACCTTCTATTGGATTGCTTCGTGAGTTTGTTGCCTTGTGGGTTATCTTGTTCTGACTTCTATTTTTGTTACTCTAGACATCCATCAAAAGAAGGACAGCGGATTATGGCAGATTACGTTGAGGATGTCCTTGACCAATGTAAAGAATCTTGATGATTATGATTATTTCGGGATTTCTCGTTCTTTTTCCTTTCCACCTTTCTTGTACAGACACCTAAAGCTTTTCATGGTTTGTTCTCACATCTGGTTTTTATTTATACTCATGTGTTCTATAACCTTGTTTCGTCCTTCTGCAAAAGCATGTGTAATACCATTTTGACATATACGATGCTTGTTTCCACCCTCACTTTGCGTACATTAGGAAGCAAATATATATAGCTGTTCATCGTTCTTGAATTGATACTCTATGTAGGCATTTTCGGGTCAGGAAATGGAGTAAACAAGGCCCAACTGAGTCGAACACAGGAACACACGACCCGCAATCGCATGCTCTAACCACTGAGCTATTGCGCCAATCTCGCAACTTTTGCCATCTCATCATCATTGTAATAGGACAAACATTAGAAATCCCCTCCGTAAACCTCTGCAAAATAGCTTTCTGAAAAAGTTTTATACACGATGCTAAGGTACCCGAAGGTGGGATCTCGAGATATTCGAGATTCCTCCTGAGGCGGCGTGGGCGCCAAATTGGGCATTTGCCATCAGTTATGCAAACAGCAATAAGTTTCGTATCCCGCACTTGTCTGCAGATGCTGAAGCTTGGTATGTGCGGGGGACGTAGGCAGCCTTGATGTGGCTAAATTCCGGAGATTCAATGTCTCTCCTCTCGGAACAGTGATGGGCACCAAGGATAGGGATTGGAGGTCAGGATTGCAAGAAGTCCAGAAGAATTTGTCGACTAAACTCGAGCATGAAAAATCGGTGAGCCTGACCTTCGTTAACTTCGGAATGAAGGCCGAAAAAATATTGAGAAATGGAAAAAGGTACCTCATAAGCAAGATAGTGATATCCAGAATAACCTGTTAAGTCAAGTACTATGAGAGATAGAAGCACATCCCGTCTCTGCAGACCCGAGGTGATAAAAATCAGCTTCTCGTGAGACAAATATCCACTGAGGTGTTTGATACCGTTCTTTTGCCAGCAATTTAGAGTGAGCCAGAAAGCGTGAGGGACAAAATCAGTAACCACGGTCTGCACCCTGGCAAATATTCAGCGGAAGCCCTCGGTTATTGGTTAAAGCGTCTCAATAGAGGGTATGGATGCTCCCCTGTTTTTCTCATATTCCGAATGGATCCGCTGCTAAAGACAGAATGGACCAGATGTGGAAATGACTATATCCCGTCACCTTCAGCAGACCGCGATGAGGTTGAGTGCTGCTGAGATGACCAATATCCACGTATCCGAGTCAGAAATACGGTCAATAAAACCTCGACTAACAGCTCGTTAGAAAGAAGATCAATGAAATGGAAGTCTGTAATCCAATAAGATCTAATTCGAGGATGTTTAAGTACTCTAGGATAACAAAATGAACTTACTGCTTGGACAGAGGCCTGCATTGTCAGTATGGACATAGCTAGACCGCAGGTTTGAGGCATCATGCTCTACATTTTTCGACAGCTCTTCAGTAGCATCAGTCTTCATGATCAAGATAGTGACAATGGGAGAGAAAGTCAGCTTTGGCGCTAAAAACAGCTTATATGATTTCAGAGTCAAAGGCTCTGCTATGATAAGAATTAAAGCGTTCTTTTCATTCCTCAAGATCATACACATACAATAACAGAACAACCTAAAGGCGAAATCCAGATAAAAAGAAAAGGATGCGAAGATGAAAGAGAAATTTATGCAGAATACAAATCCGTCGTCTTTTATGAATGATCATCTCACGAGAACGTTCGCCAGAGGTCGTACAAGACTAACTCTAGTGGCCACCTGCTCTTTTATGTTCTCAATCTCGGTCTTCAATTAATCTAGAATTCGAACTTGCCGGGCTGATCGCAGCCGTCGAATGGGAGTCGCTCCGTCCCAAGTCGTTCTTGCAGATCATCGTATACCCAGCTGAAGCAACGCTTGAGAAACACGAGAGTCGAAATCCAGGTTTTGCCCTGAGGCACGAAGACGTGCGAGGGTCGCTCTGATATCCTGAACTGTCCGTTGCGGTATAGGGAGCGCCTTAGCTAAATGTCGCGCTGTTTCATCGTCTGAGGGGAGGGGAAATGGTTATACCGAGGTGACAAAAACGAAACCCGTGAGTGGTAGGACGGAAAGGTCAAAGGAACTCACCAGTAGGTTCAAAGTCAACCAAATGGATATGTGAACATCCCGGATCTCGACACTTCCCTGCGCCTGGAATCTCAAACTGGCAGATGGATCGCTTGGGATCAAGCCTCCGGATGGTTGCATCCTTGAGTGGCCGTAATAGTGCTGGAAGCTGTTGGAAAATAGAAGCTCCTGTAGCAAGTGAAGATAGAGAGTTTGAAGAAGGTCGAAAAGAAGAAGAGGCTAGACTATCTACGAAACTAGAAACTAAAGGAACGGATGAATGCGAAGATGTGAAAAATGCTAAAGGTGAACTGTAAGTTGAATAACGCGTGGTCTCAATGGATGTGGTTGTTGCCTGTAGAGCCAGAAGGTCCATGAACGTTGAGTAAAATCCGAGGGGTATATGGAGTCTATATGAGCAATGAAGCTTGCCAACGCACCTGTTGACTTATACCCTCCGCGAAGTGAGATTCTTCAGACAAACTTGCAGCTGTTTCGTTAACCTGTAAAAAAGTAGGCCAGTGCAGAAAGAGCCCAATGGTACTTAGTATTGGCCATGGAGCGAAAGCGTCCTAGCGCTGTAAAACCGGAACGACGCTTGCCACTTGTTCATTCCCTATTCCTGACGATACTGTTGAGGGATGGTCAGACTGCTGCATGGTGGATGATTCCATGCGCTTACTTAGATCTTCTACAGCAGGCTCCTCTGGTTCGGCGATTGCCGCATCTAAAAGATGATATAAGTTAAAAGCTGTCACGTGTAGAAGAAACTACAAGACCGGCAGCGTTCGATATTGGCTCGACAGATGCTGAAGATAAGGAAAGCGGCGTCACCAAGGTCACCGTTCAAGACGAAGAAAGCTACATACCAGTAGATGGAGTATTTTGCATTTCAACATCTTCTTCCGAAGCAGCTCGCTCGTATGCCCGGGGACTAATCTCGACAGAGGGTGACTTCTCAGGCCGTGCTTCTGAAATTGCCACTGCCTGCGATGGGGATGCTTGCGTGGGCGATTGCAGTTTGCTGTCATCAGCTGTGCTCGATGCATCGGATTGTGAAGGTTGTGGAGTAGAGCTCTTGCGCTATCAAATAAAGGAAATCAGATCACCCAGAAGCCAGAGTCGTCCAACGCACCATATTCGCCAACTTCTTCTGGCGATCCCTCTCCCTCTCAGCAATCAGCTGCTTCATCCGCTTAATCTCTTGTTCCTTCAATGCTAAGGCATCTGGCGTTATGTTGATAAAGGCTGGGGATAATCCTGGGATTTGAGCGGGTTCAGGCGTACTCGTTCCAGTAGAGTTAGAACCCGGCAACTGAATCGAAGGTCCATCTTGAGGTTGAGTAGTAGCATCTTCCATAACCTCATCTTCGCTATCACTAAAATCGATAACAAGCTTGCGACTGCTGGTGATATTCGCAAAACTAGGACCGCTGAACAACGGCGGCTTGAAACCAAACGGTGGCGGAGCAGGACTCCCTCGAGATGATGTATCATAATCAACGAAATCTGATGCAACGGGTCGCTTCAACGTATTCTTCCTCGAAGGTGCAGGTCGATCGAAAGCGGGTGACTGTGGTGCTTGCGGGTTCGACCATGATGCACTTCTGCCAGTAACAGAAGGTCCAGCTATCGGAATCGCATCGGAATCAACATCCATCGTATCTGGTGACTTTGTGCTCCTCTTTGACCCGGTGACCAGAGTTTTCGCCGCTTCAGTCGTTACAGTCGTCGATGCGATGCTTTTGAGGAAGTCGTCCACAGACTCGGCCGGTATCGGGGGCGGTGGTTTGCTAGGCGGTGGTGGTACAGGAGTAACATCTTTGACTTGACTCTTCGGTTTCCGACTAGCAAGGACAGCCTTTCGCGCCAGCAATTCTTGACGACGCAGTGTCTCAATTTCATCTAGAGGGCGAGTATAAGTAGAAGCTTGGGTATCCAGGGCAGCTACTTGAGGTCTCTGCACTTCCTGTGGTCTCGCCGACGAATGTTGCCCTTGAAGACCAGGAATGGGATCGCTCGGTGATAATGAGCGCTTGCTAGATGCTGTACTATTAGTAGTTGTAGCAGGAACTTCAGTCATCAAGTTGGCGGCTGATTTTGGTTCATTTGCAGTAGCGAAGGAAGCAGCTGCAGTTGGTCGAGGGGGCAGTGGATGTTGGGAGGGAGCGAGAGGAACAGGTACTTTGATGGGATGGGGTACTGTTTCGGACTGGAGACGCTGCGCTCCATTTAATTGCGCGTTAGCTGGACGTTGTGATGCGGCCAGAGAGCCATCTGTCCTCGCTTTCGAAGTCGTTGAGATTACAGATGAAGTGGTATCATGGGTTGGGGGTATGAACGGGATAATGCCTTCAGTAGAGATATTACTTGGGAGCCTGGTCAAATTGTGAGTATATGAGGAGAAACTCGAATTCGGTGTAACCAACCTTAAATTCAGTTCAGTAAACGCATAATAAATGGATTCGCGTGATAATCCACAATCAAGGAAGTATTCAGAAGGAACTCCCCAGCCCAGTAAATCTAATATGATCACTTTGGATTCTGCAAATTCTTCTGGTGTCACTATTGGAACGCAAACATAAGTTGGCAATTCGTATTTTCATCAAATCAGCTTACTCTTCAACGACGGTCTTGCATAGTTCATTGGAGATATGGACGAGGCGACCGTTTCAGATGAAGGCCCAGTAACACGAGAGGGCATGAATGGCCGAGCACTAGGATTCAGCTGAGTTGCCATTCGGCCATTGGCTTCGAGACCATCCATGTGGTGCATTTGACTCGAAGGAACGCCTGCTCCAGAGTGTTTATTGTGAGCGACAGCTTCTGATGGTCCACTGGAACGAGAGTAGGAGAGAGAGCTTGGGAAAACATGGTTGTTCGAAGTCAGAGGAGGTGGTGTCGGCCTCTGTGACATCGGTAAACGGTCGGGTATCCGCGATCTCGAGTCAGACACAGTCGAAGAAGAAGAAGCAAATCGAAATGGGGCTGGAGATGGTACAGACCTAACAGAAGGTGAGGGTATGTGTACATTGGGAGACGGCGGGATTGGAGAAGGCTTCCTTGTAGTTGGCATTGGAGGTGGTTGGCTTCTATTATCATTATAATGCAAAGAAGACATAAGTCCAGGAAGAGGCTCGTTATCGACATCCATCGATACGGGTAAAGCAGGAGGTTTTGAAGGCTGAGGTGCCTCATCTTCACTAATTTCGCCCTCCTCCTTTTCTCCCTCGACAGGTTCGTCCTCTTCCGTGGACCCTTCTGCATCAGCTAGACCATCCTCTGAGCCATAGTCGAGTACTGGAGAAGGTGGTGCCCCTTTAGTCGATGCAACAGATGAGTTATCATCAGGATAACCGGGCGAGGGTCGAAGGCCAGATTGTTGGGTAGGTGGTGGCTTTGCTTTAGGACGAGATCTGAGGGTTTTAAGAGCTGCATCCCGTAGAGAAGAGATGTCTTGGAATATCGGAGGCGTCGTTGAAGAGGCCATCCTCGCTGTGTGAAGGAGTGAAAGCGGTTATAAAGTGCTTTCAAAGTCCGGTGAAGAACCATAAGCTAAATTATGTAAGACATTCTATCACGCAATATAAATTATTTCTCGCAGAAATAATAATTGGGTAATATTACTATGTTTTCATAATTAGGAAGTTTGTACTCGATATAATCTACGGACCCATCGTCGTCGTCTTGTGGCGGCACCTTGGGCCTTCCAAGCATCTAGTGGAGCTCGATGCGGATTCTGCCAGGCATTGTCCGTGTACACCCAACCATCTGAGCGAGGAAGATAAGCGGTATGATACATAAAACAAAGAGAAAGAAGCATACTATTCCCTGCACCGCAGGATTCGAAAGTACCGTGGATATCCAATCTCCAATCTTCGGTCTCGATGAAATTGTGTTCTGCGGGCAGAGAAACCGTAGTTGATCTGTAGATTATGTTAGTGAAATAACCTGTCATAAATATGCCAAATTACGCAGTATCCGATTTTACGACTTCCATCCAGTCATCCCCGCCCCCTTTCCAAGGCTTCTCCCCGACCTTCAAAGCACCTTTCGACCAACCTATGGCCAAGGTCCAGCGTTCGTACTCCCATAATTCGACTTCCTGCTTCTCTGCCTTCCAGTGTTGTTCCAAAAGGTTGTCGTCATCGATCAGCTTTTGAACTGTTGGCTGCCATGTGCGAACGGGGCCCTCGAGGATGACTGGTATGATCTGCAAAATCCTGGGATGGCATAGAATCACAGGGCCTAGTCCTAAAAACAATAAGACTGGACGCATAGGGATAAAGATGACCACGGGAAGGAGTAGCAGCATTGACATAACTGCGACAGTAAGAACGTTGTGTGTGTACGGACTCTGCCAGGTCAATAGAGGGACCAGTTGTACGGCAGTGTCATATCCATCGGATCTAGGTTTGAGTATCAGCAAGGAGGATAATGGCAATGTTATGGATAAGTCCTCACACAAGACCCATAAGGTTTTGGATACCTTGCAAGTTAGCAAACCAGTCGGCGCTGCCTTCTTTAGGGAGAGGGATTTCGAAGGCAGGCTTATTTGGATCAGTTGGCCCTATCGCCAATGGCTTAGAGATATCATGAGTAGCCAGAAGAATGCTGATGAGGATAAAATGAGGTAACAATAAAAACATCTTTGGGAAATAGCCTACGTGAAGCATCGTTAGAAAAACAGGGGTCTTTAGAAAAGAGACAGTACGAACATAGGAATGAATAAATTGCCATCCAAGCGCAAGTAACTTTCCATCCTTTTCGCCACATTACAATCTCCTCGATTCTGTCCTGTAGCCAGAAGACAGGACCACTCTTGGCGACGAAACGTCTGAAGTTGACCGTCGTCGTCGGAATTGACAAAGATTCTCGATTCGATAAAAGGCGAGCGTCACCTCCAGCTGGTGTTTCAGGAAGATTGGGAAGTTGAAGAGCGGAAGATATCAATGCGTTTGTGAAGCTTTGTTTCGCTGGTGAAGCAGGACCATTTCCGACAGGAGATCCAGACTGCTCAGCTTGCGGTTGAACCCATGAAGGTGTAGCTATTGAAATGGTGGGTCTCTTGCTTGCTCCACTCCCTCCGTCCAGTTCAGTTGCACAGGCGGGTATGGAGGTATAGTTGAAGTTCGTCATAGAGAGGCAGTTGACGCGGCGGCATGTGATTACAGCCCAATGTGATAATAGAATTATGAACATTCGAGAAGCGAAGGGTCATAAATGCATTAATGGGGTAGTGGTAACCTTAGTCGTTGCCATCGACTAGCCAGGGGTTCAATTCCCCTTTAATGCAAATGTTTTTGCCTTTCAATTGTTGTGAAATTTTGGTCTGGATAGCCGTATCATCATACTTTTGGTCTTCCTCCCAATTCACAAGACTAGAACCAGTAAGCTTCATACACACCTATAGAACATGAAGGTCCCACAAAATTCACTTGTCCCTTTTCACCTCCCCAACACCTTTTCGTACATCTCGGGTGTCCAAGTATTTTCCTCAGCGCGACTCTTTAATTATACTCCTCCCATCTTCAGGCTGCTTCTCCTTTTGAATGTGCTCCAACCTCCACCCCTCAGGAAGATGGGAAATCAGGATTTACGCTTCCTGTGGGTGTTACGATTCCTGTGCTATGATATTAGTTCAGCCCTTTCTCCATGCTCCCTCTATCACTGGTATATATATACCGACGAGCCACCCATGTCATAATGCAACTTTGCTTCGGTTTACTTATTTGCTTACCGTGACTGCAGAGCCCCCTCTGAATCAATATTCGAAAGACAGTTGTATTCCAAAATTTTTACACAAGTATAACACAACCCATCGAAGAATATTTGAGCTACCCTTTCCATAAAAGCACTGGAATTGTCTAAAATATTCATAATCAGCCCCAATATTGACGCAGATAACCCAGCAATCACTCCTACCGATATATCGAGTTGTTCTACATTTCCCCAACGTCGCGTTACGCTGGACAATAGTGGGTTAGCTGTAGGAGAATCTTAAAGGTGTTCGAAAGACTTATCACAACAGTCGCAAATTTGAGGCTCAGAACAAGGGGGGAGTGGCTTGAGGCAAACTATGCTCTCCGAACGAACCCAGCCGATTCGGGGTTCCCGCCACGAAGGTCATCAAAGCGGGGAAGACAAATAGTGCGACCTTGAACTGCATATTGTGTAGATGAGGAGAGATTCTTGGGGTACTGATCTCCTATGGCATGTATGTCACCTTTTATGCTCTTGAGAACAACCGACTGCTTGTTCTAAATGGATTCGTATACCAAAAATTGCTCGGGTGGAACGAGCTGCGTCTGTCAACACGGTGAAATTGGGCGAGGGGGCCTACCTGCATCTCGGACATCGTTCACCGAATAATGTTAATGGAATGAATCTCTTCAGGCTATGAACGCCGTGTCCCATAGTGAAATCACAAAATTCCCGGATATTACTAGAATTATGACCGTGAAGTATAGTATGCTTAGAAGAGGGTCGAAATTGGCTAAGAATTGCGCTTACCGGGACTGTTGAGCCGTTGTGTAGTCTGCCGCCCCTGGACGCTGGAAGGGGAGAGATTAGAAACATCTCAACAATGATATGACGACGGAAATCTGTTTCCATGTATCCACATAGAGATGGTGCAGTGGCAATCCTAATGCCGAGGCAGACTGCCTGGTGTACTTCCAGCCTCGAACCCTCCTGTTCAGGGTTATTGATTTAAAATTTCGGATACTTTTTAAAAAATAAAGAGACGAAGGGATTCCCGGGAAAATTCAGTTTATTTACACAGCATAGCAGTTTCGGGAGTTTAGGTATGCACTCTTTAGCCAGAACAGATTTAAATGTATTGCAATCCCCCTGAATCTTGGGTATTTAATTATAAACAATACATGTCATTGAAACCGCACTCACGAGCTTGTCGCGAAGACATTCTCAGTTGCAGACGATGACTGGGATAAATGATTCAAATCAAACTAGAGCGAGAAAAATCAGGCTATGAGCAGACTTGAGAGAAGAACGCTTGAATACTCACTACAGCAGCTACAGCTTAGTCTCTTTGGTCCAGTACAGGCGGGTGGATCTGGAGAGCATGCTAGAGGACAAGCAATTCGAAGTTCCAGCGCATCTGCAGCGACCATGGAGGGCAGAGGGGACTCACGGCAAAGAATAGCTTCAGTTGCGTTTGTGGGGGAACACAGAAGTACGGATGGTTGTGAATGTCCTTCATAGGAAGAGTGCCCATTCATGTGTATAACTGTCAATATCAAATCTTCTTAATCTGAGCAATAAATGACTCGAGCCTTCTTCCAACGTGGTCCCAAGAATGTGTTAGCAAGACAATACTGGGAGAACGAGTAGGCTAACAAGTATTCTCCCCGAATATGTAGGCTCCAACAAGATTTTCCGTTGTTTATCAGCATCCAGTGGGACGCATCTCCGCCAACGAAGTCGATAATGGGCCGCTGAGGTACACGGGTATTTCCACATGGTCCTCAGAAGCCGAAACTAGACTAAAGATTTCAGGTATTGCGGACCAAAGCTTATGGATCTATACGATCAGTATTTAAGAAGCGGCATTTTCAGCATCTGGAGCTTTGAAGTGGGAACACAAACGTTATCTGACCTGTGATCATCTTCACTTCACTCACCCCCCCTGAACCACCAATAAGGTACATACAAAGCAATGTAACGTCCACCCTAATAGGCCCCTGGATTGAAGTAGCTCCTCAGCGGCTCCTTTTCCCTCCTCCGATACAGCCGATCAGTTGACGAGCTGAGGAGCCGCTGAGGAGGTGCGTTCGCCACATCAGGAGTTGATGAGGGGCTGCTGAGGAGGTGCATTCGCTACATCAAGCCCTCTCTACGGTATCTGAGCAGCCGCTCGACTCTATCTAAGGAGCGACAATAGTGAAGAGCTCCTCTACTTTGATGCTTGATGCAACAAAACAAGGAGCTCTCCGACCTCATTGAAATAAACTCTCTGCCCTACTACCATCTGTACAATTTACCCCTTACTTCAGAGATCAAATATAATCTTTGAAGTCGCTTGTATAGATAATAAGTTATTAGTCATGTGATGTAAAACAAACGAAGGGAGAGGGAGGTAGAATTCGGTGTTATC
>Ga0157379_10001856_pt1 | contig 17486 bp, 12 predicted proteins | sample S25metaG_FD_121802 | JGI IMG/M metagenome (GOLD analysis project Ga0157379, IMG submission 121802) | Switchgrass rhizosphere microbial communities from Kellogg Biological Station, Michigan, USA - S2-5 metaG | ecosystem: Host-associated > Plants > Roots > Rhizosphere > Soil | place: USA... | reverse complement strand
CACGCTTCTCGGTACAAAGCGTGATGACGGGTCCCACGAACTCCTGCGGCATCAGGATCGTGGCCGTGATGATCGGCTCGCGGATCTCCTCGACGCGCGACAGGTCGGGCAGCTTCGACGGATTCTCGATCTCGAGCACCGTGCCGTCGCGCATCAGCACCTGGTAGACGACGGTGGGCGCCGTCGTGATCAGGTCCATGTCGTATTCGCGCTCGAGCCGCTCCTGCACGATATCCATGTGCAGGAGGCCGAGGAAGCCGCAGCGAAAGCCGAAGCCCAGGGCCTGCGACACCTCCGGCTCGTAGTGCAGCGACGCGTCGTTGAGCTTCAGCTTGTCGAGCGCGTCGCGCAGCGCCTCGTACTGGTTCGACTCGACCGGGTAAAGTCCCGCGAACACCTGCGGTTTCACTTCCTTGAACCCGGGCAGGGCCGCCGTCGCGGGGCGCGTCGCCAGCGTCACCGTGTCGCCGACCTGCGCGGCCTTGAGCTCCTTGATTCCGGCGATGACGAAGCCCACGTCGCCGGCGGTGAGGCTCGTGCGCGCTGCCGAGCGCGGCGTGAACACGCCGACCTGCTCGCAGTTGAACGTCGACGTGTCCGCCATCAGCAGGATCTTGTCGCGCGGCTTCAGCGTGCCGTCCATCACCCGCACCAGCATGACGACACCGACGTAGTTGTCGAACCACGAGTCGATGATCAGGGCTTTCAACGGCGCGTCGGGGTCGCCCTTCGGCGGCGGAATGCGCGCGATGACCGCTTCGAGGATATCGTCGATGCCCTCGCCGGTCTTGGCGCTCGCGAGCACGGCGTCGTGCGCGTGGATCCCGATGATGTCCTCGATCTCCTCCATCACGCGCGACGGGTCGGCGGACGGCAGGTCGATCTTGTTCAGCACCGGCACGACGGTGACGCCCTGCTCGATCGCCGTGTAGCAGTTGGCGACTGTTTGCGCTTCGACGCCCTGCGACGCGTCGACGACCAGCAGCGCCCCCTCGCAGGCGGCGAGCGAGCGTGACACCTCGTAGGCGAAGTCGACGTGGCCGGGCGTGTCGATCAGGTGGAGCTGGTATTCCTTCCCGTCGCGCGCGGTATAGGACAACGCGGCGGTCTGGGCCTTGATGGTGATCCCGCGCTCGCGCTCCAGGTCCATCGAGTCCAGCACCTGCTCGCTCATCTCGCGGTCGGAGAGGCCGCCGCAGCGCTGGATGAAGCGATCGGCCAGCGTGGACTTGCCGTGGTCGATATGGGCGATGATCGAAAAGTTGCGGACGTTCTGCATCGACGGCGGTGGGTGCCCATGGCGGCCCGGCACAGCACGTCGCGGGCGCGGCGTAAAATTTGCGGAAAGTCTTGAATTTTAGCGGAAAAAACCTTTCCGCGCCACGCCGGTCAATGGCCCGGCTGCAGCGTTGGTCCGAGCGCCTCCAAAACCCGACCCGCATCGAGATGGTAGTGGCACAGCTCCGTGCCGTCGGCCGGCGCGCCGAGGAAGAGCACCGGGACCCGTTCGCCGTGGCGCGCCTCGAGCGCGGGATCGGCGTCGACGTCGATCACGACGACGCGAGCCCCGACGCGCGCGGCGAGCGGCGCGAGTGCCGCCGCCATGTCATCGCACAGATGGCAGTACGACCGCGACAGCAGGGTAAGGACGACGGCCGCGGCGCTCACGGCCGCCGTCTATTCGCCATTGCCGAGCTTCAGCGTCGCGAAGAACTGCGCCTCGCCGCGGCGCAGCTGCAGCGTCACCGCGGCGCCCTTCTCGAGCTTGCCGAGAAGATCGTTGATCTGCCCCGCGGACTTGGCTTCCGTCGCTTGTCCGCGCTGGATGATCGCGAGGATCACGTCGCCCGGCTGCACGTTGCCGCGCACGGCGCCCGTCACGTCCTCGATCAGCACGCCGGCCTTGATGTCGAGCTCCTTGCGCTGCTCGTCGGTGAGGTCGGACAGGACGAGGCCCATGCGATTGGGCTTGGCCTTCTCCTTCGGCACCGGTGTGCTGCGCTTCGCCGGCTGCGCAGCGGCGTCTTCGCGCATCTCGGCGACGTTGACGGCGATCTCCTTGGTTGCGCCCTTGCGCCACACGGTGAGGACGATTCGGGTGCCCGGCCGCACGGCGGAAATGATGCGCGGCAGGTCGTGCGACGTGCGCACTTCGCGGTTGTCGACCTTGACGATGATGTCGCCGGACTCCACGCCGGCCTTGGCCGCCGGGCCGTCGCGCTCGACGCTGTTCACGAGCGCACCCGCGGCCGACTTCATCCCGAACGCCTCCGCGGCTTCCTTGCTCACCTCCTGGATCTGTACGCCGATGCGCCCACGCGTCACGCGGCCCTTCTCCTGCAACTGCTTGACCGTGTTCATCGCGATGTCGATCGGCACCGCGAACGCAAGCCCCATGAAGCCGCCAGTCCGCGAATAGATGAGCGAGTTGACGCCGACGACCTCGCCGCGCATGTTGAACAGCGGGCCGCCGGAGTTGCCGGGGTTGATCGCGACGTCCGTCTGGATGAACGGGACGAGATTTTCCTGCGGCAGGTCGCGGCCCTTGGCGCTAACGATGCCGGCCGTCATCGTGTTCTCGAGGCCGAACGGCTTGCCGATCGCAACGACCCACTCGCCGACCTTGAGCTTGTCCGGGTCGCCGATCGTGACCTTCGGAAGATCCTTCGCCTCGATCTTGAGGAGCGCGATGTCCGAGCGCTTGTCCGAGCCGATGACCTTGGCCTTGAACTCGCGCTTGTCGGTGAGCCGCACGTTCACTTCGCTGGCTTCGTCGACGACATGCGCGTTGGTGACGATGTAGCCGTCGGCGGAGAGGACGAAGCCGGACCCGGTCGACTGGGCCTCGAGGTCGCGGTCCGGACCGCGCCGCGGGATCTGCCCGAAGCGCCGGAAGAACTCGTAGAACGGATCGTCCTCGGAAAGGTCCGGGCCGCGCTGGTTGCGCTTGACGGTCTGCGTGACGTCGATCGACACCACCGCAGGGCCCTGCTTTTCGTAGAGCTCCGTGAAATCGGGCAGACCGGCCGCGCGGCCCTGCCCCTGCGCCGGCGCGCCCGCGAAGGCAAACAAGCATGCGGCGACGACAGGCAGCGCGGCGCGTGGCCAGCGGAACGTGCGGACATCCATGGCAATCTTTCGTGAGGGCGTAGGGCGGAGAATTCTACGCAACTTGGGGCAGCTCGCGGCCGGTTTCAACGGCGGGCGACCGAGTTGCCGATCTGGCGGACGGTGGCGCCGGGAGCCTCGCCCATCACGGTCACCAGATTGTCGTCCTGCTTCGCCATGTAGATGTTGAGCCCGCCCTGGGGCGGCTGCATGCCGGTGGGCACCGGCGCGGTCGAGAACGGCTCGATGAACACGCTGATGGCGACAAGCCCGTCCGAGTACACGATGTGCGCGACGGGGTTACGCCGGCCGCGCGGCTTGCGAAAGCCTTCCATGATCTTGGTGAAGCCCGGCGGCACGCGATTGACCACCCAGCCGGTGTCGTTCACGGCGACGTCGCCGGCGGACGTCTCCTTCACCTGCCAGTCAGGCGGCACTGCCGGCCATGACGGTTCCACCATCGCCTTGTCGATCTTGGCGTTCACCTGGAGATCGGTGAACGAGAACTGCTCGACCACTTCGCCGCGCTCGTTGATGACGCGCGCCTTGAGCAGCAAGCCGGTCGCCGAGTCGGACCAGAAGCGGTGGCCGTAGCGCAATCCGTCTTTGGGCTCGAACACGACGATGTCGGCCGCATGGCCGCCGACCCGCTCGCCGGCCACGATGCGAAAGTCGTAGTACTGCGTGAGCGATTTCTGCTGTTCGGGCGACAGCGACGGGAAGGCGTTGCGGAACGTGCGCGGCTCGACGCGGACGATCTTGGCGTCCGGAAAGTAGAGGCGCACCTCGCCTTGGCTCCGCACGACCTCGCGCGCCGGGCCGTCCAGACTGACCAGCTTTTCGTATTCCTTGCCGCCCTCGCTCAGGTGAACGATACGCGACGTCTCGACGCGATTGCCGCGCTGGTAGACGATCGTGCCCGCGTAGTTGAGCTGGCGCGCCGCCTGCGCGACGCGTGCGATCCACTGGGTCGCGTCCTCGGCGCGGGCGGCCGCCGCCGCCAGCCACAGGCCGAGGACGAGCGGCGCCAGCGCACGGGCCTGGACCCGTCGCTGGGCGTTGCGTTGAGCCCGCATCGGCACGTCAGCGGATCACGGCCGGTCGTCCGGCGCGTCCGCCGCCTGCGTGCCGACGGCGCGCAGGTACGGGCCCATGCCCTGGATCGCCATTGCGGGCGCGTACTCCTGATGAGCGAGCAGGTAATCGGCCGGCACGTTCGATGGCCGGCCGCGCACTGCGCTGGCCACGGTGGTCTCACGCGCCTTCGCCATGGCCGCCGGCGGCTCGCCGACGAGCGACATGGCAGTCCATCCGACGACGCTCACTGCCGCAACGGTGGCTGCCGCCGCGAAGGCCCAGGTGGCCGGCGTGGCGCTCGCGCGCGGCCGCGGCGCCAGGACGGTAGGCTCGGCGGCAAGCCGCGCGGCAACGCGCGCCGAGACGCGAATGCCGACCACTACCGAGCCGCGCAGCGACTCGCCGATGACGTGGTAGCAGGTCCACGTGGACAACGCCTCGGGCCTCGTGAGCCCGGCACAGACGTCGTCGACCTCATGCGTCTCGAGGTCGCCGTCCATCAGGCGCGAAATTTTCTCGTTCATCACCATCTCCGGTTTTCGTCGGTACCCAGCAACGGCCGCAATTCGGCGGCGATCGCCTCACGCGCCCGGAAGATCCGGGAGCGCACGGTGCCGATCGGGCAATTCATCGCAGCAGCGATTTCCTCGTAGCTCAGCCCGTCGATCTCGCGCAGCGTGATCGCCGTGCGCAGATCCTCAGGCAACTGTTCCATGGCGCGGTTCACCGTTGTGGCAATCTCCTTGCCGATCAGCTCGTTCTCCGGCGTGGCCGTGTCCCGCAGCTGCTCGGCATCCTCGAACGTCTCGGCGTCCTCGTTGTCGAAGCCGGTCGACGTGGGCGCGCGGCGCCCGAGGGCGACGAGGTAGTTCTTCGCGGTGTTGATGCCGATCCGATAGAGCCATGTGTAAAACGCACTGTCCCCCCGGAAGCTCGGAAGCGCCCGGTAGGCCTTGATGAACGCCTCCTGCGTCACGTCCTCGACCTCCGCCGGGTCGCGCACCATTCGCGACAGGAGCCGCCCCAGCTTGCGCTGGTATTTCATGACCAACAGCTCGAATGCGCGCTTGTCGCCCCGTTGCGCTCGCTCTACGAGTTGCTGATCGACTTCGCGATCACCCATCCGCGGGTAGTCCCTGATTCAATGTCGTTGTTATGCCTGCCGAACGGCAGGCGCCGCAGCCTGCCTGCAGGCGGCGCCGCGGAAGGGGCATCCGCGGGTCGTCGCAAGGGCGCGCGCATGTGGCAACAGACCCCGGACGGACCGCTAAGTTCACGCGCATGGCAGGGTTATTCCATTACCGTCAGGCGGGTCGGCTCGGGTCCGCGATTTTGTCCAGTACAACCGTCGACCGGACGTCACCGGTGACGATGCCGCGATAGTTGGAAAGCGGCATCCGTGCCCACGGCTCGAGCGCGGCCTTTGCTGCGGCGTCGAGCGCGCCGATCTGGTCGAGCACCGCGACCACGGCCGGGTAGAGTCCCCGCTTCTGTCCGTCGGCGATCTTGACGGCAACGCCGATTCCCGCGCTGCGGATGCCCAGCGCCTGCACCCCTTCGGCGCCGATCTTGGCGACCCAGTCGCCGCGGCCGGCGCGCATCAGCGCGAGGTCGCTGCGCCCTTCACCCGACACCATCTCCGGATGAGCGATCATCGCATCCGCCAGCGTCCGCGGCGCCGTGCCGAACGTCGCGTCCGGTCCGACGGCGGCAAGGCGCGCATAGGCTTGCGCGAGACGGGCAAGCGGCACGGCGTAGTTCGGCGCCGAACACCCGTCGATGCCCGCGACGAGGTCGCCCTCCGCCACGCCGCAAAAGTCCGCGACGGCACTGCGAATGGCCTGCTGGAGCGCGTGACCCGGTTCGAGGTAGCTCGCCTTCGGCTGCGCGCACTGCACGCAATACGCGAGCATGCCGCTGTGCTTGCCGGAGCAGTTGTGCGCCAGCGGCGAATACGGCGGCGGCGGCGGCACCTCGCCGCGCACGTCGTAGTAGCCGGGCGCGTGGCTGCCGCATTGGAGGTCCGCCGCCGTCGATCCCGACCGCGCGAGCATATCGGCGACGGCTTCGACGTGGCGCGGCTCGCCCGAATGGCTCGCGCAGAGCAGCGCGGTCTGCGCGCCCGAGAAGCCGAACCGCTTCAGCCCGCCGCCGGCAACGAACGGCAGCGCCTGCAGCGGTTTCAGCGCGCTGCGCGTGAACGTGAGCATCTGCGGATCACCGGCGGAATACAGCAGGCGACCGGCGCGATCGGTGACCGCGACGGCGCCGAAATGCGTGCTTTCGACCGCCCCGTTGCGGGTGGCGACGGCCAGCGGGGCAGGTGCCTGCGCAGGCGCCGCTGGCGAGGCTTTGAGGGAGGCCGGCATCCGGACGAGTGGCGAAAAACCGGCATTATCGCCGATCCCCTCGCCGAGCGCGGGTTTTGAGCGCGTTATCTCGCGTCGAGCGCAGCGCGGATCTGCTCGAGCGCGACGGGATCTTCGATGGTCGTCAGGTCGCCCGGATCGCGTCCTTCGGCCAGCGCCTGGATCGAGCGGCGCAGCAGCTTGCCGGAGCGCGTCTTCGGCAGCAGCGTGACGAAGTGCACGTGCGCCGGGCGCCCGATCGCGCCGAGCTCCCGGTCGACCGTGTCCATCACTTCCTTGCGCAGCAACGCCCGCGCCTCGGGCGTTCCGACACGGGCGGGATCGCGGGGGACGGCGAACGCCACGGGCACCTGGCCCTTGAGCGCGTCGGCGACGCCGACGACGGCAACTTCGGCAATGCCCGAGTGGGCTTGCACGGCCTCCTCGATCTCGCGCGTCCCCAGCCGGTGGCCGGCGACGTTGATGACGTCGTCCGTGCGGCCGAGGACGAAGTAGTAACCGTCGCCGTCGCGCGTGGCCCAGTCGAACGTCGAGTAGACGAGCTTGCCGGGGATCGTCGCGAAGTACGTCTTGACGAAGCGCTCGTCGTCGCCCCACACGGTACTCATGCAACCCGGCGGCAGCGGCGGCGCGATCGTCAGCACCCCCTTCTCGTTCGTGCCCGTTTCCTCGCCCGTCGTTTCGTTCAGCAGCCGCACGTCGTAACCGTAGACGGGGAACGACGGCGAGCCGAACTTGCGCGGCGTTTCCTCGATGCCGGGCTGCGCCGACAGGATCGGCCACCCCGTTTCTGTCTGCCAGTAGTTGTCGACGATCGCGACGCCGAGCGATTCGCTCGCCCAGCGTGCGGTCGGCTCGTCGAGTGGCTCGCCGGCGAGGAACAGATACTTCAGGCAGGTCACATCATGTTTTTTCATGTGAGCCGGATCCTGCTTCTTCAATACGCGGATCGCGGTCGGCGAGCTGAACATCGTCTTCACGTTGTGCTCGGCGACGATCTTCCACCAGATGGCGGGATCGGGACGGATCGGCAGTCCCTCGTACATGATCGTCGTCGAGCCGTTGATGAGCGGCGCATAGATGATGTACGAATGGCCGACGACCCAGCCGATGTCGCTGGTCGTGAACATCGCGTCGCCCGGCTCGACGCAGAAAATGCGCTTCATCGACGACGCGAGGGCCACCGCGTAGCCGCCAGTGTCGCGCTGCACGCCCTTCGGCTTGCCGGTCGTGCCGGACGTGTAGAGGATGTAGGACGGCTCGGAGGACTCGAGCCACACACACGGCACGGCGGCGTCCAGGTGCGCGCTGCGCAGCGTCGCATAGTCGTGGTCGCGGCCGGGCACGCGCGCCATCGCGCGATCGAGGCCGCGATCGACGATCACGACGGACTTGGGCGGATGCCTGGCAAGGCGCATCGCCTCGTCGACAAGATGCTTGTAAGGCACCGGCTTGCCGCCGCGCATCCCGGCGTCGGCGGTGACCATCGCCGTCGGGCGCGCGTCGTCGATTCGCGTCGCCAGCGACGCGGCGGCGAAACCGCCGAACACGACGGAATGGACCGCGCCGATCCGCGCGCACGCGAGCATCGCGAACGTCGCCTCGGCAATCATCGGCATGTAGATCAGCACGCGGTCGCCACGCGCGACGCCCTGTGCCAGCAGGACCGCGGCGAAGCGATTCACTTCCGCGTGCAGCTCTCGGTAGCTGTAGCGGACGTACTGGTCGGTTTCGGTCGAGATATAGACCAGCGCCGTCTGGTCGCCGCGGGCGGCGAGGTGTCGATCGACGGCGTTGTGACAGAGGTTCGTCCGGCCGCCGACGAACCAGCGCGCGAACGGCGGCCGCGAATAGTCGAGTACCTGCTCGCAGGGCGTCTCCCAGTCGATCAGCCGCGCCTCGTCGCGCCAGAATCCGTCGCGCTCGGCGATCGAGCGCCGATGAGTGTCCCGATAGCTCGCCATCGTCGATGCCTCCTGGCTCGGATTCTAGGGACGCGCCGATGCCGCGGCCTTGCGCCGCGTCAAGGTTTCGGCAGCGCCCTCCGTCAGGGATGCGAGTCGGCGCCGATCCGCACGACCGTGCGGCCGCGTGCCATGCCCTTGATGTATGCGTCGAAATGCTCGGGCAGTTCCTCGAAGTCGATCGTGCGCACCTGGTCGTGCACGCGGTCGGGACGCCATGGCACGGCGAGCTTGTTCCACAGCGTCTGCCGCAGCTCCATCGGGCAGTTGACGCTGTCGACACCCAGCAGATGGACGCCGCGCAGGATGAACGGCGCCACCGACGTGTTGAGCTTCATGTCCGCCGCCAGCCCGACCGCCGCCGCGCGACCGCCGATCTGCATCGTCGACAGGAGCCACGCCAGCATGTCGCCGCCGAGGTTGTCGACGGCACCGGCCCACGTCGACTTGTCGAGCGGCTTGATCCGGGAGAAATCGAGCGACTGGCGCAGGAGCACCTCGCGTGCGCCGATGCCCTTGAGGTACTCCGCTTCCTTCTGCTTGCCGGTGATGGCGACGACGTCGTAGCCCAGCTTGGACAGGATCTCGATCGCGACCGAGCCGACGCCGCCGGTGGCGCCGGTGACGGCGACGGGCCCGCTCGCCGGCGCCAGGCCGTTGTGCTCCATCAGGTAGATCGCGAGCGCGGCGGTGAAGCCCGCAGTGCCGAGCGTCATCGCATCGAAGGCCGTCATGCTCTCGGGCCTGCGCACGACCCAGTCGGCCGGCACGCGCGCGAGCTCCGCATAGCCGCCGTCGTGCGCCACGCCCATGTCGTAGCCGGTGACGATGACCTTGTCGCCGCGCTTCCAGCGGGCGTCGTTGCTCTTCTCCACCGTCCCCGCCATGTCGATGCCGGCGACCGTCGGGTACTTGCGCATGATGCGCCCGACGCCGTTGTACGACAGCGCGTCCTTGTAGTTGATCGTCGAGTACTTGGTGCGGACGAGAACGTCGCCCGGATCGAGCTCGCTCTCGGTCATGTCGACGAAGCGGCTTTGCACGACCTTGTCCTGCTCGAACGTGCGGTAGGCCTTGAAAGTCTGCACGGGTGTCTCCTCCGGAGGGCGAAGCGATGGATAGTGCGGATTCGTCAGGCGGCGGGCGTCTCGGGCGCCATGTGCGGCCTTGCCATGTAGTCGTGCGTGCGCATTTCGGTCAGCCGGCTCACGGTCCGCGGGAATTCCTGGGCATTGGGACCCTCCGTATACAGCTCGTCGGGCGGGACTTCGGCCGTGACCAGCAGCTTCACGCAATGATCGTACAGTATGTCCACGAGCCAGGTGAAGCGCCGCGCGTGGTCCGCCGTGGCGGGACCCATCTGCGGGACGCCGGAGACCAGGATCACCGCGAAGCGCCGGGCGAGCTCGAGGTAGTCGCGCTGCGAGCGCGGGCCGGCGCAGAGGACGGCAAAGTCGAACCAGGCGATGCTGCCCGAGCGTCGCTTCGCGGTCAGCGTACGGCCGTCGACGTCGAGGCGCGCCTCCTCGTCCGGGCCGCTGCGCATCGCGTCGAACGCGTGGTCCAGCGCCGCCTCGCCCGTGGGGTCGACCGGCACGTGGTAGGTCGCGACGTGCTCGAGCGTGCGCAGGCGGTAGTCGACGCCGGCGTCGACCTCCACCACGTCCATCCACTGCTCGATGAGGCGGACGGCCGGCAGGAAGCGCTCGCGCTGCAGGCCGTTGGGCCACAGCGTGTCCGGCCGGTAGTTCGACGTCATGACGAAGACGACGCCGGCCGAGAACAGTCCCGCGAGCAGGCGGCCGAGGATCATCGCGTCGGCAATGTCCGACACGTGGAATTCGTCGAAGCATATCAGCCGCCACCGCTTCGCGAGGCGCGTCGCGACCCGGGCGAGCGGGTCTTCCTCGTGCTTGAGCGAGGCGAGCTCCTCATGCACGTTGCGCATGAACGCGTGGAAGTGGATCCGCGTCTTGCGGCGGATCGCGACGCGCGCGAAGAACGCATCCATCAGGAAACTCTTGCCGCGGCCCACGCCGCCCCACAGGTAGACGCCGCGGGGAACGTCGGGCGGCGAGAACAGGCGAGTGAGCGTCGAGCGGCGCGCCGCCCGGAACGCAGCGAGCTCGTCGGCAAGACGCTGCAGGCGCTCCAGCGCGTCGATCTGCGCCGCGTCGAGCACGATGCCGCGCGCGGCGAGCGTCGGCTCGAGATGGTCGAACAGCGCACCGTGGCGGCGCGCGATCTGCCCTGGGTAATCCGGCCCGGTCACGGAATTGCCCGCCCTTCGCGCTGCAAGGGATCACCCTTCGCGCTCAAAGGTTCAGCGTGCGCTTGTCCACCGCGAGGGCGGCTTCCTTGGTCGCCTCGGACAGCGACGGGTGAGCATGGCAGATGCGGGCGAGGTCCTCGCTCGCGGCGCCGAATTCCATCGCGACGGCCGCTTCGGCGATGAGCTCGGACGCCATCGGTCCGATGATGTGGACGCCGAGGATCCGGTCGGTTTTCGCGTCGGCAAGCATCTTGACGAAGCCGGTCGTGTCGCCGAGCGCCCGGGCGCGGCCGTTGGCGGCGAACGGGAAGCTGCCAGCGCGATACGCAATGCCGGCCGCCTTCAACTGCTGCTCGGTCTGTCCGACCCAGGCGATCTCGGGTGACGTGTAGATCACCCACGGGACCGTGTTGAAGTCGACGTGGCCGTGCTGGCCGGCGATGCGCTCGGCCACGGCCACGCCTTCCTCCTCCGCCTTGTGCGCCAGCATCGGTCCGCGCACGACGTCGCCGATCGCCCAGACGTTCGCAAGGTTCGTCCGGCACTCGGCGTCGACGGCGACGAAGCCGCGCTCGTCGAGCTTGAGTCCGACGGTGTCCGCGCCCAGGCCCGCCGTGTGCGGCAGGCGGCCGATCGACACGATCAGCCGGTCGAACGTCGCCGACTGCGCCGCACCCGTCGCGTCGGCGTAATCGACGGTCACCGCCTTGGCGGTCACCGTCACCTTGCCGATCTTCACGCCCATCCGGATCGCAAGGCCCTGCTTCGTGAAGACCTTCAGCGCTTCCTTGGCCACCGCTTCGTCGGCGGCGCCGAGGAACGCCGGCAGCGCTTCGAGCACGGTCACCTCCGACCCGAGGCGGCGCCACACGCTGCCCATCTCGAGGCCGATGACGCCGGCGCCGACGACGCCGAGCTTCGCCGGCACGTCGGTGATGGCCAGCGCGCCCGCGTTGTCGAGGACGCGCTCGTTGTCGATGGCGACGCCCGGCAGCGCACGCGGGCGCGATCCGGTCGCGACGATCACATGTCTGCCGGTGATCTCCGCGGCCCCCGGGCCGGTGACGCTGATCTTCCACGCGTCACCGTCCTTGCCCGCGAACGCACCCATCCCGTGGAAGAACGTCACCTTGTTCTTCTTGAAGAGGTACAGGATGCCGTCGTTGTTCTGCGCGACCACCTTTTCCTTGCGCGCCAGCATGCGCGCGACGTCGATCGACAATCCCTTGACGTCGATGCCGTGCGCCGCGAACGAGTGGCCCGCGTGCTCGTAATGCTCGGAGGACTGCAGCAGCGCCTTCGACGGAATGCAGCCGACGTTCGTGCACGTGCCGCCGGGCGCCGGCTTGCCGTCGGCGCGCGACCAGTCGTCGATGCACGCGGTCGTGAAGCCGAGTTGCGCGGCACGGATGGCGGCGATGTAACCGCCCGGTCCGCCGCCGATTACCACCACATCGAAGGATTGCGCCATATCGTCATTCTCCCTCGCCCCGCGCGAGCGGGGAGAGGGCGGGGTGAGGGGCGGGTTACTACAAGTCCAGCAACAAACGCGCCGGATCCTCCAGCGCGTCCTTGATCGCGACCAGCGACAGCACCGCCTCGCGGCCGTCGATGATCCGATGGTCGTACGATTGTGCGAGATAGTTGATCGGCCGCACGACGACCTGGCCGTTCTCGACCACGGCGCGCTCCTTGGTGGCGTGCACGCCGAGAATCGCCGACTGCGGGGGATTGATGATCGGCGTGGACAGCATCGAGCCGAAGACGCCGCCGTTGCTGATCGTGTACGTGCCGCCCGTCAATTCCTCGACGGTCAGCTTGCCTTCGTTCGCACGCTTGCCGAAGTCGGCAATCTGCTTCTCGATGTCGGCGATCGACATCTGGTCGGCGTCGCGCAGGATCGGCACGACGAGCCCCCGCGGACTGCCGACGGCGATACCGACGTCGAAGTAGCCGTGATAGACGATGTCGGTGCCGTCGATCGACGCGTTGACGGCCGGGTACTTCTTGAGCGCGTGCACGGCGGCCTTCACGAAGAAGCCCATGAAGCCGAGCTTGACGCCGTGCTCCTTCTCGAAGCGCTCTTTGTAGCGGTTGCGCAGGTCGATGACCGGCTGCATGTTCACTTCGTTGAACGTCGTCAGGATCGCGGCCGTCGACTGCGACTGCACGAGACGCTCGGCGACGCGCAGCCGCAGCCGCGACATCGGCACGCGCTGCTCGGGCCGCGACCCGCTCGCACGGAGCGGCGGCGGCGCCGGCGGCGCCTTTGCGACGGCAGGCGCGGCCGGTGCGGTCGCCGGTGCCGCCGGCTTCGCTTCCGTCGCCAGGACGTCGCCCTTGGTGATGCGTCCGCCGCGGCCGCTGCCGGCCACCGTGGCAGGATCGATCGCGCCGTCGGCCATCATCTTGCGGGCGGCCGGAAGCGCGGTCGGTACTGTCGCCGTCGCCGCAGGCGCCGAAGCGGCGGGTGCCGCCGCGGGTGCAGGTGCGGCTGCCGCCGCGGGCGGCGCTTCGGCCCCCTTCGCCTCGGTATCGATCACGGCGATGATGTCGTTCGACGTGACCGTCGATCCGTCGGGGCGTCTGATCTCGATCAGCACGCCGTCGCTCGGCGCCGGCAGTTCGAGCACGACCTTGTCGGTCTCGACGTCGATCAGGTTTTCGTCGCGCTTCACCGCCTGGCCGGGCTGCTTGTGCCAGTTGACGAGCGTCGCCTCGGCCACCGATTCCGGCAGCTGCGGCACCTTGACTTCGATTCTCATGGATACTTTTCCGGGTTAGCGCGCGAGGACCATTTCGCCGCTCTTCAGCTTTTCGGCGAACGCATCCTCGATCAGCGTCTTCTGTTCGGCCATGTGCTTCGCGGCATAGCCGACGGCGGTGGACGCCGACACCGCTCGGCCCGCATAGGCCAGCACTTTCTTCGCGTCGATGTCCGCGCGCAGCATCGCGCGGAGCCGATACCAGGCGCCCTGGTTCTGCGGCTCCTCCTGGCACCAGACGACTTCTCCCGCCTGCGCGTAGCGGCCGACGGCATTCTTGTAGTCCTCGTGCGGGAACGGATACTGCTGCTCGAGCCGCAGGATCGCAATGTCGTCGATCTTGCGCTCGCGCCGGTAGGCAAGGAGTTCGTAGTAGATCTTGCCCGAGCACACGATCACGCGCCGCACCTTCTTCACGTCGAGCTTTTCCGTCTCCTCGATCACTGTGTGGAACTGCCCGTCGGCGAGCTCGTCCAGCGTCGACACGGCCTCCTTGTGCCGCAGCAGGCTCTTCGGGCTCATCACGATCAGCGGCTTGCGATAGTTGCGCACCATCTGCCGGCGCAGCAGGTGATAGATCTGCGCGGGCGTCGTCGGCACGCACACCTGCATGTTGTGCTGCGCGCAAAGCTGCAGGTAGCGCTCGGGGCGCGCCGACGAATGCTCCGGTCCCTGACCTTCGTAGCCGTGCGGGAGCAGCATCACGAGGCCGCAGATCCGGCCCCACTTCACTTCGCCCGCGCTGACGAACTGGTCGATCACGACCTGCGCCCCGTTGGCGAAATCGCCGAACTGCGCTTCCCACAGCACGAGCTGGTTGGGCTCGGACGTCGAGTAGCCGTACTCGAAGCCGAGCACGGCCTCCTCGGTCAGCACCGAGTCGATGATCTCGACGTCCGGCTGTCCCGGCTTGATGTGCTGCAGCGGGATCCAGGTGCCGGAGTCCCACTTCTCGCGGTTCTGGTCGTGCAGCACCGCGTGACGGTGCGAAAACGTCCCGCGGCCTACGTCCTCGCCGGAGAGGCGTACGCCGTAGCCCTGGTCGACGAGCGTCGCATACGCGACCAGCTCGCCCATGCCCCAGTCGAGCGGCTGCTTGCCTTCGGCCATCGCGCGGCGATCGGCGATCACCTTCTCCACGCGGGGATGCAGCTTGAAATTCGGCGGCACGCTCGCCACCTTGAGCGCCAGATCCTTCACCTGCGCGAGCGGCAGGCGCGTGTCGGCAGCGTCGGTCCAATGCTGGCCCTTGAAACGCGACCAGTCGATCGTGAACGGCGGCTTGTAGTTCGACAGGATCGTCTTGTTCGTGTGGTAACCCTTGTCCATGGCCGCGCGATACGTCGCGATCATGGCGTCGGCTTCCTCGGCGGTGACGACGCCGTCGGCGATCAGGCGGTCTGCGTAGAGCTTGCGCGTGCCGGGGTGCGCCTGGATCTTCTTGTACATCAGCGGCTGCGTGACCATCGGCTCGTCGGCCTCGTTGTGGCCGAGGCGGCGGAAGCACACCAGGTCGACGAATACGTCCTTGTGGAACTGGTGCCGATAGTCCATCGCCAGCTCGACGGCGAGGAGGCAGGCTTCCGGGTCGTCGCCGTTCACGTGGAAGATCGGCGCCTCGATCATCTTGGCGATGTCGGTGCAGTAGATCGTGCCGCGCGTGTCGCGCGGGTCGGATGTCGTGAAGCCGATCTGGTTGTTGATGACGATGTGCACGGTGCCGCCGGTGTAATACCCGCGCGTCTGCGCCATGTTCAGGCATTCCTGCATCACGCCCTGCCCGGCGATCGCGGCGTCGCCGTGGATCAGCACCGGGAGCACCTGATCGCCTTCCACATCCTTGCGGCGATGCTGGCGCGCGCGCACGCTGCCCTCGACGACGGGATTGACGATCTCGAGGTGCGAAGGATTGAACGCGAGCGTCAGATGGACGGCGCCGCCGGGCGTGGACACGTCCGAGGAGAAGCCCTGGTGATACTTCACGTCGCCGGCGGGAAGATCCTGTGCGCCCTTGCCCTCGAACTCGGAAAAGAGATCGGCAGGCATCTTGCCCAGCGTGTTGACGAGCACGTTGAGCCGGCCGCGATGCGCCATGCCGAGGACGATCTCGCCCACGCCCTGCGTGCCGGCCTTCTGCACCAGCAGGTCGAGCATGGGAATCAGGCTGTCGCCGCCTTCGCCGGAAAAGCGCTTCTGCCCGACGTACTTGGTGTGCAGATAGCGCTCGAGCGTCTCGGCCGCCGTGAGCCGCTCGAGAATGTGCTTGCGCTCCGCCGGCGTGAAGCCAGGCCGCGAGCGGATCGGCTCGATACGCTGCTGGACGAAGCGCTTGGTCGGCGTGTCCGAGATGTACATGTACTCGACGCCGAACGTGCGCGTGTACGTGTCGCGCAGGGCCGCGAGGATGTCCTTCAGGCGCATCCGCGCCGGCCCGGTCTTGAGCGACCCGACGTCGAACTCCGTGTCCATGTCGCCGTCAGTGAAACCGTAGGTGCGAAGGTCGAGATCCGGGATCTGCGGCGGCTCGTGCCGCGTGAGTGGATCGAGGTCGGCCGCGAAGACGCCGAGCGTGCGGAACTTGCTGATGAGACGCAGCACCAGCACCTGCTTGTGCATCGTCGTCGCGTCGACCATCGCGCCCGCGACCTTGCGGTTCTTCGCGAGCTCGACGAACGACGCGATCACTGGCGCGTGCGCGACGTCGTCGGCATCGCCCTTGAGCTCGTCGAAGTAGACCTTCCACTCCGCCGACACGCTGGCCGGGTCGGCCAGATACTGGTCGTACAGCTCCTCGATGAACGGCGCGTTGCTGCCGAACAGCGTGCTGCTGTTCAGGAATTCGGTCATGTTGCCCATGGCGATACCTCGTCAGATGGGGGCGAAGCGACCGCCCGGCAATAGGCGGCCGCCGGAACGCATGGCGCTAGCGCTTGTCGATCGGGGGCACCGAGCGGCGTTTCGCGCCGACGAAGAGTTGCCGCGGGCGGCCGATCTTGTACTCGGGGTCGGCGATCATCTCGTTCAGCTGGGCGATCCAGCCGACGGTGCGCGCGGTGGCGAATATCGCGGTGAACAGCGACACCGGGATGCCGATCGCCTTCTGGACGATGCCCGAGTAGTAGTCGACGTTCGGATAGAGCTTGCGCTGGACGAAGAAGTCGTCCTCCAGCGCGATCTTTTCGAGCGCCATCGCGAGCTTGAACAGCGGATCGTCGCCAAGGCCGAGCGCCTCGAGCACCTCGTGGCAGGTCTCGCGCATCAGCTTCGCGCGCGGGTCGTAGTTCTTGTAGACGCGATGCCCGAAGCCCATCAGGCGGACATTCGAGTTCTTGTCCTTCACCCGGGCGACGAATTCGCCGATCTTCTCCACGCCGCCCTGCTTCTGGATGTCGTAGAGCATGTTGAGCGCCGCCTCGTTGGCGCCGCCATGCGCGGGTCCCCACAGACAGGCCACGCCGGCGGCGATGGCGGCAAACGGGTTCGTGCCCGACGACGCGCACAGGCGCACCGTCGACGTCGACGCGTTCTGCTCGTGATCGGCATGCAGGATGAAGATGCGGTCGAGCGCCCGCACCAGCACCGGGTTGACCACGTAATCCTCGCAGGGCGTGGCGAACATCATTCGCATGAAATTCGCGGTATACGACAGCTCGTTGCGCGGGTAGATGTACGGCTGGCCGACCGTGTACTTGTAGGCCATGGCCACGAGCGTGGGCATCTTCGCGATGAGCCGGTGCGCGGAAATGTCGCGCTGGTGCGCGTCGTGCAGGTTCATCGAGTCCGGATAGAACGCCGACATCGCGCCGACGAGGCCGGTCAGCACCGCCATCGGATGCGCATCGCGCCTGAACCCGCGCAGGAAGAACTGCATCTGCTCGTTGACCGTCGTGTGGCGCGTCACCACCTCGTCGAAACCGTGCTGCTGGTCCTT
>Ga0157379_10001855_pt1 | contig 17486 bp, 15 predicted proteins | sample S25metaG_FD_121802 | JGI IMG/M metagenome (GOLD analysis project Ga0157379, IMG submission 121802) | Switchgrass rhizosphere microbial communities from Kellogg Biological Station, Michigan, USA - S2-5 metaG | ecosystem: Host-associated > Plants > Roots > Rhizosphere > Soil | place: USA... | reverse complement strand
ACTGCGATGAGCAACAAAAAAGCCTGACTGGGATTGATATTGAGCGGCAAGAAGGCGCGAAGAGCAAATAACAGATACAGCCAGGGCAATGCAATGAATATCTCGCCGAAACGCATGATTACAGCATCCAACCATCCTCCATGAAATCCTGACGCCGTGCCCAACAAGATCCCAATTCCCAGAGATAGCAGTGTTGCCAGCAGGCCGGCGGCCAGCGAGATCTGCCCGCCGTGAAGGAACCGGGAGAATAGGTCCCTTCCATAGGCATCCGTTCCCATGAGGAACAGCCGCGCCGGAGGATCAACACCGAACAAATGTAAATTTGTTGCAAAAACGCCCACCAGCTTGTACTGAGGTCCGTGGACGAGGAAGCGAATTGGAAAGCATTTCCTGGTGTCTTCGTAGTAAGAGCCAAATTGGGCAGAATTCTCGGCCATGAGACATACGAGCGGCCGCAACAAATGGATCGTTCCCTGGGCATCGGCAAAGTGAATCCGCGTGGGAGGAGCGAAAGGTAGCTCCCGATCCTGTTCAGCGACATCGTACGGAGCTAGAAATCCTGCGGCGAACACCGCCAGGTGCAATAGACCCAGGAAAATCAGCAGAATTGCCATTCCATGTTTGGCTTTCACGCCAGATCCTCCGTCCGAATTCGAGGATCGGCCGCGAACAAAAGAACATCGGCCAGCAACGTGCCGAATACCAGAAGCAGTGTGGAGAATAATACCGCGCCAATTACCACATAGATGTCTCGATCCAGTACCGCTTCCAGCAAAAGGGGCCCAAGTCCAGGCCAGCTCATGACCACCTCCGTCAATAGGGAAGCGCTGAGAAGTGAACCAAGAGAAAAACCGAAAAGCGAGACCAGGGGGTTGATCGCTGCCGGAAGTGCATGACGAAACAGGATCCGCCCGCGCGAGATCCCAAGGGCGCGGGATGCGCGAACGTAGGGAGAATCCAGTACCTCAAGCATGGCGGCTCGCGTATGTTTGAGTAATAGGGGCAAGCTACCCAGGACCAGGACGGTGACCGGGAGGATCATGTGAGCAGCGAGATCCTTCGACAGTCCCCATAAACTCTGCCCAGCCGATTCACGCGAAAACATACCGCCGGTATGAAGCCAATGGAAATGGACCGCCATGAACAGGAGCCCCAACGCCAGCAGCAAGTCTGGCGTAGCCAGCAACGCCGTAGTGAACAGTTCGCACGCCTGAGCGATCCACCCACGTTGTCGCGCGGCGCTGAGAATTCCCAAGGGAAGAGCAATCAGCCAGGCGAGCACAGTAGCGGATCCCGTGAGTAGCAGAGTGTTGCGTGCTCTGGCCCAAAGAAGAGGCGCCACCGGAGCATTGTAGGCGAACGAAAATCCTAACTCGCCATTAGCCGCAGATTCCACCCAACGAAAGTATCGGACGGGAAGCGGACGGTCCATTCCATACTGCTTCCGCAAGTTCGTCACCGTCGAACTCGAGATACGCGGGTTCAGTCTCATTTCATCAAAAAAGTTGCCAGGCGCAAGCTCGACAAAGACGAAGGAAAGCAGCGAAACTCCCAAGAGCACGAACATACTCTGAAGAAGACGGAGACCCAGGTATCTCATTGCGAGTTTTCTAACCTCCACCGTGAGCGCCGTAGGCGAGTCGGGGAGGCGTAGATGTGAGTAGCGCCCGAGTATGAGGATGGTGAGGATGCGAGAAGAATTCTGAGTGGTTCGCTCGCTCGACAATGCGGCCCTGACACATGACCGCGATTTCATCGGCCACTTGCGCCGCCAATTCAAGGTTGTGGGATATGTAGAGATAGCTCAAGGTTTCCAAAGCCTGCAGATCCAGGAGAAGATTCATAATCTGCCCCTGAATGGAGAGATCGAGTCCAGTTAGTGCCTCATCGAGTATCAACAACTTTGGTTTCAGGACAAGGGCTCGAGCAATTGCCAATCTCTGCCGTTGGCCGCCGCTGAACTGGTGGGGAAGCCGGTCCTTCCATTTCGACGGCAGGCTCACCTTGTCCATCATCTCCAAAGCGAAACGGGATCGTTCCAGGCTGTTACCCTGCCGGCTTATGAGCAGTGGTTCTTCGATAATCTGGGCTGCCGACATGCGGGGATTTAGCGCTCCCGCGGAATCCTGGAATATGAGTTGGATCTCCGATCCAACCCTGGTCTTTCTGCCGGCTCTCTCCGCCAGAAGATTTCTTCCCTCGAACCAGATTTCTCCGGAGTCAGGCCGTTCCAGGCCGACCAGGCTCATAGCCAGGGTGGTCTTCCCGGACCCGGATTGGCCGACCAGTGCCAAGGTTTGGCCCCTTTGTATCGTCAGGTCGACATTGTCCAGAGCAAGCAGTTCGCGTCTTTTATGCCACCAATGGGTGTGCGTGTAGACCTTCCGCAGACTCCGAGCCTGGATCAAGGGTGTCATGACTGGCCCGCCCCATACTTGAAACAACGGACTGTCCGGGAAGGAGTGGGATGAAACTCCTCCGGATGGTGAGCGTCACACACGTCCATGCGATCCTTGCACCGTTCCGAAAATGAGCAACCCGGTGGAGGTGCCATCGGATCGGGAGGGCTGCCCATGATGCAAGGGAGCCTTAATGCACGATCTCTACTCGTGCCCGCTGACCGATCTTGAGGGGCGCACTCCAGCAACGCGCGCGTGTACGGATGCTGAGGTGTGGAAAAGACTTCCTGCATGCTACCGTTTTCGACGATCTGCCCCGCGTACATCACCATGACCCGATCTGCCACGCGCGCCAGCGTAGCCACGTCGTGCGTAATAAAGAGGACTGATGTATCGGAGGAGTCCTTCAACTGTTTAATCAGATTTACAACTTCGGCGGCTAGTGTCGCGTCCAACGACGCCGTCAGTTCATCGGCAATTATCAAGCTGGGTTTGCATACTACTGCTTGGGCAATCATGACCCTCTGGCGCTGTCCGCCACTCAATTGATGGGGGTAAGAATGGTAGATGCGATCGGACCCTCCCAGGCCGACGGCTGCAAACGCCGCCTGGACTTCTTCGCGCGCTCGCTGTCTCGCCCACCTGTGATGCGCGCGGACCACTTCCATGACCTGATCACCAACCTTGATGACGGGATTCAAGACACTGGAATCCTGATAGACAAGGGAGATCTCCGCACCGCGGACTTCTCGGAGCTGTTTTTCATTCAGCAACAGAAGATCACGGCCACCGAAACCGACCGAACCGCCAGCCAGCCGGGCTGAAGGAGGGAGAAGCTGCAAGAGGGAAAGAGCCAGTGTGGTCTTGCCCGAGCCCGACTCTCCCAGAAGGCCGACCACCTCGCCGGGCGCAATGTCGAAACTTATTCGGTCGAGAACGGTGAATTCCTGGCCGTCGTTCACACGGAAGCGCACCCACAGATCGCGGACCTCAAGGAGATTCTCCGCATCCTGAGGACTCGAGCGCTGCCCTTCGCTGGCCGGGTTGGAGTGTACAACTTCCATCGGCGTTCGGTTCTGTCCTCGGTTCAGTCGAGCGAGCTTTTCCCTGTTCCCCACGACACTCGGGCCACTAATTCTGACCATAGCCGGAGTTCACAAATTGAATGAGGAAATAGTTTCTGATTAACAGTACGAGGGTAATCGGGGCCCGGGAAACAACTGTCGAGGAACAGACAAATTTGATCTCCATTTCCGAATGTCCGATTTCCGGAATCTGGTCATGGTTTCTGGACATTACTACCGTCCAGTGACGCTTAAGTTGCTGTTAACAATGGGGAACAGGTGCACAGGGGCATGGCTCGCCGATTGCATGAGTCAGGCTATGCCGAATGAAACGCCGCTTCTGGACAAGGACGATGTTCGCCCCGATTTGAAGGATCGGATTGCTCCCCCTTCCCTCCCCGGATCTAGCGACCTCCCCGCTGGGGCGCACACCGAGGCAAAGAATTTGCTCCTCCGATTCAACCCCCAACTGATCGGATTTGGGATTGCTAGTCCCTCTCCCAACCTTTGCCCCGGACTGAGCGCCCCAAACCAAGTTTGTGCAGTCGAAACTCTCAGGGAAAAGAATTCGGAGGATCAGCAATGAACAAACCGAACCCGAGTCTTATCCCCCTGCAACGTGCCAGCCTTTGTCTGGACTGCGAGGTCATCACTCCAGCGCAGAAGAGCTGCCTGGCTTGCGGTTCGGCTGCGTTATTGAACCTTGCAAGGGCCTTAAGCGGACCTCAATACGCTGGAATCGCCGGCCTCAGGAACCCGGCCATCGCCGGGGTGCCCCGAAGGCACTATCAACAGGGCACAAACTTCATGCACAGCACCTAGATGGTGCGAGGGTTCGGAAGCGTGAGTAGTTGCGCCAGATCAAGGAGGCTAAGCGGTGAAATACAAGAGCTTGATTGGGATCATGCTTTTTGCGTCCGTCATGCAGGGAAAAGACATAAAAACCCATGAAAGTGGAACCTTGCTTCAGATGGAATCGGTGCAGTGCGGCTTCGACGAGAACAGCGGGAAGAGCATTACAGGAGAGCTCCTGGGGACCGATTCTGCCCACAAGAAGACGCATGCACTTCTCTGCCAGGAATATGTCGTCCAGTCGGAGAAGATCACCTACAGAATTCGCCCGCGTGACGAAAAGCATCCCGCGTTGTTGCCGGTGGGCGAACGGGCGCAGTTTCGGATGGACAAGGACAAGATGAAGCTCCGGGTCGAGGATATGGATGATAAGGAGCGCGAATATCAGGTTGTGTCCATGAAGCCACGTTCCGATGCGGGCACCAAATAGAGAGCCAGCTGGCTCAGGAAGTAAGCGAGGGGTAACCGAATGGGATCGCTGAAGCTCCTGGTAGTGGAAGATGACATGCCCAGCCTGGAATTGATGGAGGAAGTTTTTACTTCGCTTCAGGCGGAAGTTCGTCCGGTCAACAACAGCGAAACCGCGGCCGCCCTGGTCGGCAAGGAGAAATTTGACGGCATCTTCCTGGACCTCGAGATGCCACGGGTGCATGGCTTCGATCTCACGAACCGGATTCGTGAGTCATCGTGGAACAAATCGACTCCAATTATTGTCGTCTCGGGACGAAACGACAGAGAAGCCATGCAACGTTCATTTTCGGTCGGGGCCAGTTATTTCCTGCAGAAGCCGGTGGACCGACAAAAGCTGAGCCGCCTGTTGCGCACCGTCCGTGGCGGAATGTTGCAGAGCCGGCGCCGTTGTGTACGCGTTCCACTTCACACTGAATTAATGTGCAGCGTGGAAACGAGGACGATCCGCGGTACATCCTGGAACATCAGCCAGACGGGAATGCAAGTCGAAGTGTCTAACCTTAAACCGGGCAGCGTGGTGCAGCTATCTTTTCGACTGCCGCCGTCGCGCGAAAACATCGACGCCAACGGCGTTGTGATATGGGTTGGCGAGAATCGGCAAGGAATCCAATTCAAGAAGATGAGTACGCGTAACCAGGACTTGATTAGCGACTTCATTACGCAAGAGTCGGAGTAGACCGAGAAACAAGGCAGAACCATTCATCCTTGGCTCAAACTTTGGGCATTCACTGAATAACTATGTCTTTCGGCAAAAGCAACGGCACCGTTTGCCGGCCGATGGCTGGCAAAGTCCCGCCAGCCAACTACCGGCCGATCAACTCAGTTCTGCTCTCCAGGAACTCGCACGTCTCTTGAAGAAGACAGACTGCTGTGAAGCATCAAATCCCTGGCAAGAAATTGATCACGCGCGTCATTCGGCAGTCTGCTGGGATTCTTCGAGCTTCGGACAAAGGTCGGTTCGCGACGACTCGCCTGCTGGGGCCGTCGAGGCGAACGGCACGCGCTCGTTGATCTCCTGCCTGCTCCGGTTTCGCGGGCCGGCAGGTTCGCCCACCAGCGAACGAGGACGGCAAACAATCGTGGAGGGGGACGACCGAACGGCCCTTCCAGATTAACAATTCGATACTTGCCGATCCCTGGATCGGCGACCGACAAGTGACCTGCCGGCGCAGGCAAAGACCACATTGAGCACCGGGTCGATCGTCGCCGGAACGGAGTATCTGTCGCTGGCAAAGAGTCTTGCCGATCTAGGAGCGCATGGCAGCATCGTCACGGGCTGGGACCCTTACCCATATCCCGGCGCTCTGGCGCCAGGCTCGATCTGCCGCAAGACCCCCGGCCGACTAAGTCAAGCGACGATCCCGTATTTTGCGGCCAGGAATTTCTGCAGAAGGCCTGGCAGCGCGGCGGCCAGTTCCTGCCAAGTCAGCAATTGCAGCCGGCAGCGCACAACACAGCTCCTGACCGCCCGCATAACGGAATACCAGCTCTCGATCAGGTCCGGACGCCGTGCATCGCAGAAAACGCAGAACGCTCCGCCAGTAGAATACGCGGCAAGCACGCCGCGAATGAGTTGATAGGAGTGGATGGTATCGCCGGATCGCATCAACTCTGCGGGATCGAACACCTCCTCAAAATCCCGATACCGCTCAATCATTCCCACCGACGCGGTTTGAAAATCCGCCTCAGTCAGTTTCGCCTCCACCATCAGGTCCCCGAGTTTCATGTCAATCTCAGTGCGATCGGTTCTTCCGCTGCGAAGGGGAATTCGTGGTCTGAATCCGAACACCGGCGCCAGTCCCGGAGCGACTCCTAGCATGGAACTTAAGCCAGAATTTCCGACCGTGCGCCGATAGCAGAAAATGTTCATGAGTAGCGCGTCGGAACTGTTCGCGCAATCCAGTTCCATCCATCGCCAGCCTTCCCTGGCAGGCTGTGGTCTTCGCGATGCGCTGTGGACCTTCGCTAGCCGGCGCGCCCATGCAGGATTGGCACAGATATTCCGGTAAGAAGAGGAGTGGAAATTCCCATGGCGCTGGCACCCGTTGCATCCGAAAATCACGCTGGGCATCTCGCCCGCAGTCAGTTCGTGGACCGAACCACTCGTGATGGCGATCTGCTGGTTCCTGGCGCTCAATTCCCGCCGCAGGTCTGCGATCCATCGCATTTCACCCTTCCTATTGCCCCCCGGGCTCCAAGTTCCAAGCATTAGCCGCTCTTTCAGAGCTATTTCCGCGGGATCCTAGAGCTTCTGTTCAGCCAGTTATCGAAGGCACGAAGGCAATTTACCATATTCGCTATTTGTTCGCCGTAAAACTACTTGCGTGAGGGATTGTAATCGGATGGCCGAAGGCCAAGAACGCAAGACTCGACTTAAAGGGGGGTAGCGTATTGAGAGGTTTCGCACCAGCCCCTGCGTACATGTTCCCTGGCCTCCGTATCCGGATTTCAGGGTATAGCCGAGGGCCCAACACTTGGCCATCCTAAACGAGGAGAGAACAAGGAGGTGCAATCGTGCAGTGTGAGGAATCCGTAAATCATGCTCCCCTCCAGGAATATCGCATCCATCAAGGAAAGGTCGAATCTAGAGTTCTAGATTTCGGATTTGAACGACGCACCGCCTGGAGAGAAGTTTCGCCCGCACAGCTGAGTAGCCACGTCAAGCGCAATACCAATGTTGCGCGGTGGTTGGAGCGAAACTTGGGCTGGAGGCGGTTGCTCAGAGCATGTGTGGGCTTGGGAGACTACAACTAATTTTACGGCAAATGCGCGCTTCGTCGGAACGCCCTCATCAGGCTCGAACGCCGAAAATGGCTTGGTGTGACTTATAGTTAGTTCTTGGTCATGGGACTGGGAGCCGCGAATTTCGCGGCTGCTCCGGTATCGAAGGCGACGGGCACGGATGGCACCATGATCAGCCGCGAGGTTGCCGAAAGTCGCCCAGAGATCGCAGCCAAACCATCGTCCGGCATAAAATGGGATAAACAGGTCCGCAACATTAGCAGCCAAGTCGCTGCGAATGACTAAGGGCGCTCCGGTTGTAGGAAACCAGAAGAACTTTCAGGCCAAGAACGAGAACCATATTTAGTGAGTCGCGAGCATCGCATCCCCAAGACAGGGATTGAAGGCGCTGATTGCCGGGGCCGCGACCTGGTATTTGCGGCGTGGCAGCATTCTGAACTCGGGTCAGGACAATCTAGCCCGCCGACACCCGCCCAACGAATGGATCATTTCTCGACTCCAGGACCGTTGTCTTCTCTTGTGGCCTCGGGCAGGGAGAAGAAGCCGCAGCAGAAACCGGGATCGTCACCTCGACGATTGTCCCCGGATGAGCTCTTTCCACCAATAATTGCCCACCAAATTCCTTGGCACGCTCGCTCATTCCTCGAATGCCGACGCCGGCCGTGCCGGAGCGCAATTCTACAATTCCGTCGGTTACTCCTTTTCCGTCGTCACGTATCTTGACGATCACCTTGCCTTCTCGTTGCGTCAAGCTGATCCACGCTTGATGGGCCCCGGAATGGCGGAAGACGTTGGTGAGCGCTTCTTGAATAATACGGAACATTGCAGTTTCCAACTCGAGCCCCAGGCGAGGAAAATCGGCTGGACTCACATCGAGTTTGGTCTCAATTCCACTGCGCTGGGTGAGTCCCTCCAGGTACCAGCGAAGCGCAGAGTGAAGCCCCACTTCATCGAGCAAAGGAGGATGAAGAAGGTACGACAAGGTCCGAATTTGCTGTGTGGCACGGTCAACCACGCTGGTGGCGTCTCCGATGTACTTTTTCAGCGATCGCGGACTCTGGGAAATCCCGTTCAGCAACATCTTGAGCGCGACCATTTCCTGTCCCAATCCGTCATGCAACTCGCGCGCGATGCGGCGTCTTTCGTCGTCTTGCATGGTCATCAAACGGTTGGAAAGGTACCGCAACGCAGCTGTCCTCTCATCCACCATCTTCTCCAGTTCGACCGCGCTTTCCCGCATGGCATGCTCCACCAGTTTGCTGTCGTGGATGTCGGAGCAGGTTCCATACCATCGGGCGATCTGATTGGTCTGATCTCGAATGGCTACGGCGCGGACGCGAAACCAGCGATATTGCCCGTCCTTGCCCCGCAATCGGTACTCGCAATGATAATTTTCGCCGGACTCGACAGAATGGACCCACTGCGCCAGACTGGGCTCCTTGTCGTCGGAATGGACATAATCGAGCCAACCGAAGCCATTGCCGGATCCTGCCGAGGCGCCGGTGTATTCGTAAAATCGGTCGCTCACGTAGTCCCGGGTTCCGTCCGCGAGCCGGCTGAAGATAATGTCGGGAGCCGTCTTCACAATGGCGTCAAGGTCCTGGTTCTTGCGCGCCAGTTCGGAATTCAACTGCTGTAACATTTCGGCTTTTTTTTCCAACTCCTCCGTTCTTTCCGCGACCCTGTGCTCCAGTTCCCGATTCAGAGACTCAAGTTGACGCGATTTCCGCCGCAATTCAGCAAATACGCTGACTTTCGCGCGCAGGAGTTCCGGAATTACCGGCACTGAAATATAGTCCACCGCTCCGCGCTCATATCCCTTTAATTGATCAAGGTCGGTCAGATGGACGGCAGAGATAAAAATTACGGCAGTCTCCTTGCAGCGGGGATGCTGATGAATCATTTCTGCCAACTCAAATCCGTCGAGTTCCGGCATGCTCACATCCATCAGCACAATCGCAATATCATTCTTGAGCAGCTGCTCCAGCGCCTCGCGCCCAGAAGTGGCCTTAATGAGATTTTCACCCAGTTCACTCAGTATGACTTCGTAACTCAGAAGCTTGGCGGGTTGGTCATCCACCATCAAGATGTTGACTTTGCCTTTGTTGCCCATAGATTTTCCCCATCTTCTCGCAACGCCATTGATCGGGGCGCCGCCTCGACTCAACCTCGAACTACCTGTGAAGCCATACCCTCAGCGCTGAGAGCAATTGCTCGGTATTGACCGGTTTGGCCAGATACTCGGAAGCTCCGGCTTCAAGACACTTTTCCCGATCCCCCTTCATAGCCTTGGCAGTCAGTGCAATGATGGGCAAACGCCGGAACCGCACGTTCTGCCGGATCACCTGCATGGTTTCGTACCCATCCATTTCCGGCATCATGATGTCCATGAGGACGATTGCCACGTCCGGAGTGGACTCCAGCGTCGCAATCGCTTCCCGTCCGGTTCCCGCAGTGAGAACGCCCATGCCCCGCCGCTCCAGCACGCTGCTGAGTGCGAAAATATTCCGAATGTCGTCGTCAACCACCAGCACCTTCTTCCCTACCAACGCATCGTCGGAGCGGTGCAGACGGTCGAGCATCCTTTGTTTCTCTGCCGGAAGATCGTCGACCACACGATGCAAAAACAATGCAGTCTCATCCAGCAGTCTTTCGGGCGACTCTACTCCTTTGACCACGACGCTGCGGGCCAACGAGTGTAGCCGTGCATCTTCTTCGGGGGACAATTCTTTCCCAGTGAATACGACGACCGGCAAGTCGTTCAACTCCGGCGTGTCGCCCAGACGTTCCAGGACTTCGAAGCCACTCATGTCCGGCAGGCGCAGGTCAAGCACGACACAGTCGAACGGTTGTTCCTTGATTGCGGAGAGTGCTTCGGCGCCGGTGGCAGCGATCGAAACATCGATATCGTCATGGCCCAGCAGTTCGCGAATGCTAAGCTGCTCCCCAGGATTGTCTTCCACAACGAGGAGGTGTTTGCGGCGCGGCTTCGAGTATTCCTTGATGCGGTCTAATGCTGACTCGAGTCCTTCCGTCGTGGTCGGCTTGGTTACGAAAGCGAATGCGCCACGAGTCAGCCCATGGTGCCGGTCTTCATCCAGAGTTAACATCTGCACCGGAATGTGCCTGGTAGCGGGGTCCTGTTTCAGATGGTTCAGCACCGTCCAGCCCAGCATGTCCGGAAGGAACACGTCGAGCGATACTGCCGTTGGATGGAACTCGCGGGCCAAGGCCAGCGCCTCCGCCCCGCCTATAGCCACCAGCACCTTGAATCCCTTGTCGTGCGACAGATCAACCAGAACCCGCGCGTAGTGCGGATCGTCTTCAACGATCAGCAGGACTGCATCGCCAGGCTCCAGGTTTGCCCGATCGTCCTCGATGGGCTCAATGGTCAGCTCGGCTGCGGCGGGAGACATCTGCCGAGGCAAAGGACCGGTTCTCCTTTCCGCCAGCGTAGCCGCAGGCGCGGATGGACCCACGTAGGTCTGCGGCAGATAGAGTGTGAAGCTGCTGCCCTTGCCGGGCGCGCTGCGCAACTGGATCTCTCCCCCCAACAGGCTGGCAAGCTCGCGGCTGATCGCCAGCCCCAGGCCGGTCCCGCCGTATTTGCGGCTGGTGCCTGCGTCCGCTTGCTGAAACGCCTCGAAGATAATTCTCTGCTTCTCGGAGGGAATGCCGATGCCAGTATCGGAAACCTCGAATGCCACCACGGACGCCGCGCTTCCCAGGATCGGATGGTCGCTGCTCCAACCCCCCGGAGCCACCGAAACAGATAGTTGGACTCCGCCATGTTCTGTGAACTTGAAGGCGTTGGATAACAGGTTCTTGAGCACCTGCTGCAGACGCTTAGAGTCCGTGACCAGGCTGCGCGTGAGGTGCGGATCGGTGTGCACTTCGAAACTTAGCCGCCGGTTCTCAGCCTCATGGCGGAACGGACGGGCCACCATATCGAGCAAGCTCGCGAAGAAGACCTGCTCGGCATCTACTGAGACCGTTCCGGACTCGATCTTCGACAGGTCGAGAATATCGCTGATCAGGTTCAGCAAATCCGTTCCGGCGCCGTGGATGGTTCGAGCAAACTCGACTTGTCTCGGGGTCAAATTGCCGTCCGGGTTATCCGTAAGCTGCTGGCCCAGCACCAGGATGCTGTTCAGCGGCGTCCGGAGTTCGTGCGACATGTTGGCCAGGAATTCTGACTTGTACTTCGAAGTGAGAGCCAATTCTTTCGCCTTCTCTTCCAGAGCGCGCCGTGCCTGCTCAATCTCCTGGTTCTTGCGCTCGACTTCCACGTTCTGTTCGGCCAACTGCTGCGCCTTTTGCGCTAACTGTTCGTTGGTTTGCTGCAACTCTTTTTGCTGGGTTTGAAGTTCGGTGGCCAGCTGCTGCGACTGCTTCAGCAGACCCTCGGTTTGCATGGTGGCCTCAATACTGTTGAGCACAATGCCGATGCTGGCCGTGAGCTGTTCCAGAAACGCCAGGTGCGAGGCGGTGAAGGTACTCAACGAGGCAAGCTCGATCACTGCCTTGACCCGATCCTCAAAGAGCACCGGCAGCACGATCACATTGCGCGGCACCGCTTCGAACAAACCGGAGCGGATCGGGACTGTGTTCTCCGGCAAGTTGCCGATCAACATCCGACGCTTTTCGGCGGCGCACTGTCCGACCAGGCCCTCTCCAATTTTCAAACGCCGGAGGTGCCCGTCTGGCCCGTCCGAAGCAAAAGCCGAAAGCAGAACCATGCTCGCGGATTCTTCCGATTCCATCTGATAGATGACGCCCTGTTGCGCATCCACCAACGGCGCCAACTCGGACAACAGCATTCGGCCCACGCTGGCAAGATCACGCTGCCCTTGCAGCATGCCGGTAAAGCGCGCTAGGTTGGTCTTGAGCCAGTCCTGCTCGGTATTGCGGTCCGTGGTCAGCCGCAGGTTGTCGATCATGGTGTTGATGTTGTCTTTGAGATCGGCCACCTCGCCGCTGGCTTCGACCTGAATCGATCGTGTCAGGTCGCCCTTGGTAACTGCGGTCGCAACCTCGGCGATGGCTCGGACCTGATTGGTCAAGTTGTCCGCCAACAGGTTGACGTTGCCCGTGAGATCTTTCCAGGTTCCCGCGGCTCCCGGCACACTGGCTTGGCCGCCCAACCGGCCTTCCACGCCAACTTCGCGCGCGACGGTTGTTACCTGATCGGCAAAGGTTGCCAGCGTATCCGTCATATTGTTGATGGTCTCGGCCAATGCGGCGACTTCGCCCTTGGCATTAACCGTTAACTTCTGCGTGAGTTCTCCGTTCGCAACCGCCGTGACGACTTTGACGATTCCGCGTACTTGCTCGGTCAGGTTGGCAGCCATCACGTTGACGTTGTCGGTCAAATCTTTCCATGTCCCGGCGACGCCAGGCACTTTGGCCTGCCCTCCCAGTTTGCCGTCCGTACCCACCTCACGCGCCACGCGCGTCACTTCCGCAGCGAACGCGTTGAGCTGATCCACCATGGTGTTAATAGTGTTCTTCAGTTCAAGGATTTCGCCCTTCACGTCCACCGTAATCTTGCGTGAAAGGTCGCCGCGAGCCACGGCTGTCGTGACTTCAGCGATGTTCCGCACCTGACCGGTCAGGTTTCCCGCCATGGCATTCACGGAGTCGGTAAGATCTTTCCATGTGCCCGCGACGCCGGGCACGTTGGCCTGCCCGCCCAGCCGCCCTTCGCTGCCAACTTCGCGCGCCACGCGCGTGACTTCGGCTGCGAAAGAGCGCAGCTGCTCGACCATGGTGTTCAGCGTTTCTTTCAGCTGCAAAATTTCGCCGCGCACGTCCACCGTGATCTTCTTTGAAAGGTCGCCAGTGGCAATGGCCGTGGCCACTTCGGCAATGTTGCGGACCTGACCGGTCAAGTTACTGGCCATGAAATTGACGTTGTCGGTAAGGTCTTTCCACGTTCCACCGACTCCGGGCACTTGCGCCTGCCCACCCAGCTTGCCTTCGGTTCCGACTTCGCGGGCCACGCGGGTGACCTCACCTGCGAAGGCGTTGAGCTGATCGACCATCGTATTAATCGTGTTTTTCAGCTCGAGAATTTCTCCCTTCACGTCCACCGTGATCTTGCGCGACAGATCGCCGCGGGCCACTGCCGTCGTAACCTCAGCGATGTTGCGCACCTGGCCGGTCAGGTTGCCGGCCATGGAGTTCACGGAGTCAGTGAGATCTTTCCATGTGCCGGCCACACCCGGCACGTTGGCCTGTCCACCCAGTCTTCCTTCGGTGCCGACTTCGCGAGCCACGCGCGTGACTTCGCCAGCGAACGCGTTGAGCTGGTCAACCATCGTGTTGATGGTTTCTTTGAGCAGAAGAATTTCACCGCTGACGTTGACGGTGATCTTCTTTGACAGGTTGCCGCTGGCGATCGCCGTCGCAACCTCGGCAATGTTTCGCACCTGGCCCGTCAAATTGCTCGCCATGGAGTTGACCGAGTCGGTAAGGTCTTTCCACGTGCCAGCAACACCGGGGACTTGCGCCTGACCACCGAGCCTTCCGTCGGTGCCGACTTCGCGGGCCACGCGCGTGACTTCCGATGCAAACGCTCTCAACTGGTCCACCATGGTGTTGATGGTGTCCTTGAGTTCGAGAATTTCGCCTTTCACGTCCACCGTGATCTTGCGAGACAAGTCGCCGCGAGCCACAGCCGTAGCCACTTCGGCGATGTTGCGAACCTGGCCGGTCAAGTTACTGGCCATGAAATTGACGTTGTCGGTGAGATCTTTCCAGGTGCCGGCAACGCCAGGCACTTGCGCCTGACCACCCAGCTTGCCTTCCGTGCCCACTTCGCGGGCTACGCGGGTGACCTCACCCGCAAACGCGTTGAGTTGGTCCACCATGGTATTGATCGTGTTCTTGAGTTCAAGAATTTCGCCCTTCACGTCCACCGTAATTTTGCGCGACAAATCGCCGCCCGCTACTGCCGTCGTTACCTCCGCGATGTTGCGGACCTGTCCGGTCAGGTTGCCGGCCATGGAGTTCACTGAATCCGTAAGATCCTTCCAGGTACCGGCAACACCGGGCACGTTGGCCTGTCCGCCCAGCCTGCCTTCGGTTCCGACCTCGCGAGCTACGCGCGTCACTTCGCCCGCAAAACGGTTCAGCTGGTCCACCATCGTGTTCAGTGTTTCCTTGAGCTGCAAAATCTCACCGCGGACATCCACCGTGATCTTGCGTGACAGATCCCCACTGGCGATCGCTGTGGCCACCTCGGCGATGTTGCGCACTTGACCGGTTAGGTTGCTGGCCATGAAATTTACGTTGTCGGTGAGATCTTTCCAGGTTCCACCCACGCCGGGGACCTGGGCTTGCCCGCCCAACTTGCCCTCGGTACCAACTTCGCGGGCCACGCGGGTTACTTCGCCCGCGAAACCGTTGAGTTGGTCCACCATGGTGTTGATGGTGTCTTTGAGTTCAAGGATTTCGCCTTTCACGTCCACCGTGATCTTGCGAGATAAGTCGCCGCGAGCCACGGCGGTAGTGACTTCCGCGATGTTGCGCACTTGCGCCGTCAGGTTGCCGGCCATGGCGTTTACCGAGTCTGTCAGGTCTTTCCACGTGCCTGCCACGCCCGGAACCACAGCCTGCCCGCCCAACTTGCCGTCAGTGCCGACTTCACGCGCCACGCGCGTCACTTCCGAGGCAAACGAACGGAGCTGATCCACCATCGTGTTGATGGCCTCTTTGAGCTGCAGAATTTCGCCGCGTACATCGACCGTAATTTTGCGTGACAGATCGCCGCTGGCCACGGCGGTCGCAACTTCGGCAATATTGCGGACCTGGCCGGTCAGGTTGCTCGCCATCGAGTTGACCGAGTCCGTCAAATCCTTCCAGGTGCCCGCTACCCCAGGCACTTGGGCCTGGCCGCCCAATTTGCCGTCAGTGCCAACCTCTCGAGCCACGCGTGTGACCTCAGCCGTGAACACGCCCAGTTGCTGGATCATGGTGTTAACGATGTTGGCTGAACGCAGGAACTCCCCTTCGAGCGGCCGCCCGTCCACGTCGAGCCGGACAGTTTGAGTCAGATTGCCCTGTGCCACACCAGCGATCGCACGAGTAACTTCCGCGGTCGGGCGGAGCAGGTCTTCGATCAGCGTATTGATCGAGACTTCCATTTCGCCCCAGGCTCCTTTCGACTCATGAAAACGTGTGCGCTCCCGAGTTTTTCCTTCCTTGCCCACCACCTGCCCGACACGATTCAACTCGTGCGCCATTTGCTGGTTGACGGCGACGATGTCATTAAAGGTGTCCGCAATTTTGCCTGCCAGCCCTGTCCACGAACCGGGGAGCCGGACGGAAAAGTCGCCCGCGCGCATCGTCTGCAAGCATGCGAGGATTACGCCCAGATCAGGAGAAGCAGTCTCCGCGATCAGACTGGAGTGTCCGTTATTCTGGGTTGCGGGTGAAGGTGCGCGATTCGCGGTTATCGTTGTGGAACGGTCGCTCCGTTTCACGGTCGCCTCCTGACGTGAAGCAAACATCTCCCAGCTGAAATCGGTTTTGACTCAGGCTCTTCGCAATTGTTGGCTGGCAAACGCGTCGGTTAAGCCGCAGGACTTTGCCACAGGATCCTGCTACAGACGACCCTTTAGAAGAAGAGACGCCCCGCACGCCGGTCCGCGGATACATTTGTTACCCGAAGGAGTCAAAACCAACGCGAAACTTTGTCATTGTAAACATGGAAATTCGCGCCTGACTCTACAGTATTTCCTGTAGAAATCAGAAAAGAAAGGGATTTGTGGGTACGCGGCGCCGTTCGCACTCGCCGTTTGTCGGAATGTCTTGCAGCGTACAAGAAGAAAGGGCCGGTTTCGGCCCATTTCTGGTGGCAGCAGTTGGATTACGGTTACTTCACATGGATCGTCTTGCCGTCTGGATCGAGGGTTCCGCTGATTCGGACCTTCTTTCCCTCGTGTGACTTTACTAAATCCTGCCGGTCGACGTCATAGTTCGTGCCGCTGGTGTCTTGTAACACATACTTGTCACCAGTCTTCATGATGGTTCCGGCAAAAGTCTGCACCTGGGCCTGTTGTGACTGGTTCTGAGAATCTGGGGTTGCCTGCTGTTGCGATGGTGGCGGGGCCGGCTGTGGGTCGGTCTGCTGCTGCCCATAGAGTTGTACCCCGGAGAGCCCCATACCTGCCAAGAGGGCGACTGTAACGGGGGAAAGCAACGAGTAACTGCGTCTGGTCATATGAATTCTCCTGAGAGATTTTGTGTGTCTTCCAGACGATGCTGCACGTAGTCTGCCAACTTCAAGCTCCTCGGTGCAAAACAACTACGACTCTATTGCAAGGCCAAGAGTTATTGCTGAACTAGATTTTGCCTGGTTATTCCGGCGGTCGGAAACACAGTGATCCCTAGAGGAAGCACTGTAGTGGTCTTGCCGGGTCACCAAGTAGCTTTGGAACTCAGCCGGGCAAACTTTTCCCGGTCGCCGTCATTACGCCGTGGTCTGTCTACAAAAGACTCGGGGATTCACTGTATTGCAATCCATCGGTCTGTGGGACAAAACTCGTTCACTTCACTCTGAGAGTCCGGCATGCACTTCACTCTGAGAGTCCGGCATGGACCATCTGATGTTGCAGGAACTCATCGATCGAGCTAACCCCAACCACTCTTGCTATTCCACGAGAGAGCCGCACGGCGCCGGCACCCGGATTGAGAGCCGGCCGCACCACCCTGAATATTACGTTCCCCGCATTACCAGATTCGTTGCAGGCTTATTGTTTGGCGCGTTCCGCGGCGGCGGTTAGGTAACGACGGTGCAGGCCGCGAATGGTCCGTACTCGAAGATGGTATTTCGCTAGTCGTTGGCCCGAATCCGCCGCCGGCTGCCATCCGTTCTCTGTTCAGAGGAGAGGAGCGGCTGCGTGGAAATCGAGCCACGCACACTGATCCGTACATGATCTTTCTCGCGATTATT
>Ga0157379_10001854_pt1 | contig 17491 bp, 17 predicted proteins | sample S25metaG_FD_121802 | JGI IMG/M metagenome (GOLD analysis project Ga0157379, IMG submission 121802) | Switchgrass rhizosphere microbial communities from Kellogg Biological Station, Michigan, USA - S2-5 metaG | ecosystem: Host-associated > Plants > Roots > Rhizosphere > Soil | place: USA... | reverse complement strand
ATCCTCAAGGCATCGCCGCTGCCGCGGCCGGACCGTCCCGACGTCTTCCAGCGCGCCCTCGAGCTCCGCGTGCGGCCGCGGGACTGAAAGCCCGCGACCGGCAGCGCGTCAGACGCGCGGCTTCTTTTCGGCGATCTGGATCGCGCACCAGCTCCACTCGGCGCGATGCTCGATCAGGTGGCGCAGCGTGATCGTGTAGACGGAGCGGCCGGTGGTGAGCACGACGTTGCGGCCGTCGGCGTACTCGGCCGTGGGCACGATGATCGACTTCACCATCAGCGGCTTGTCCGGCCGCGACGGCGGCGGGAGGTAAAGCGCCTCGAAGCGCGCGCCGATCGTCGAGACGTCGACGCCGTCGACGACGAAGCCCATGTCTTCCTTGGACTCGCGCTTGGTGTAGAGCGTCACCGGGACGATGTTGTCGGCGATGATCGACAGCCCGCCCTCGACCTCGTCGGGCGAGATCTTGTTGAGGCGCCGCACCACGCCGAGCAGCCACTCCGACACGTCGGATTGCCGGACAGCGACGAGCGCGCCCAGCACCAGCGCCTGGCCGACGCCGCCGGTGGCGCCGATGCGCAGCCCGGCGATGCTGCGGTCCTTGACGTGCCACATCGGGTCGGTGAACGACGACAGCGACGCGGCGATCGAGTCGTGCTCGTCGCGGACGCGGCGGCGCGTCGGCGCGACGTCGGCGACGGTGTAGACCTCGATCTGCTCGGAACTGGGCGCGGCCTCTTCGGGTGTGACGTCGCGTGTCCGGGCGGAGGCGAGTTCGTGCGAGATTCGGGACAGCCCGATCCGCACGCGCGCAGTGGCGACGCACGAATTGCGCGGGTCGCGGCGCAGGTTGTTGTTGAGGTTCGGCGCGACGGCCGGCCGCACCTTCTCGAGAATCGACACTCGCCGCTGGTTCACCGACGGCACCGTTGCGCGCTCCGGCGTTTCGGCATGGCGCAGCGAGGCGATCGCGCGGTCGAGCTGCTCGCACAGCGATGTGGTGTCGAGGAAGCGCAGCATCAGGCCGGAATCGCCGCCAGTGGGCCGCACCAGGCCCGTCTTGCTGCCGGCGTCGACGATGAAGCCTTCCATCGTCCGCGCCATCGCGTCGAGCTGGAGGCGGCGGCTCCAGCCGCGCAGCTGCGCGTAGGCCCAGTCGAGCTCGGCCGGCGACATGTTGCCCGTGTTGAGCTGGTGGATCAGCAGCGCGTAGACGTATTCCTGCTCGACCGTCCACTGCGTCGTGTTGGGACCATGGCCGAGCGCGGTGGGGACGCGGTCGAGCTCGAGCTCCGCTGCGCGCATGTAGATCGAATGGAACTCCACCCACTTGGCGGGGATCCAGCGCTCGAAGCGGAAGACGCGGAGCTTGGCGTCGGAGCCGAAATAGTGAACGAGCCGCGCGAACATCACCGGGAGCAGCTGCCTCCAGCGCGGGTTGCCGGGTTGCGCGAGCGCCTGTTCGAGCGCCTGCTGGTAGATCGTGATGTAGCCCTGGGACAGGTCGAAGGCTGCCTGCCAGATGCGCTGCGACAGCTGGGTGCCGCTGTCGGCGTTCTCGACGTATTGCTTGACGAGCTGGCGACGGTCCGCGCCGAGCGCGGCATCGAGGAAGAGGATTGCCTGGACCCGCGGCGGGTCGATCGGCTTGCGCGCCTGACGCAGCGCGTCGAAGGCGCCGAGGACGAGCTGCTGCCGCCCGATCACGTCCTGCACGGGCAACGCCCGCAGCCACTGCGTCACCGCCCGCACCGACGAAAGCGGGTCGACGATCTCCTTGGTCCCTGACGTCAAGAATCCGAACATGAGCTCTCTTGCGTGTGCGTTGCCTTCATTGCCGCCGCGCCCGTTGCCGGGGGCCTCGGCTACAATTCGCTGCCTTCTGCCGCGGCCTCTGCCGCGCGCTTCAACATCCGTCCATCGATCGAGGATCCTCCATGCTTCGTCCACACTCCGTCCGTCGTGCCGCCGTGCGTCCTGCGGTGCGGTTGGCCGCCTGCGCCGCGCTCTTTGCGTTCGCCGCGCTCTGCCAAGCACAATCCCCGGCTACGCCGGCCACCACCCAAGGGGGTAGCAAGTTGAATGCCATGCCATCTGAACTACAGAAAATTGATGTAAAACAGGGAACTGGGGCGGAAGCTGTAACGGGAAAGCCCGTCCTTGTTCATTACACCGGGTGGATTTATGACGAATCCAAGCCCGACAAGAAGGGTGCCAAATTCGACAGCTCGCTCGACCGGAAGGTACCGTTCGGATTCTTCCTCGGGGCGGGCAAGGTGATCAAGGGATGGGATGAAGGCGTGGTGGGGATGAAGGTGGGCGGACAGCGCACGCTGATCATTCCGCCGCAGATGGGCTACGGCGACCGCGGTGCCGGTGGCGTGATTCCCCCCGGTGCAACGCTCATCTTCGACGTCGAGCTGATCGAAGTGAAGTGACCGTTCGGCCGATGCTCCCCCGCGACCTCCCCTCGACCGTCCGCCGGCGCGCCGATTACCGGCCGCCGGCCTTCCTGGTCGACACGGTCGCGCTCGAATTCGACCTGGATCCGGCCGGCACGCGCGTCGCGGCGACGCTGTCCTTCCGCCGCAATCCCGACGCCGCCGCCGCGGACCGCGGCGCGCCGCTCGTGCTCGACGGCGAGCAGCAGAGCGACGTCACGGTCGAGCTCGACGGCGTCGCGCTCGGCCGAGAGCGCATCGCGGAAGACCCGGGCACGCTGGCGGTGCTCGCTCCCCCTGACCGGGGCACGCTCACCGTGCGCTCGCGCCATTCACCGTCGAAGAACGTCGCGCTGGAAGGCCTGTATCTGTCGTCCGGCGTGTTCTGCACGCAATGCGAGCCCGAGGGCTTTCGGCGCATCACGTACTTTCCCGATCGTCCCGACGTGCTCGCGACGTATACCGTCACGCTGCGCGCCGACCGGCGCACGTGCCCGGTGCTCTTGTCCAACGGCAATCTCGTTGCGAGTGGCGACCTTCCGGACGGCCGCCATTTCGCGACGTGGCACGACCCGTTTCCCAAGCCCACCTACCTGTTCGCGCTCGTGGCCGGCGACCTGTCCGCGTTGTCCGACAGGTTCACCACCGCGTCGGGCCGCAACGTCGCGCTTTCCATCTACTCGACCCGCGAGAACCTGCCGCGCTGCCGCCACGCAATGGCGTCGCTGAAGCGCGCGATGCGCTGGGACGAGGAGCGCTACGGACGCGAGTACGATCTCGACACGTTCATGATTTTCTGCGCCGACGATTTCAACCTCGGCGCGATGGAGAACAAGGGCCTCAACATTTTCAACAGCCGTCTCGTGCTGGCCGATCCCGAGATCGCCACCGATGCGGACTACGCGGCGATCGAAGGCGTGATCGGCCACGAGTATTTCCACAACTGGACCGGCAACCGCGTGACCTGCCGCGACTGGTTCCAGCTCTCGCTCAAGGAGGGTCTGACGGTCTTCCGTGACCAGGAGTTTTCCGGCGACATGGGCTCGCACGCGGTCGAGCGAATTGCCGCCGTCGAATACCTGCGGCGCGAGCAGTTCGCCGAGGATGCCGGTCCGATGGCGCACCCGGTGCGCCCGGACGAGTACCAGGAGATCAACAACTTCTATACGGCGACCGTCTACGAAAAAGGCGCCGAGGTGATCCGCATGCAGCACCTGCTGCTCGGCGCCGCGGCGTTCCGGCGCGGCGCCGACCTCTACTTCCAGCGGCACGACGGGCAGGCCGTCACCTGCGACGATTTCGTGCAGGCGATGCAGGACGCGTCCGGCGTCGACCTCACGCAGTTCCGCCGGTGGTACGCGCAGGCGGGCACGCCGACCTTAAGCGTCGCCGGCACCTACGACGCCGCTGCACGGACCTACACGCTCGACATCGCGCAGCGCACGGCCCCCACACCCGGCCAGCGCGACAAGGCGCCGTTCCATCTGCCGTTCGCGCTGGGACTCATCGGCCCCGACGGGCGCGACCTGCCGCTCACACTCGACGGCGAGCGCACGCCGGGTCCCACGACGCGCGTGCTCGACGTGCGCAAGGCCCGCGAATCGTTCCGCTTCGTCGGCGTCACCACGCCGCCCGTGCCGTCGCTGCTGCGCGGCTTTTCCGCGCCGGCGAAAGTGTCGTTCGACTATCGCGACGAGGAGGTGCTGTTCCTCGCCGCGCACGATTCGGACCCGGTGAATCGCTGGGATGCCGCGCAGCATGCCTTTGCCGACGCGCTGCTCCGGCTCGCGCGCGATCATCGCGAAGGGCGGCCGTTTGACCTGCCCGCGCCGCTTGCGTCGCTGGTCGGACACCTGCTCGCCGACGACGGGGGCGATCCCGCGGTGACCGCGCTGTCGCTGGTGCTTCCCGACCCCGGTTACGTCGCGGCGCTCGAGCCGGTCATCGACGCGGACGGCGTCAGCGCCGCCCACGCCTTTCTCCAGCATGCGCTCGCAGAGCGCCACCGCCAGGCGTTCGAGGCGGTCGAGACGTGCGTCCGGCCGCGCGAACCCTACGAAGCGACACCTGCGCAAGCGGGCGCGCGCCGGCTTGCCAACGTGTGCCTCCGCTATCTCGGCACGCAGGACGACCGCTCCGCACGGGCGCGCGTCGTCGCGCAGTACGAGCGCTCGGACAACATGTCGGACGCGATCGCCGCCCTCACGGCGCTCCGCGACACGTCCTCGCCCGACCGCGACCGGCTGTTCGCCCACTTCGAGGGCAAATGGCGCGACGAGCCGCTGGTGCTCGACAAATGGTTCGCGCTCGAGGCAAGCAGCGTGCGCGCCGACACGCTGTCCCGAGTGCGCGCGCTGCTCGCGCATCCGCGATTCAACGCCCGCAACCCGAATCGCGTGCGTTCGCTCGTCGGCGCGTTCGCACTCGGGAACTTCGCCCGCTTTCATGCGGCCGACGGCGCCGGCTACGCGTTCGGGGCCGAGCAGGTGCTGGCGCTCGACGCGACCAATCCACAGCTCGCGTCGACGATCGCCGGCGCCTTCAGCCTGTGGAAACGCTTCCCGGCGCCACGGCGCGCGCGCATGGAAGCTGCGCTCGCCCGAATTGCGCAGACGTCGGGGCTTTCGCCGGACGTGCGCGAGATCGTCAGTCGCACGCTGGATGACTAGAAGCACGCGAACGGGCGCCTGAAACGCGCCGGCGCTACCAGTACGTTTCGAGCGTGATGTGGCCCGGCTCGCGCCGCCGGTGCCGGCGCATGCCGCGCGTCGCCAGAATCGCCTGCGTGTCCTCGATCATCGCCGGATTGCCGCACAGCATCACGTGCGCATTCGCCGCAGTGAGCGGTACGCCGGCGCGGCCCTCGAGGCGGCCGTCGGCGATCGCGGCCGGGATGCGTCCGGTCAGCGCGCCCGGCGCGGGCTCGCGGCTCACCATCGGAACATAGGCGAAGGCCCCGGCGCGCTCGCGCCTGATTTCCGCGATCGCGTCGCGGTACGTGAGCTCGTTCGCGAAGCGCGTCGCATGCACGAGGACGACGCGCGCGAACTTCTGCCACGGCTCCCCGGTGCGCAGGATCGACAGGAACGGTCCGACGCCCGTGCCCGTGGCGATGCACCACAACACATCGGCCTCCGCCACCTCGGAAATGCTGAAGAAGCCGTTGGCCCGCGGGAGCAGCCAGACCGCGTCGCCGGGATGCAGCGCGGCCAGCCGCGGCGACAGCGGCCCGTCGGGGAGCACGATGAAATAGAACTCGTGCGGCTGGCGGTGCGGCGGGTTCACGAACGAGTACGGGCGCCCGAGCATCGGTTCCTTCGCCCCCGGCGGCGCCGGCAGCGCGACGCGCGCGAACTGGCCCGCGACGAACGTCACTTCGGGTGCTTCGACCTCGAGCGTATACAGGCTGTCGGTCCAGCGGCGCAGCCCGGTCACCTTGCCCTCGATCCACGTCGTCATTTCGCCCTGACCTTGCTTGGTAGAATCGCATTATGCCAACGCGGGTGCCCTCGCCTTCCGCCGCCGGTCCCCGCGTCCACCTGCGTTCGCCGCATCCGGCGGACGAGGCGGCGTTCCTGCGCGCGGCGCGGGCGAGCCGCCGCCTTCATGGCGCCTGGGCCAAGGCGCCCGCCACGCGGGCCCAGTTCGCGGCGTTCCTGGGCCGCTTTGGCGGGCGCGTTCCGACGCACGCCGGCTTCCTCGTCGTGCGCAACAGCGACGGTGCGTTCGCCGGCGTGCTCAATTTTTCCGAGATCGTGCGCGGCGCGTTCAACAGCGCCTATCTCGGCTACTACGCGTTCGAGCCCCACGGCGGCGAAGGCTACATGACCGACGGGATCGCGCAGGCGCTCGACGTCGCGTTTCGCCGCCTGCGCCTGCATCGCGTGGAGGTGAACGTGCAGCCCAGCAACGCCCGCTCGCTCGCGCTCGTCGCACGGCTGGGATTCACGCGCGAAGGCTACTCGCGCCGCTACGTCAAGATCGCCGGCCGCTGGCGCGATCACGTCCGCTACGCGATGCTCGCCGAGGATTGGGCACTGCTGCGCAAGCAACACGCGGCGCGGCTCAAGGGGCGGGCGAAATCGTGAGGGCGATCGCGCGGCTCGCCGCAAGCTTCGCGCTGGCCGGATGCGCCGCCGCGCCGATGGTGGCTGGCGACTCGAAGACCGTGCCGAGGCAGATCATTGCACCCTACGAGGTGCACGAGGACTGCGCCGACCTGGCCCTCGGGGACCGCCTCGACTACCAGTTCGAAAGCAGCGATCTGGTTACGTTCAACATCCACTACCACGACGGCTCGCTCATCGTCATGCCGATCACGCGCGAGCGCGTGACGTCCGACGCCGGCCTTTTCGTGCCCCAGTTGAAGAAGGGCTATTGCCTGATGTGGGAAGCGGGCGCGTCCGGCGCGACGCTCGCCTATCGGATCGTCGTGCGGCGCCTCGCGCGATGAAGCATCCGCACACGCTGCTGTTCGACCTCGACGGCACGCTCACCGACAACTACGTCGGAATCGCGACGTCGATCCGGCACGCGCTCGCGCGCCTCGATGCCCCGCCGACCGACGATGCCACGCTGCGCACGTGCGTCGGCCCGCCGCTGCGCGAAACGTTCGCACGTCTCCTCGAGACGGCCGACGCCACGCTCATCGAGCAGGCGATTGCGCACTATCGCGAGCGCTTCGCCGACGTGGGGTGGCAGGAGAACATCGCCTATCCGGGCATCGGCGCGGCGCTGGCCGCGCTGGCCGCGAAGGGCACTGCGATGTACGTGTGCACGGCGAAGCCCGAGACATTCGCCCGCCGCATCGTCGCGCATTTCGGCTTCGCGCCGCACTTTCGCGCGGTCTACGGCGCCGACTTCGCCGGCAAGTTCGACGACAAGGCGACGCTGATGGCGCACCTCGTCGCCACGGAGGGCATCCTGCCGGCCGCTGCGATGATGATCGGCGACCGCAGCCACGACATCCGCGCGGCGCGCAGCAACGGGCTCGCGGCCGCGGGCGTGCTGTGGGGCTACGGCACGGCAGCCGAGCTGGCCGACGCGGACACCGTCCTCGACGCCCCGCGCGACCTGGTCGCGCTCGCCGGCTAGCTCGAGCACTGCCGGGATCGCGCGTCGATCCGCTACTTCGGCGGAGGGCTTCCCAGCTCGGCGTAAGCGTACATCCGACCCTGGTCGACCGACCCCTCGACGACGTAAGTGGCGATGCGCGCGGCCGCAGTATCGGGGGCCACGAGCTGCCCCTGCGCGTGAAAGTCGCGGAACATTGCGGCCGTCGGCAGCCGTTCGTCCGGTTGCGAGCGCATCAGCACCTGCATGTCGGTCGCGATGATGCCCGGGCGCAACGAGACGGCGCGAATGCCGGTCGCGCCCTGCTCGGCGGCGATCGCCGCCGTCAGCATCTCCAGGCCGGCTTTGGCGACCGAGTAGTGCGCGCTGCCGGCGAGCGGGCGCGCTGCCGCGCCGGAGGACACGTTCACGATGCGCCGCTCGCCGCCTGCGCTCGCGAAGACGCGGCAGAACAGATTCGCCAGCGCGGCGGGGCCCGCCAGATTCACGGCGAGCGCGTGGACGAGATCGGCGGCACCGAGCGTGCCGACAACGCCGATCGGCTCGGCAACCGCGGCGTTGTTGACGAGGCACACGACGGCCGGCTTGCGCGCGGCAACAGCCGTGAGGGGCGCGACCAGCGCAGCGTCGATGCCGGCCGGGTCGGCAAAGTCGTAGGCGACGAACCGGTAGCGCTCGCCGGCAAGCTGCGCCCCGCTTGCCCGCCCGATCCCCGTGACCGACCAGCCGCGGTCCAGCAGCACCCGCGCCAGCGCCTCGCCCAGTCCACGCGAGACCCCCGTGACGATCGCTTCACGCATGGCGGGCATTCACCGCGGCGTCGGGGCGGGCCCGGGCGGCGCACTCGTGGGCGGCGGCGTCCCGCCGCCGGGTGCCGGCTTGGGCATGGGCACCGGACGCGGCGGTGGACGCCCTCCGCCCGGCGGTGGCGGCGGCGGGCGCCCGGTCCCGGGGGGCGGCGGCGGTCGCCCCGTCGACGGAGGGCGAGGTGGCGGCGGACGCGGCGGCGGCGGCCGGTAATACGGCGGCGACGCGGGACGGTTGTAGTAATACGGCGGCGGCCGCTGGTACCAGTAGCTGCGGTTGTTCCACCACGGGCGGTTGCGATAGTAGAGATCCCAGTACGGCCCGATCGTGAACGAGACGATCGGCAGGCCGAGGCTCGGCCCGTAGCCGTAGATCGGCACCCGCTGGCTCTGGTACGGGTAGAAGAGATTGGCCGCGTACACCCAGCCGCGCTCGAAGCCGACGCCGACGTCGCACCAGCGGTAGTCCTCGAGGCACCCGAACACCTGCACCTGGGTCCCGCCGAGGACGCGCAGCACGAGCGGGTACGACTGGTCCGGGCCGGCGCGCAGATTGACCGCTGTCGACGTGTACGCGATCTGTGCCAGTGCCGGCACCGACACGCCGGCGAAGACGAGCACGATCAGGAAAGAGCGGCGCACCGAACGCATGAAGGATCCTCCGTCAGGCTCCAATGTAACGCGTCAGGAAGCGGCGCGGACGACCGGCGGGGCGCGGTGCAGCCACGTCGTCCTCACCGATTCCCGCCAACCGACGCCACGAGGACGATGACGATGATCACCGCGAGCACGAGCAGCGCTATCTTCCACGGACTCTTCGGATACTCGCCCGCAACGAGGCCCGTGACGCCGTTCATTGCGCACTGGAACGTGCGCGCGCCGAACGTGTACGTCATGAGCCACGCCGGCGCGAGGATGTGCTTGAACGTCTGCTTCGAGTATGCCGAGCGGACGACGAGGTTGCGGAACGTGTCGCCGGGCACCGCCTGCGCGCACAGCGCCTGCATCTTGCCGTCCATCGCCGCGCGCGCACGCTCGGCCGCGCCGACCAGGTCGATCTGGTAGCGCTCGACCACCCAGCCCGATACGAATCCCGGGTCGTAGGGCTTGAGCGATTGCGTCGGGAACGGCTCGATGCCGCGCAGGATGCCCGGGTGGACGCCGACCGACGCGCAAACGAGATCGTCGTCGAAGAAATGCGACAGCCGCCCCGCGGCAGGCTCCCAGCGCACTTGCTGCACCTGGCGCGAGCGCGTCTGCCCGTTCTCCACGTACGTCTCGGTCGTGTAGTAGTAGTGGCCCGCCTCGGCGGCCCACTGCGCGTCCACCTGCGCATCGAAGGTCCAGTACGGCAGGTAAATGCCGCGCACGGTGTCGGTCAGCGCGCGCCGCTTCAACGCCGACGGTGCCAGCCACAGCTTGCCGTACCACGCGCGGATGCCGTCGCGCGCGCTCGCCTCGCTCACGGTGAACGGCAGCACGCTCTCCGGCCGGAACGCCGGCTTCGTCTCCTCGTACGGCACGAGCTGCGCCGCGCCGCAGAACTGGCAGTTCTGCGCTTGGCGCGCCGGATCGAGCACCGAGATCGCATTGCAGCTCTGGCAGCGGACCTGGCGCTTGTCGGCCTTCCACCCGCGCTGGTCGTCGGTGATGCCGCGCAGCGCCGTCACGAGATCGTGCTCGACGACACCGCCGTCGGCGCCCGGCTTCATCGGCGATTCGGTGCCGCAGAACGGGCACACGAGCTTCTGCTTCGCGGGGCTCCACACCGCCTCGCCGCCGCACGACGGGCAGGCGAATTTCTGGCGGGCGTCGATCTCGGGCGTCGTCATGCCGCGCTCACGGGCCGGCGAAAGGCCGGGTCACGAGCCACGTGACGGCGCGCGCGATCCACGCCGGGATCGCGAGGGCCGCCGGGGGATCCTGGACGAGAACGAAGAGCCACAGCGCGACGATGGCGACCAGCGCGATCTTGACGGCCGACACCGGCGCCTTGCCGACGGCGGTGCCGTTCGCGCCGTTGATCACGATCCGGTAGGGAAAGCCGAAATACGTGTAGTCGAGGCGCCAGACGGGCAGGAGCGTCTGCGCGAACGTCTCGCGCGTGTATTCGACGCCCATCAGCCGCACCTTCTCGCGCTCGCGCGCCGTCTGGTTGCGCACCGCGGTCGCGAGCAGGTCGCGCTCCATGCGCGCGTGCGCGGCCACGCTCGCCTCCGGCAGCCGGCCGGTGCCCGCTGCCACGGTCCAGCCGGCTACATAGCGTGGATCCCACGCGCGGCGCATCCGCGTGGGCCAGGGCTCGAGCGACTCGAGCAGCGCCGCGTCTTCCTGCGGATCGGCACATGCCAGCACGTCGACGAACTCCATGTTGACGATCCCGCGCGTGCCTGCGCGCTCCCAATGGGCTACCGCGTGCGCGTCGAACGTCCAGAACGGCACGTACGACGCGCTGATCGCGCCGGTGCGCGCGCGGCGCGCGAGCACCGGCGGCGCGAACCACTGGGCGCGGATCCACTTCTGCGCGCTGGCCCGCGCATCGGGCCCCGAAACCGCGAACGGAATGAGCGTCTCCGGACGAAACGGGTCGGCCTGCGCGTCGTACGGATGGAGCGCGGCCGCGCCGCAGAACGGGCACTTCTCGGCGACTGCGCCTTGCTCGACATACGACAGCGCGCGGCACGTGCCGCACTGATAAGCGATACGCTCGGACGGCGCCTGGAGCGCCTGCGCGGCGCGCAGTCCCTCGTCGAGCGCATGTTCCGGCAGCACGGTCGGCGGCGCCGATGGCGGCGGCGCGGCCGCGCCGCAGGCAGCGCACGCGAGCGCCTGGCGCACCGGTTGCCAGTGCAGCTTGCCGCCGCATGCGGGGCAGGAAAAGCGGCGCTCGGCATTCGTCACGGTCATCGTCTGCGCGTCCCGTCGCACGCGCCGCGCCGCGCGACGGGCGGCAAAGACGGGTCATGCACGGGTCATTTGATGAAGTAGCCGACCACCCGCCACTGGCCATCCGCTTCGCGCGCGACCGTCACCGTCTCGCGCGCGTCCGCCTTGTTGGCGAACGACGAGCGGTAAACGACGATCGCGTACTCGCCGTCGGGCGCGCCGGGGAAGGACGACGTGAATTTGGTGGACAAGAGCGAGCGCCGCGCGAGCGCGCCGATCGGGTTGCGCACGGAGCCCAGCGCCTCCGTCCAGCGCTCACGCTTGATCGCGCCCTGGAACAGCTTGCCGGCGGCGTCCCAGCTTGCGCCGCCGTTGCCGGCGTCGGTCAGCGCGAGCCAGTCGCGCGCCGCCGCCTGCGCCAGGGAGGATGCCGGGTCCTGCGCGGCGGCAGCGGTGACGCACGCGCACGCGATCGCCGCGACGGCGCGCAAGACCCGCCGGCGTCCGTTCATCGCTACGACTTCAGGAAGGCGTTGACCGCCTCGCGCGTGACGCGCCATTGCGTGCCGATCTTCTTCCCCTTGAGGTCGCCCGCCTCGAGGCTCGCCATGACGTCGGATTCGGCGACGCCGAGCATCTGCGCAACCTGCGCGGGATTCATGAGGTCGGCTGCCGCGCCGCCCGCAACGGGCGCCGCCGGCGGAGTCGCGATGCCGGGCGTCTGCTGCGCCATCAGGCCGCCGGTCTGGTTCATCATCTGCTGCGCCATCGCCATGCCGACGGCCATCTGCGCGCCGATGCCGCCCACGCCGCCGTCACCGCCGTGCCCCATGCCCTGCGCCATCTGGAACTTGACGTAGTCGTTCAGGTTGCCGACGGCCGCCATGCTGGAGCGCTTGTCGATCGCCGCTTCGACTTCGGGCGGCACGGACACGTTCTCGACGATGAACGTCGTCATCTCGAGGCCGTACTTCGCGCCGATCGCGGGATTGATGAGCGGCAGCAGCGCGCCGCCGAGCTCGCCGTAGCGCGCTGCCACGTCGAGCGCCGGAATCTTCGAGCTCGCGAGCGCCTCGGTGAAGACGCTGACGATGCGCGAGCGCATGGTGTCGTTGAACTCGTCCAGGCGGAAGTGATCGTCGGTGCCGGCGACCTCTTTGAGGAACTTCTTCACGTCGACGACGCGGAAATCGTAGGTGCCATAGGCGCGCAGCCGCACGACGCCGAAGTCGGCGTCGCGCATCATCACCGGATTGGCGGTGCCCCACTTGTTGCCGGTGAACAGGCGCGTGACGACGTAGTAGACATCCGCCTTGAAGGGGCTCTCGAGCCCGTACTTCCAGCCCTTGAGATCGCTGAGGATCGGAATGTTGTCGGTGGTGAGCGTGTACTTGCCGGCGCCGAACGTGTCGCCGAACTGGCCGAGGTAGACGAACTGCGCGACCTGCGACTCGCGGACGATGAGCTGCGCGCCGTTCTTGATTTCCTTGTCTTCGTCGGGGAAGCGAAACGACAGCGTATCGCGCGAGTCATCGGTCCACTCGATGATGTCGATGAACTGTTTCTTGATGAAATCAAGGATTGCCATCGGAGTCGATCCCCAGGGTTGACGGACATTTCACCCTCGTTCCGCAATGCGCGGACAGGGTTGGGAGCGGAGCGGACGAGCGCAGCCCCGGCCCCCGGTCCTCTCCCGCCGGCGGGAGAGGGGGAGTCACTCGCTACTTCGGCGCGGCCGCCACCTTCTTCACTTCGGCGTCCGCCGCGTTCAGCTCTTTTTCGATCTGGGCGAGCGGGAGCGCGCCGGGCATCATCGTGCCGTCGGGGAAGATCAGCGTCGGCGTCGCGTTCACCTTGAGCGAATTGCCGAGCGCCTGCGTCTTCTCCACGGGGTCGCCGCAGTCGCCGGCGTTGTCGGGCACCTTGCCGGAGGCGAAGAACTCGTCCCACGCCTTGACCTTGTCGGGAGCGCACCAGATCTGCTTCGACTTGCGCGCGGCGTCAGGGTGAAGCTGGTCGATCGGGAACAGGAACGTGTAGATGGTGACGTTGTCGAGGCCCTTCATCTCGTTCTCGAGCCGGTGGCAGAACGGACAGTCGGCGTCGGAGAAGATGATGAGCTTGCGCGCGCCATTGCCCTTGACCTTCACGAACGCGAGGTCCATCGGCAGCTTGGCGATGTCGACGCGGTTGAGCTTGCGAACCTTCGCTTCGGTGAGGTTGGTCTTGCTCGCCGTGTCATAGACCGAGCCGACGAGGATCTGCTCCGCTTTCTTGTCGGTGTAGATCATCTGGTCGCCGAGCATCGCCTCGAACAGGCCGAAATACGGGCTTTTGGCGACGTAGCGGATCTCGGCGCCCGGGAATTTCTGCTCGAGGACTTTCTTGAGGGCGGCGGCGTCGGCGGTGGGCGCCGGCTGCGCGCACGCCAGCGGCATCGCCACGAGGGCGCCGAGGGCGAGCGCCGCGGCGCGGTGGCGAAGCTGCAGGAACGAGGGCAGGGGCATCGGTAATCTCCGGAAACGGTAGCGTTTCGACATTCTATCGAAGCGCAGGTTGCGCCAAAGCGCGTTTGATCAAGGGCAGCCGATCGACGGCGGACATCCCGGCGTTGCGCAGCGTCCGCAGCCACGGCGACGGCGGCCCGAACAGCCGCGCCAGGCCGTCGGTCACCGCCTGCATCGCGAGGACCGGCTCGGCGCGCCGCCGCGCATAGCGGTCGAGCAGGATCGGCGCGCCGGGATCGGCGACCGGCCCACGGTCCGCCAGCACGCTGGCCAGCGCCTGCGCGTCGCCAAAACCGAGGTTAACACCCTGGCCCGCCAAAGGATGCACGCCATGGGCCGCGTCGCCGACGAGCGCGAGCCGGAGGGCGACAGACGTAGGCAAACGCAGGAAGCGCAACGGAAATCCGCCCGCCGCCGTGATGCATTCCAACGTGCCGAGCGCGTGCCCGCCCGCCAGGGCGACACGGTCGGCGAGCGCCGCCGGCGCGAGCGCCTGGAGTTCGGCGGCCTGCGCCTCGGGCGCGGACCACACGATCGAGATCCGGCGCCCCGGCAGGGGCAGCCATGCCAGGACGCCGCCGTCCGCACGAAACCACTGCAGCGCACGGCCGTGATGCGGCAGCTCGCAGGCGAAGTTCGCCACGACGGCGGTCTGGCCGTAGGCGCGCGGTTCGGCGACGATACCGGCCGCGTTGCGCACCCACGATTGCCCGCCGTCGGCCCCCACGATGAGTCGCCCTGCAATGCTGGCGCCGCCGGCCAGCCGCAGCGTGCCGGCCTCGGGCAGGAAGGACAGCGCCTCGAAGCTAACGCCGCCATGGACGTCGACGCCCGCAGCGCGGACGACGGGCAGCAGCGTGGCGCGCAGCGCGCGTTCCTCGACGATCCATGCCAGTGCGCGCTCGCCCATCTCGTAGGCCGAGAACGACAGCGCGGCACCCGCGTCCCCTTCGACGTGCATCGATTCGATCGCCGTGATCCGATCGCATGGCAACGCCTGCCACGCCCCGACGGCCCGCAGGAACGCCGCGCTGCCCGGGCTGATCGCGTAAACGCGCATGTCCCACGTGGCCGGATCGGGTGCGGCGGCCGCAATGGGGTTGCGATCGACCAGCGCGACGGTGAGTCCCGCGCGCGCCAGCATCGGCGCGAGTGCGAGCCCCACGAGCCCGGCTCCCGCGATCACGACATCGTACGAGCGCGCGCCCGCCGGCCCCGTCGCGTCCGCATTCACGCTTGCGTCACTCACATCGATCCCATCAGAGAATTGCCACGAATCGGGCATTGCGCTCGCGGCCTTCGGCGCGCGATCGTCGGGGCCAGCGTACGCCCCTTGAACGCGCTGCTCGACAAGTTCAACGTTCCGGCGCCGGAAAAGGACGACGCACCCGCCGAACCGCAGCGCCGCGCCCACCCCTCGATCACGCGTCGAGCGTCTCGATGACGTGGTTCTGGTTCGTGTAGATGCAAAGGTCGCCGGCGATCGCGAGCGACTTGCCGACGATCTCGGCGGCCGTCAGCGCGGAGTTCTCGAGCAGCGCGCGCGCCGCTGCCTGCGCGTACGCGCCGCCGGAGCCGATCGCGACGATGCCGAACTCCGGCTCCAGCACGTCGCCGGTGCCGGTGATGATCAGCGACGCGCTGCGGTCCGCGACCGCGAGCATCGCTTCCAGCCTGCGCAGCACGCGGTCGGAGCGCCAGTCCTTGGCGAGCTCGACTGCCGCGCGCGTCAGGTGCCCCTGGTGCTTCTCGAGCTTGCCTTCGAAGCGCTCGAACAGCGTGAACGCGTCCGCCGTGGCGCCGGCGAAGCCGGCAAGCACCTTGTCGTGATGGAGCCGGCGCACCTTGCGCGCCGTGGCCTTGATGACGACGTTGCCGAGCGTGACCTGGCCGTCGCCGCCGAGCGCTACCGCGCCGTCGCGGCGGACCGAGAGGATGGTGGTGCCGTGGAAGATTTCCATCGAGTGCAGTGGCGGGACGCGGGCCCGGCGCGCGCCGGGGGTGCGTCAGGCCGTCTTCTTGACGAAATGCCGCGGCGAGACGCCGATCAGCAGCAGCAGCGCACGGATGATCGGCGAGGCGCCGACGATCTGCACCGTCTTGCGCTGCCCTTCGATGCGCCCGATCGCATTCATGAAGGCGCCGGCGCACACGAAGTCGAAGCGGTCGACGGCGGCCATGTCGACGACGACGATCTCATGCCGATGCGCGAAATCGGAGAATGCGGCGATCTGCGGCACGCTGGATCCCGCCAGCGTGCCGGCAAACGCGATCATCTCGGCATCGGCCGCCGGCCGGTGATTGATGGGGGCGCCCGCGCTTGCGGCGACCTTCTGCACCGGCTGGGGCGGCGGTTCCCACGACGGCGGCGAGACTTCGAACGCGACCGCGTAGTCGACGGCACGATCGTCGAACTTGGCCTGATCGTGCTGCCATTGCAGGAGTTCGAGGTACAGGAGCCATGCGCCTTGGCCGCCGTCGCGCCCCTGTTTCACCATCGCATCGACGGAAGCCGACAGCTTTTCGGCACGCTCGAGCGTCAGCGCGACGCGATGCTTGCGTGCCTGCCCCAGCAGGTCGGCAAGCATGTGCGCGCCGCCGTCGTCGAAGCCCTGCACCGACGAGCAGTCGAGCCGCGCGTGCGGAACGCGCTTTTCCACTGCACGCTTCAGTCCGAGGAGTTGCGTGGCGCTGCTGCCGGTGAGCTTGCCCGTCAGCGCAACGTACCCGCCCGTGCCGGCGCTCTCCTCGGCCGTGCGCTGCATCGATTCCTCCCAGCCAGGCGCCGAGCGCTCGAACTGGACGACGTACTGCAGCGCAAGCTGATCGAATTCCGTGCGCAGGTTCGCGCGCTGCATCAGATCGAAGAGCGCGAGCCACGCGAGCGGCGACTGCTTGGTATCGTGGTCGTTGCGCACGCCGTCCTCGAGGAGCGCGCGCGCGGGCTCGATCTGGCCCGCCGCGTAGAGCAGCGCGGCGTTCTCTAGCACCGAGCACAGGCCGGGATTGGTTTCCGCGACCTCGATCGACGCATACGCGTGCGTCCAGTCGATGAGGCTCGCGCCGGTCAGCGTGGCCGGACCGCGCGGATCGGGGGCGGGACGCGGCGGCGCACCTTTCCTGGCATCCCCTTGCGTGAACTCGCGCGCCGGCGTGGCGCGCGCGGTGCCGGGGGCGGCCGGCTTTTTGGCCGGCGGCTTGGAGAACAAGGCCATCGATGGCTTGCGCGCGACCGACGGCCGCGCAGTCGAATGCGGTCCGGGATTATGGTCGCAAAGCGCTCGCCGTCACAAGCACGCGGCAGCGGGCGCCGGGGCGCTCACCCCTTCGCGAGGTTTTCGGCGGCAAAATCCCAATTGAGGAGCTTGTCGATCACCGCGTTGACGTAGTCCGGGCGCCGGTTCTGGAAATCGAGGTAGTACGCGTGCTCCCACACGTCGACGGTGAGGAGCGGCGTCTGGCCCTTCGTGAACGGCACCTCTGCGTTGCCCGTCTTGACGATCTTGAGCTTGCCGCCCTCGGCCACCAGCCAGCCCCACCCGGAGCCGAACTGCGAAACCGCCGTGGCGCCAAAATCCTTCTTGAAGTTGTCGTAGCCGCCGAGATCGGCATCGATCATTTGCGCGATCTTGCCCGTCGGCTTGCCGCCGCCGTTGCCGCGCAGGCTGTGCCAGTAGAACGTGTGGTTCCAGATCTGCGCCGCATTGTTGAAGACCTTCGCGTACTCGCGCGCCGAGGTGATGATGATTTCCTCGAGCGGCATGCTTTCGAAGCAGGT